>ERZ795050.731-NODE-731-length-48996-cov-10.539078_pt1 | contig 48996 bp, 44 predicted proteins | sample MGYA00375134_ERZ795050 | MGnify/ENA primary metagenome ERZ795050 (study PRJEB30179, sample SAMN05720221) | activated sludge metagenome | isolation source: Anaerobic digester | place: Japan | collected 2015-05-26 ... | reverse complement strand
ATGGGCGTCTACTGGGTGAAACAGGGCGTGAAGCGGGTATCCATCGGCATGGATGCCAGGCTGAGCTCGCCTGTGTTCAGGGATCTCCTCAAGGAGGGAATCACGAAAAGCGGCATCGAGGTCTATGACCTGGGGCTCGTCCCCACGCCGGTAATGTATTTTTCCCTGTTCCGGCTCGACCTGGACGGGGGGATTCAGGTCACCGGCTCCCATAATCCGGCCGACAACAACGGCTTCAAGATCGCTCTGGGCAGGAGCACCATCTATGGGGGCGAGATCCTCGAGATACGCGACATCATGGAGCAGGGCTGTGTAGTCGAAGGCTTCGGGAGCGCACGGACATGCGACATCGTGCCCGAGTATATCGATGATATCGTCTCGCGGATCACAACGTGCCCCAGGCGCCTGAAGGTCGTCATCGACCCGGGCAACGGCGTGGCCGGCGAGACGGCCATGGCGGTGTGCCGGCGTCTGGGTATGGATGTCAGCGGGATCTGCCTGGAGCCTGACGGCACGTTCCCGAACCATCACCCGGACCCTACCACCGCAGAGGGCATCGCCATGCTCAAAGCCGAGGTGCTGGACAAAAAGGCGGATATCGGCATCGGGTTCGATGGAGACGCCGATCGCATCGGGGTCATCGATTCGCGGGGGAATCCCGTCTACGGCGACATGATCACCACGATCCTGGCCAAGGATATCCTGAAGCGCAGGCCGGGCGAAAAGATCATCGGCGAGGTGAAGTGCTCCCGGGTGTTCTACGATGAGGTGAAGAAGGCGGGGGGAGTTCCCATCATGGCCCGTGTCGGCCATTCTCCCATGAAGGCGCGCCTGCACGAGGAAAACGCCGCTCTTGCAGGGGAAATGAGCGGGCACATCTTTTTCAACGACCGGTGGTACGGGTTCGACGATGCCGTGTACGCAGCGGCCCGGCTGCTCGAGATTCTCTCTTCGGCTGAGAGCCCACAGGCGGTCTTCGACGCGCTGCCCCGCATGTACAACACCCCTGAGATCAGGATCGACTGCCCGGATGACATCAAGTTCCGGGCGGTTGAGGAATTCGCCGCGCACGCGAGAAAAACCGCGGATGAGTATGTGGATATCGACGGGGTCCGCTTCACTCAGGACGGGTCATGGGGCCTGGTGAGGCCCTCAAACACCCAGCCGGTGATCGTTCTGAGGTTCGAGGCCTCGACGCCGGCGCAGCTGGAAGAAATCCAGCGCCGGACGCGCAGCCGCCTGGCGGAGATCATCAAGGGCCTTTCGCAGGCGGCTTGATGGTATTGCATGCCTGCCCGGAATGGGATAAGGTATGTGCATTGATCGATTGATGAGAACTGAGAGGGCTGACGGATGAAAACGAGAGGAACGAAGGCAATCGCCGTGCTGGTGTGGCTTGTCCTGACAGCCGCACCGCTCGGGGGGCTGTACGCGGCCGGTATGTATGTGAGGGACTGGATAACCATAACGATCAGATCCGAACCGGATGATAACGCGAAGATAATCAGTGTCGCCAAGAGCAACGATTATCTCGAGGTCCTGAAGGAAGGCGGGGAATGGACCAGAGTGAGAGCCGCGGACGGCAAGGAGGGGTGGGTGATGAACCGCTACCTCACCAAGCAGACCCCCAAGACCCTGATGGCGGACCAGCTCAAAGACAAGATAAATGCTCTTACGGAGCAGGTCAAGAAGCTGACGGAAGAGAACAGGAAGCTTCAGAAGGAGAACAAATCTCTGAGCTCGTCTGAAGAGATCCAGGCCCTGCGCCATGAATACGAGAGGCTCCAGCAGGAGTCGGGCGAGTATGCACAGCTCAAGAAGCGCAACGAAGAGCTCGAGGAGCGTTTCAGCAAGGAATCGAGCAGGATCGAGCATCTGACCCTGGAGAACAACCGCATGAAGACCTCCGAGAGGCTGATCTTCACCCTGATAGGGGGCGGTTTCATCGGCATCGGGCTCGTGATCGGAGTCGCCCTCCAGACCTTCAGGGGCAGGCCCAAGAAGGCCGGCTACAAGTTCTAGGGGGTTTTTGAAAGGGGGCGGTATGCTGAAGAAGTATGAAAAGGCGGGCGAGCTGGTTTCCATCAAGGGGATGCTGAAAGCCCGGGAGGCCATTTCCCACTATGTGCGTCCCACCAATCTGGTCTACTATTCCGAAATAAGCAGGCTCGTGGGGTGCGACGCCTTCGTGAAGCACGAAAACCACATGCCCACCGGATCGTTCAAGATCAGAGGCGCCATCAACTTCTTCCACACTATCCCCAAGCAGAACGTGGAAAACGGCGTTCTGGTCTCCACCAGAGGCAACCACGGCCTTGCCATGGCCTGGGCAGCCCGCTGGTTCAACGTCCCCTGCACGGTGGTCGTCCCCGAGAACAACAACCCCGAGACCAACCGGATCATCGAAGGGTTCGGTGCAGAGCTCATCGTGCACGGGCAGGATTTCTATGATGCCCAGTCCTTCTGCGACGAGCTCGTGGCATCCGCAGGATACTACTATGTCGAGCAGGGGAACGAGCCCGAGATGCTCAACGGCGTGGGCACCATGGGCCTTGAGATCTTCGAGGACTTGAGCGACGTGGACGTGATCATTTGCCCCATCGGCGGCGGGGCGGGGTGCGCGTCACTGCTCAGGCTGGCCCAGGCGGTCAACCCGGCCGTCGAGATCATCGGGGTCCAGGCGGAAAGGGCTGCGGCGTTCTATCAGTCGCTGCAGCAGGGCGACTGGGTGGTCATCGACCAGGCCGACACCATCGCGGACGGGCTCGCGGCGCGCAGCGTGTTCCAGCTGCCCTACACGATCATGAAGGATCATATCAAGGACGTGGTGCTCCTGAGCGAGGAAGAGATCCTTCAGGGGATTTCTCTTGCGCTGGAGACCACCCACAATCTGGCGGAAGGTGCTGGCGCTGCCCCCATCATGGCCGCACTGAAGCGCAGGGACAGACTTCAGGGCAAGAAGGTGGTGCTCATCATGACCGGCGGAAACCTGGACAGGGTCCACCTCGAGCAGGCCCTTCGCTACTCCTCCCCATTGATGTCGTCAAAGGATTTGAAGTAACCTTCCCAGCGCCGGGTGATCGACTCCTGAATCTTCTCCGTCTCGGCCTCGGACATGGTCTTGAACCGGCTCTGCGCCTTCAGGTAGTCCCTCACGGGGACGAGCCTTCGCTTTTCGATGATCTTCAGCGAGGCTCCGGTGTGGCGAAACTGGGACTTCTCGATCTCGCAGAGCTCGAACAGGCCCGACTCCACGGCGAGCTTCCCCACCTTTACCGCATACCTCGGCTCGAATCCCCACCCGGGCGGGCATGGGATGTGGATGTGGAGATATTTGACGCCCTGGAAGGTGAGCGCCTTCTTAATCTTGTCATAGAGGTCCAGCGGGTACGCGGCCGAGGTGGTGGCCACATACTCGATGTTGTGCGCCGCCAGGATCGCCGCCACGTCCTTCTTGGGCTGAAGCTTGCCCTTGATCGGCGTGTTCGCCGTCAATGCCCATTGCGGCGTGGTCCCGGAGCGCTGGACCCCGGTGTTCATGTACCCTTCGTTGTCGTAGCAGATGAAGAGAAAATCGTCTCCCCGCTCGCAGGCGCCGGAAAGCGCCTGGAGGCCGATATCGCTCGTGCCTCCGTCGCCGGCCCAGCCGACCACATTGATCCCTTTCCTGCCCGTTGCCTTGAGCGCCGCCAGCAGCCCCGTGGCAGCGGCCGCAGTGGAGGCGAAGGTGACATTGAGCGACGGGAGTTTCGTAGCCGCGATGGGGTAGAGCCCCTGAAGCACGGTCAGGCAGCTGGGAGGCACCACGATGAGGGTGTTTTTGCCCAGGGCCTTCAGCCCCACCCGGTAGGCGATACCCAGTGCGCATCCCGCGCACGCTCTGTTGCCCGGGTTGACGAGCTCTTCTTCGGGAAGATCGAGGATAGTGGTTTTCACGTGCATGGCTGCCCCTTTTTAAGAGAACCTGAGCCCGATCCATCTGGTCTCGTCTCCCGAGCCCCCGTCGGGAGAGCACGAAGACCTCATGGCGTCGAGCAGATCCGGGGTGGTGATTTCCCTCCCGCCCAGGCCGAGAATGTAGTTGACCACGAAAGGCCTCCCGCCCGGTTCTCCGGTATGGCGGTACAGGGCTGACTTGATATCCGAGCACAGGGCTCCCTGATATCCATAGCTGAGCGCCTTCTCGAATACGACGACGCCCGAGCATCCGCTCAGCGCCCGGGCGATGAGCTCATCCGGGAAGGGGCGGTAGAGGTGCACGCTCATGACGCCGGCCCTGACGCCCTCATTCCTGAGGGTGTCCACCACATCCCTCAGATGGTACGACAGCGATCCGAGGGCCACGGCGATGTAGTCCGCGTCTTCGCAGCGGTACGGCTCGATATACGGGTTCGACCCGCGTCCGAACACGGACCGGAAACGCTCTTCCACGCGCTCAAACGCCGGAATGGCTTCGAGCATGTCTTTGTGCAGGAGGTAGCGGATTTCCATGTATCCCGGCGCCGTGTCTCCCCGGACATCGGGGCGGACATCCGGCATAGTGACCGTGTTGAGATTCGCCGGATCGGCCGGATCGAGGCTGTACGGAGGAAGGTATGGAGGGAGGAACTCGTCCACGAGCCTTTCTTCTGGCACATCGAAGGGCATGTGGGTGTGCGAAAGGATATACCCGTCGTAGCACACCATGACCGGAATCATGACCTCCTCGGCGAGGGCGAAGGCCTTGATCACCGAGTCGATGATCTGCTGGTGATCGTTGGCGTATATCTGTATCCATCCCGTGTCCCGCTGGGAAATGGAATCCTGGTGGTCGTTCCAGATCGTCCAGGGGGCGCCTACGCCCCGGTTGACCACGCACATGACCAGCGGGAGCCTGGCGCCTGCGGCCCAGTGTATCTGCTCGTGCATGTAGAGCAGCCCGTTCGCGCTCGTGGCCGTGAAGGACCTGGCGCCTGCGGACGATGCCGCGATACAGACGGCGAGAGCGCTATGCTCGCTCTCCACCGGAACATACTCGGCCTGCATCTCTCCTGACTCGATGAACTCCGAGAGCTTTTCCGTCAGCGGGGTCTGCGGGGTGATGGGGTAGGCGGCAATGACCTGCGCCCTGGCGAGCTTCACGCCCAGGGCGGCGGCGACGTTTCCTGTCTCGATGATCTGCATCGATTTTCGTTCACTCCTTGAGAAGGCTTGATTCCTCCACCATGGTGATTGCCTTGGTGGGGCATTCTTCCGCGCATATCCCGCAGCCTTTGCAGTACTGATAGTCGATGCCCGGCGGGACGGTCCTGGATATCACCCCATCAGGGCAGTACAGCCAGCAGATATAGCACGCCGGCGCGTTCCTCCTGCCCGGTATGCACACCTGGGGATCGATGACCGGCCTCAGGATCCTCCAGGAGCCGGTCTTACCGGCGTCACCCGGCCCGGTCTCGCTCAGGGATATCTTCTTCCGGTAGTCTCTCTGCTTCATCTGCGGCCTCCCAGGATCGTGCCGTCATAGCAGAGCCGGGCGGCCAGGGCGTTCTCCCGGGGTTTCCTGCGCACGAATTCTTCCTCGATCGCCTGCGTGAGCGCGCTGAGCTCTATGATACCGGAAGCCTTGGCGAAAACGCCGATAATGCCGCTGTTGACCATGCCCTGGGGCAGTCCCGCCTTGACCGACAGCTCGGTTACATTAGCAACAGCCACTCTGCTGCCGTTGAAGCGATAGTTCTTGACGGCTCTGGGGGTGTTGATGACGATGAGCCCGCCCTTCTTGAGGCCCTGGGTGACGTCCGCCTCCTCAAGGAGGAGGTGGTCGAGAATCACAACGATATCCGGCCTGGTGGTCGGCGAGAGGTCATAGATCTTTTCCCGGGAGACCTTCAGCGAGGTGAATACCGGGGCCCCCCTCCTTTCGGTCCCGAAAGTGGGAACCATGGCCACTCCCGAATACCCGGACGCGAACATGGCCTTCGCGACGATCTTCGCCGCGGTGATGGCCCCCTGTCCGCCTCTCCCATGCCATCTGATCTCGATGCTGTCATTGTTCATAGCGCGCCTGTTTGCGGTTATCGGCAGCGCTGGTGATGAGCGGTCGACCGTGCGCTCCGATTCCCCTCTGTGATTCCGTTTGTCCAGCATGCCTCGAGAAAGCGGTGCAGTGCATGCATCCCTGTTCGCGAGGTTTATACACTAAACATCGTGCTGAATCAACATCACTGGTATATTATAAAGCAAATCTCCGTCATTACGGAGAGATGCAGGTCAGAAGACCTTTGTGCCGCGGTTCTCCGATCCCTGAATCAGGTTTGTCCGCAAAAAAGGCATGCCCTTTGCATGATTCACAGATGAACGGGGATAAACTGAATCTTCCCGGAAGGATAGGAGAGAGCTTATGTTCATCACGGAAGCCGAGGCAGTGCACATTCGAGAAGGCGGTGCTGCAGAAGATCTCACCAGACATCGAACGCTGGCGCTTTTTACCGAGAGCATCGTCTCCCTTCTCTCGAGCACGACGTTCCCCCAGGCCATGATCGACCTCGTGTCGCTGATGGGACAGACGTTTCCTCAGGCTGCACCCGGCATTTTCATCGCTACGGCGGGGTCCGAGGGCCAGGCATACTCGGTTCTCGATGCAGACAGCGGCGGTCTTGCCGAGGCCAAGAGGATACTCGGAACCCGTCACTTCTCCTACACGCCGGTTTTGGTAGGAGGACATCCGCCCCTGGTCCGGCGCCGTCTCGACATGGCCCTGATGAACAGCCAGGAAACCCGGATTGTTCTCTCCATCAACTCAGGCATCCACGACGGAATTTTCCGGGAATGGGTCAAGATATTGACGCCTGCCGTTGTGAAGCTCATCAATCATGAGATACTGCTCAACCTGGCATACCGTGACGGGCTCACCGGGCTGCTCAACTATCGTGCGTTCGAAGAGATGATCAGGGCGGAACATGACCGCGCCAAGCGGTACGGCACCACGTTTTCCGTCATGATGGCCGATATCGATTGGTTCAAGAAGATCAATGACGGGTTCGGGCACCAGATAGGCGATCTGGTACTGAAGTCTCTTGCCGAGAGATTGAGCAGAGGCATCCGCAAGAGCGACCGGGCGTTCCGCTACGGCGGCGAGGAATTCGCCGTCCTGCTGCCCCATACCGCCATCGGCAAGGCGAAAAACCTGGCGGAAAGAATCAGACTCATGGTGGAAAAGACGGATTTCGTGGCCGGGCTGCATATAACCGTCAGCATCGGCATCAGCGAATATATGGATGGACTCAGCCATTACGATCTTGTAAAACAGGCTGACAAGGGGCTCTATCTGGCCAAGAAGCGCGGGCGAAACCGGGTTGAAGTGCTGAAAGGTGTTTCATGAATATCGACAGTCTGCTCAATCTGAATGCGGGCGTATACGTCCATGTACCCGGAGGGGGGAAGGTTCCGGGCACGGTTGCCGAGATCCTTGGCGAAGATCATTTTCTCTTTTCCCCCGGCGGGACGCTGGACGCTGCCGAAGGTGCCACGGTGAAGATATCCGACGGACAGGACACGGTCCTTGCCAGGGTGGTGGAGATCACCGGCCGGGGCATCAGGATGTGCATCGATTCCTACGCATCTTCGGGCAGCGAGCGGAGGCAGGATGTCCGTATCTATGACAAGATCTACTTCAGGGCGGAGTTTCTCTGCCACCGCGACAGAAGGGCGGAAGTGCTCCCGGGTGCGCTTGAAAGAATACGCTCGAACAAGCTCATCATCGACTCTTTTCTCAAAGGCAAGTACGGCTATCCGGGCGCGGACGAGGTGCCTTATACCAGAGAGTCCCCGTTCAACCAGGCCGTCTGGGAGATCAACCGCAAGCTCGACCTGCTCATTCACATGTATCTTGCCGAGGACTTCAGGGAGCTCATGAAGACGTCCCCCCGGGATGTCAATATCAGCGCCTCCGGCATCCGGTTCATTTCCTCCGAGCAGTACGAGAAGGGCGATCTTCTGGAGATCCAGCTCATTCTCCCCATGGTGCCGCTGCTGTTCATCCGCCTCGTGGGCGAGGTCATCCGGGTCAAGCCGGTGACGAGCTACGAAACCAGCCGCAATGCCGTGGCGGTACGGTATTCGCAGATCGATTCGGAGTCGAAGGACGACATTATCCGCTATCTCTTCAGACGGCAGCGGGAACTCCTCAGAAACAGGCAGCCCTGACACCCAGGCTCCGAAGAATCAGGCCCTTGAGCATTGACACCCGGAATGACAATTGACTATAGTCGACTCTCGTGAAGGGTATCGTTCGAAAGGGCATCTGGGCAGCATCAGGACTGGGCATCCTCATTATCGTCTCTTATCTTCTCCTGGCCGGTCTTTCGACGTACCGGGAGATGCAGAGGCTTAAGATAGACTCCATATGGCGTCTGCCTTCGAAGATCTACAGCCGCGAGACCATCATTGCCCAAGGAACGGACATCGAGCGGATCGGCCTTCTTGACAGGCTCGAACGCCTGAGATATCGGGAGGTCCCGGAGGCTCGGGCGGCGGGTGAATTCTCGCGGGACCCGCAGGGCATAACAGTTTACATCCATCCGTTTCAGCTCATGGGAAAAAGCTATGAGGCACTGCCGGTACGGATCATGCTCGACGGTAGCCAGGTCGCCCGGATCGTGCGGATTGACCGGGGAGAGCCCCTCCAGAGCGTCACACTCGAGCCGGAATGCATCACCGAGATATTCGACAGCCTCTATGAAGACCGAACGATCGTAACCCTCCAGGAGTGTCCGAAGCATCTGATCGATGCGATCATCACCACTGAAGACAAGAGATTCTACCATCACCGCGGGATCGATATCCGGTCCCTGATCCGCGCGGGGCTCACCAACATCGTCCACGGCGGCATCGCGGAAGGGGGCTCCACCATCACCCAGCAGCTCGTCAAGAACCTTTTCCTCACCAACGAGCGCACCATGTCGCGAAAAATCAGGGAGATGTGGATGTCTCTGATCATGGAGCTCGTCTACACAAAGGAAGAGATTCTCCACATGTATGTCAACGAAGTATATATGGGGAGCTACTGGCATTCCGGGATATGCGGCCTCGGCAGGGCCGCCCGGATATTCTTCGACAAGAGCGTTTCCGAAATCAGCCTGTCCGAGGCCGCGCTCCTGGCGGGAATGATCAAGGCACCCAACACCTATTCTCCCTATACCGCTCCGGCAAAGGCGCTCGCGAGGAGGAACACGGTCCTGAAGCTGATGGAAGCCGAGGGGATAATTTCCGTCGAGATGTTCGAGCAGGCCAGGGTCGAGCCCCTTTCCGTCATATCTCTGCCTCCGAAGAAGCGGCATGCGCCGTACTTTGTGGACCATATCCTCAGCCTGATTCAGGAGAGGTACCCCCAGACGATGCTGGAAAAGGGAGGCTACCGGATCTACACGACCCTTGACATGCATATGCAGACGACCGCGGAGTCGCTCCTTGAGCACGGCCTTGCGAACAAAGATGACAAGATCGAAGGGGCGGTGGTGATCATGGACCCGGCCTCGGGAGACATCATGGCAATGGTCGGGGGGAAGAAATACGGGAAATCCCAGTTCAACCGCGCCGTGAAGATCGAGCGGCATATCGGATCGCTCGTCAAGCCCGTCATCTACTACACAGCGCTGCGCAGAGGCTACACCCTGTCCTCGTTCGTGGACGATTCGCCCATCACCGTGCGTCTGGAAGACGGATCGGACTGGGTCCCGTCAAATTTCGACAAGACGGCCCACGGCCGCATCCTGCTCAGGGACGCGCTCGTCAACTCATACAATCTCGCCACCGTGAGAATCGGAATGGAGCTGGGGCTGGAGAACATCATGGCCGAGATCGGCAGGATCGTCCCTGCGGACATCAAGCAGGTCAACCCGTCGCTGCTCCTGGGAGCCCTGAGCTACTCTCCTCTGGAGGTTTCCATCATCTACAGCGCATTCGCAAACGGCGGGAACCAGGTGACCGCGAGGGCTGTGAGGGGGATCTGTAACGAGAACGGCACCCTTGTCGAGGAGGCTCCTGAGCCGCATCCGGAGCAGCTGCTCGACCCCGCCGCGGTATATCTGGTCAACACCGCCCTGCAGGAGGTGCTCACCGGCGGCACCGCACGCGACTCCCGGCTGTACGGCATGCCGGAAGGGGCGTGCGGAAAGACGGGAACCTCGGACGATCTCCGGGATTCATGGTTCGTCGGCTTCACGCCGGAGCTCATCGTCACCACCTGGCTCGGTGCCGACGACTATCAGCCCATCGGCCACACCGGCTCGACCGGTGCGATGCCCATCACTTCCATGATCCTCTCCCGGCTCAGCCCGGCCGTCACCTGGCCGGTCCCCAATGATGTCGTGGTCTGCTCCATCGATCCGTCCAACGGAAAGCTCGCAAACTTCTGGTCCGGAAAGAGCGTGAGCATCCCTTATATACGCGGAACCGAGCCGAGAGAGGTGTCCGAGGAAGATGAGCCGCGGATATGGTCTGTGCTGAAATCTCTCTGGAAGAAAAAGGAACCGTGATCTCTCAATGCAGGGGGCTGCCGAGGTCTGTTTTCCTCGACCGTACGGGCTTCTTCTGGATCTCTCCTCAAAATACTTGCCCTTTCAAGAAACTCACAGTATGGTAGGCGCCATGGATTTCAGGGATACCCATTGCAGCTGGTGCGCCATGAAGACAGGCCCACTGGAAGCCTGCATCGAGTGTCCTCGATATCGCAAGTACGAGCTCGGCGAGGATATCCTCCTCGATTCGCGAGCCTTCTGTTCGAAATGCGTCCATGAGAGGGACCCCGGCCTCGAGGTGTTCTGTGAAACCAACCGTCATCTCCAGCAGAATGCGGACGAGCCCTTCGACTGCTACAAGTTCCGATTGAAGACCGGGGAGAAGGGTGCACGGGAAATCCATGTGGTAACGGTCTTTCTGGCCCACCAGGGTAAGATCTGCCTGGTGCGGAGAAGCCGTGAGGTGAGCACCTATCAGGGGCGCTGGGCCGGAATCAGCGGCTATCTCGAGGGCGATCCCCAGGATCATTTCGCAGTCGAGGTCCAGGAAGAAACCACCCTTACCCCATATGAGTACACGTTACAGCGCCGCGGGAGGCAGCTGGCCGTCCCCGACGAGGAGCACTCCTGTATCTGGTGCGTTCATCCGTTTCTCTGCGAGGTCCATGATCCGTCCAGGATCACCCTCGATCGGGAGAACAGCGAATACCGCTGGGTCGATCCGGAGGAGATGAAGCGGCTGGAAACCGTGCCCGGGCTCTGGGATGCGTTTGAACGGGTTTCGAGGCGTTCTTTCGAAGAGCAGGTTTCGCGCTTTGCGGCGGCCGTCCGGAACGACCGTGACAGCGGCGCCCGGCAGCTGGCATTCAAGATTCTCGATTTTCTCGAAAAGATGGTGAGATCATCCAACGCGGCTTCCGGCGGCGTGCTCATGGACGACCTCATGTATGCGTGCGGAGAAATAGGCGCGGCGAGACCGTCCATGGCCATCATACCAACCGCGCTCGAGCTCCTGTTCCGCGATCTGAGGCCCGTTGCCGCACTGGACCTCGATATCCGGGAGATCGCTTCGCAGGTCGCCGGGATCATCAAAAGGCACATCAAGGACATGGCGTCATCCATGGATGCAGCGGTGGATCATCTCGACACAATCGTACCCGAGAACGCCACGGTGCTGCTCCACTCGTACAGCTCTTCTCTGATCCATGCGCTCCCCCTTCTGCGAAGGAAGAAATGCTCAGTGGTGGTGACAGAGTCCCGGCCCGGATTCGAGGGCCGGGTGACTGCCCAGGTCGCTGCGGATATGGGGCTCAAGGTGACCTTCATCATCGATGCCTGTGCGGCCCATGTGCTGCAGCGGGTCGATGCCGTGCTCATGGGGGCGGACAGCATCGAGCAGGACGGGTCCGTGATCAACAAGGCAGGCTCGTCCCTGATCGCCATGGCGGCCGGTGCCCGGGGGGTGAAGGTCTATTTCATAGGCGAGATCAGGAAGATATGCCTTGACAGACAGTACGTGGATCTCGAGATGTACGGCCCGGAGGAAATATGGGAGGATCCGCCGTCGGGAGTGGAAGTTCAGAACCTCTATTTCGACCGGACACCGCCGAAGTTCATTACCGGGATCGTGCTGGAGACGGGCGTCGTTGAGCCATACCAGATCCGGAAGATCGCAAGGTCCATGGTTCCGTTCAGCGCTTGACGACCGCAGTGTGTCCATGAGAAAAGATGCCCGACTGCCCGGCGAGTTGCGCTGAGATGAAGAGAAAACGCTGTGAGCGATCCGAAATGGCGGCGACCTCCGGCGGGCGGCGATACGACCCGGTCGGGATGCGTCAGTACCGGTAGACCAGGAGGTTTGATGAATATTTATTCGTGGCTGAAGGAACATGCGGAGAACAGACCCGATAAAACAGCCGTCCGGTATCGCGACATTGCCCTTTCGTATGCCGATCTCTTTTCCTTGACCGCCAGGCTCGGCACAGCCCTGCGGGATGCGGGAGTCGGCCGGGGAGACCACGTGACCATCGTGCTTCCCAACACTCCGGAATTCGTCATCTCATATATGGCGATCGTCGGGATAGGGGCGGTGGCGGTGCCGGTGAACCCGTCCTTCACATCCCGGGAGCTCGCGCATGTCCTTCAGGATTCGGGCTCCAAGGCCCTCATCATGGAAACGAACAACTTGAGCACCTACACGGACATCCGTGGCCGGCATCCCCTGGACATCGTCATCTCAACCGGCGAGGAGGGGAATTTTTCTCAGTGGACGAGCGGGGAAGACAAGGGCATCATTGAGGACATGGACCCGGATGACACGGCGGCCATGATCTATTCGTCCGGCCTGACGGGGCATCCCATGGGCGCCATGCTCACTCACAGAAACCTCGACCACAACTCTGATCTGATGCGCAAGTGCGCCGACGCCGACGATACGGATACCACCCTGACCCTCATCCCGTGCTTTCATTCGTTCAGCGCGAGCGTCAACATGCTTTCCATGCTCCGGTACGGAGGCACTGCGTACCTGCTGAAAAGCCTCGATTTCAAGGAGCTGCAGCACGTCCTGACCACAGGGGCTATCACCGCCATATGCGCGGTCCCGACGCTGTTCTATGGGCTCGTCCACCATCCCGATCTCCAGGGGATCGACTATACGCACATGCGGGTTCTCATCGCCGGCGGCTCCGCTCTGCCCATCGAGGTTTACACCGCGTTCAGGGAGCGCTTCCACACCGACATCAGGCAAGGGTACGGCATCACCGAGGCATCGCCGGTATGTGCGTTCAACGACCTGCACCACCCCCTGAAACCCGAGTCTATCGGACCGCCCGTGCCCGATGTCCAGGCCAGGATCGTGGACGAGCGGGGAAGGGTGCTCAGACCCAATGAGAAAGGGGAGATCCTTTTCAAGGGGCCCAACATCATGAAAGGCTATTACAGGCATGAGAAGGAGACTCGGGAGATCATCCGGGACGGGTGGCTCTATACCGGCGATCTGGGTTACATGGACGAGGACGGATATCTCTACATCACGGGATACAAAAAGGAAATGATCATCACCTCTGGGTTCAACGTTTACAACAAAGAGGTGGAAAACGTCCTGAACTCGATTCCCGGGGTGAGAGACTCCGCCATTACGGGTATCCCCGATCTCATGAGGGGCGCCATTATCAAGGCCTTTGTCGTGGCCGAAGACCACAGCCTGACGGAAAACGATGTGAAGAAGCTGGCGAGGAAAATGCTCGCCTCGTACAAGACCCCCCGCAAGGTGGAGTTCGTTTCCGAAATCCCGCGGGATGAAAAGGGAAGGGCCCTGATCGAGAGGATCGAAAGCAGGGAATGACCGGATGCACCCTCTGCCCGAGACAATGCGGGAAAGACAGGTCGAAGGAGCCGGGCGCATGCGGCGTCGGCGATGATCTGAAGGTCGGATCCATCGTCATCCATCGGGGAGAGGAGCCCCCGCTGGTTACCGGCTCCGGATCGGGAGCGGTTTTCTTTTCCGGCTGTCCGCTCAAGTGCGTGTTCTGCCAGAACAAACAGATAAGCCACGACGCCCTGGGCACGACCATAACGGTGGAGGATCTGGCGCAGTACCTGCTCCTGCTCCAGGAGCGCGGGTGCGCGAACATCAATCTGGTGAGCCCGACTCACTACGCATCCCGTATAATCGAGGCGGTAAAACGCGCCCGTTCGGCTGGGCTTCACCTGCCCGTGATGCTCAATTCGAGCGGGTACGAAAGCATCGACGGTCTCAGAAGCTGGGGAGGACTGGCCGACCTTTATCTCATGGACTTCAAGTACGGCGACAACGAGGCGGGCAGGGCTTTCAGCAGGGTGCCCGATTACTGGGACCGATCGCGCGAGGCCGTTGCCTTTCTCTGGAAAAGCGCTGGCCCGCTTCGATGCGATGACGACGGCAGAGCTGTTTCGGGGCTGATCGTGCGGCATCTGGTGCTTCCCGGCATGAGGTCGAATCCGTTCTCGGTGCTGGACTTTCTCGCCGGGCTCTCCCCGGAAATACCGGTGAGCATCATGTCGCAGTACAATCCCTGCTTCTACGCGGGAGATTTGCCCGAGATGCACAGGGCATTATCGAAGGATGAATACGAGGTGGTGCTGGAAAGGGCCCTGGACTTGGGTTTCACCACCATTTTCGCCCAGGAGACGGACTCGGCTGCGACCTATGTCCCCGACTTCATGGCAGACACGCCTTTCGGAGATTGCCGCCGCATCCTGTGATGCCTGCATATCCCGGGTAAGCCGGAAAACATGCTCGATTTTATTCAATTTATTTATTTCATTTGCCGATAGTAGGCAGTGATATGCTATCAATTATGGAAGATTATGAGCGCAGGTTTCAGAAAGAGACCGAGGAGCTCCTCTATCAGAGAGTCCCCGCCGTTCTCCTGGTCGGCATCATACTCATTCCGTTTTTCAGCCTTCTGGATTATGTCGTGGTCAGGGAGCACTTCACGCTGTTTTTCCTGTACCGCATCGCCTGCTCCACTTCACTGCTGGTGCTTTTCCTCATCTATTTCACCGAGTTCGGCAGAAAACGGGCGTACGGCCTGGTTACGTTCGCCTACATCATAGCCGCCTTCACCATCTCCATGATGTGCGTCAAGATGGGAGGATACCCGTCGTTTTACTACGTGGGAGTGATCATGGTTCTCGTCACCGTGGTCATACTTCCGCTGAACACCTTCCAGACAGCGATGTACGGGGCCATGATCTATCTCATATACGCTGTGCCCATCGTCCTCTTCACCAGCCCCACGGCGGAAAGCCTGAAAATCTTCTTCAGCAACAGCTTCTTTTTCGTATTCTTCATCGTGATCACGGTCCTGCAATCTTTCGAGGAGACCAGGGTGAGAAGACGCGAGTGCAAGCTCAAGACCGAGCTGGATGCACTGGCGGAGCGCCTGTCATATTACGCTCAGAATCTGGAGGCCGAGGTCGAGAAGCGGATGAAGGAGCTCGAGGAATCCGAGCTCAGGTACCGGGAGCTCTACGAGAATATCATCGACATCGTCATACTGGTGGACAGGAACTCGAAGATCCTCATGGCAAACCCCCGCTTTTATGACACGATCGGAATACCCGAAGGCCCGAAACCCGGGCTGAACTTCATGAAACTGGTACAGGATCAGGACACTTTTTTAGTCGAGAGGATGTTCGACCGTCTGCCTACCGAGCAGACCGTCAAGGACTTTCAGTTCAGGATCGTCAACCATCAGGGGAGCATCATCGACGTGGAATGCAACGCCAAGTGCATCTACAAGGATTCCAGCCTCGTGGGCTTCCAGATGGTGATCAGGGATATCACGGTCCGCAAGAAGCTGGAGAGCGACCTGCTCGACTCCTACAAAAAGGTCCAGAGCGCCAGAAACGCCACGATCCTCGGTCTCGCCAAGCTTGCCGAATACCGGGACGCGGATACGGGTGCACATCTGGAACGGATACGCGAGTACGCGAAGGTCCTTGCCGAGGAGCTCGCGAAGAAGCCCAAGTATGTGGGCTACATAACACATGAGTATATTGAGGACATTTATAACTCCTCCATTCTCCATGACATAGGGAAGGTAGGCATCCCCGATTCGATCCTGCTGAAGCCCGGCAGGCTCACGGTCGAAGAATTCGAGGTGGTGAAGCGGCATTCGTCCCTGGGAGGCGATGCTCTCAAGACAGTGGAGTCCAAGATCGAGGGACAGTCTTTTCTGAGCCTGGGCAAGGAGATCGCCTACTACCATCACGAGAAATGGGACGGTACCGGATACCCCAAGGGGCTCAAGGGGGAAGAGATTCCCCTGTCCGCGAGGATCGTGTCCCTAGCCGATGTATACGACGCCCTGACCTCCAAGCGGGTCTACAAGGACGCCTATTCTCACGAAAAGGCAAAGGAGATCATCCTGGCCGATCGGGGGAAGCATTTCGATCCCGATGTCGTTGACGCCTTTATCGTCCATGAAGAAGATTTCCGAAGCATCCGCGAAGACACCTTCCGGGATCAGGAACCCGAGCAGGTACTGCAGCTCTCGGGCGCATAATTTCCTCTCCGGCCATCCGCCAAGTAAAGAAAAGGGGTCAAAGAAAAGGGGTCAGGTCTTGACATGTGACAACAAGAAGTCTCGTTGTCACATGTCAAGACCTGACCCCAGATTTTTAACCAGGTTTTTCTAGTGGGCGCTGGCGGCCTGACGCGTATTCCGGTAGCTCATGAGACGCTGGGTAATGGTCGCCGCCTTTGCGGTGTCCATATAGGAGAGAATGCCTCCCGCGATCTCGCCCTTCATGTTGAGGAACACCTCGACAGCTACATCCGTATCCAGGCTGTCCATAAGGCTCGCCGCCGCTTTGGGCTTCATGGAAGAGTAGATTTTCACCAGATGCTTGATCCGCTCGTCGCTTATCTGCCTGTATGCGGCAACCTCCGCCTTGATGCCGGCATCCAGTTCGCGAAGCTTGCGGATCTTCTCATCGATCTGTTTTTCCAGCTTTTCGAGCTCCTGCTGTCTGATGGAAAGCGCTTCCTCCCGCTGTCTCAGGGCTTCCCACTGTGCGCCCGGGTCCTTCGGCGCTTCCTGTACCGCTGCGGGCTGAGGCTGGGTGTCTTCCGCGGCCGACAGGGGATAGATGGAAAGATACACGCCCAGAAACAGGAGATTGATCACAAGGGCGACCAGGAGAATTTTCTTTCTGTTCATTGTCTGCTCCCGTATCGTAGTATCGCGAGTTCGTCCATGAAACGCATGTCCTCTTTCTGCTGCCGCGTACGATACCGCTGTTCGTCGATCTCTCTGAGACGTTTCATGGTCTTGAATTCCTTTTTCGCCTTGAGCAGCTCCTCTCTCTTGGCGTCGAGCTGCCTGCCTGCCTGAATGATGAGCGTGTCAAGCTGTCCGATCTCTGCATCCAGACGGGACAGATAGGATTGGTAAGTCGCTATATCGGCCGACTTGAGACCTGCATCGATTTTTTGAATGAACTGCTGTCTGGTATCCGATCTTCTGGACTCATTAAAGCTTTTGAGCATCTCCAGGCCCTTCAGATGCTTCTGGATCTTGGAAAATTCCTGCATGGCGAGATCCTCACGGATCTTCCTGACTCTCAGCAAGGTCTCGAACCGGAAACGGAATCCCATAGCGCGTCCTTCTTCACTTCACGGCGGGGATGATTTTCCCCATCCTGGCGAGAGATTCTTCCAGGGTCACCCGTTCATCGATATCCTGCCTCAAGAATTCATTGACGGCATCGATGTGCTTGACGGCGGTATCGATCTGCGGATTGCTCCCCGCCACATAGGCGCCGATATTAATGAGGTCCCGTGCCTCTTCGTAGACGGCCTTGTACTCCACGATCCTGCGCGCCATTTTCATGTGCTCTCTGCTCACGATGTCGTTCATCACTCTGCTCACGCTGCCCAGGATGTCTATGGCGGGGTAGTGGTTCCTTGCCGCGAGCTCCCGCGAGAGAACGATATGACCGTCGACAATGGACCGGACGCTGTCGGCCACCGGCTCAGAAAAGTCGTCCCCCTCAACGAGTACGGTGTAGAGACCCGTGATGCTTCCCTTCGACGAGGTGTTCCCGGCCCTCTCAAGGAGCCTGGGGAGCTTGGCGAAACACGAGGGGGTGTATCCCTTGGTGGTGGGAGGCTCTCCGACTGCCAGGCCGATCTCCCGCATGGAAAGGGCATACCGGGTTATGGAATCCATCATGAGCAACACATCGAGGCCCTTGTCCCGGAAATATTCCGCCACAGTGGTGGCGAGATACGCTCCCCGGATGCGGATCAGCGCAGGCTGGTCCGAGATGGCGGCGATTACCACGGATCGTTTGAGCCCCTCGGGTCCCAGGTCTCTTTCGATGAACTCCTTGACCTCTCTGCCGCGCTCGCCGATCAGGGCGATCACATTGACATCCGCCTGTGTGTGGCGGGCCATCATACCCATGAGCACGCTCTTCCCCACCCCGGAGCCCGCCATGATCGCCATGCGCTGGCCTTTCCCGATGGTAAGGACTCCATTGATCGCCGCAATGCCCAGATCGAGCGGCTCAGTAATCCGCTTTTTCTTCAAGGGATTGACGGTCCGGCCGTAGAGCGGCATTTCCTGTCCGAGGCTCAGAGGTCCCTTCCCGTCCAGTGGATTGCCCATGCCGTCGATCACCCGTCCCAGGAGCTCATCGCCCACCTTGGCAGAGGGATTTGACTTTCTGGCGATAATCGTGCTTCCCGGCCCGATGCCGCCCAGATCACCCAGAGGCATCAACAGAACCCGCTTGTCCCTGAAACCTACGACCTCGGCCATGATCGAGCCGCTCACTCCTTTGGAGTAGATTTCGCACATCCCTCCCATGCAGCTGCCCGGTCCGTGGCCCTCCACCACGAGTCCTACGATGTTCGTGACCTTTCCCCGAACCTCAATGGGGTCGGTGTCTCTGAGAGATGCGATGTGCTTGGCAAAATCAATCATGGTCCAGAACCGCTTCTTTCACCCGATCGATCTGCGACCTTATGGATGCATCGATTTCGCCGAATTCTGTTTCGATGATGACGCCTCCCCTCTCCAGGGAGCTGTCTTCGACGATGTGGAAGCTTTTCTTCCCAGAGAGTTTCTTGGAAAGAATGGTTTCTATTTCTCGTATGTACTCGAAGTCCGAAGGATGGAGGCGGAGATGGATCTCATCGGTTTCCATGAGGTGGACGCTCGCGGCCCGTATTGTTTCCAGCAGGATGTCGGGAGAGATCTGGATGCTCCGATGAATGATCTTCTCTATAATGAGAAAGATCATTTCAAGGATCTGTTTATTGTGCTTTTCGACAAGAGAGAGCCTTATGTGAGCAATCTCGTCTATGGCGTTTTTCAGGGTGTCGAACAGGGGCTCGATCTTCTTGGTGACGATTTTCCGGCCCTCCTCCTGTCCCTTTGCCATTCCCTGGTTGTACGCCTCCATCTCGATGGCCTCTTTGCGGGTCTTTGCCTGTCTCACGATGGCCTCGGCCTCTCTCTGCGCCTCTTCCACTTTACTGAGCTTCCCCTTTGTCGCCATATCCTCAACGGTATAGGCGCTAACGGGACGGCTCTTGGTACCCCCGCCCTTGAGGATCTTAGATGAGGACATCGTCGCCGCCCTTTCCGCCGATGACGATCTTGCCGGCCGCTTCGAGCTTTCTCACCACGCGCACAATGGTCTGCTGTGCGTTCTCCACGTCCGAGAGCTTCACCGGGCCCATCGCCTCCATGTCTTCCAGGAGCATCTCGGATGCGCGGGAGGACATGTTCCTCAATATCAGCTCTTTCAATGCCTCGCTGGCGGTCTTGAGTGCAAGCGAGAGGTCTTCGTTGGTGATCTCCTTGAGGATGGTCTGTATGCCGCGGTTGTCGATGTTGATGATGTCCTCGAACACGAACATCTTCTGCCTGATGCTCTCGGCCAGATCGGCGTCCATTTCCTCCAGCGCCGAGAATATGTTGTTCTCGGTTGTATGATCCATCTGATTCATGATCTCGGCCACAGTCTCGATTCCTCCGAGCTTCTGGCTTTCCATCGATCCCATGGCCTCGATCTCCTTGCGGAGCACGTTGTCGATGTCTTCGATGATCGCGGCGGGCACCATACCGAGGTTCGCCATGCGATAGACGATCTCGGGCTGGAGCTTTTCCGGAAGCTGCTTGAGGATCTGCGCCGTCTTGGAATAATCCAGGTGTGCAAGCACCAGGGCGATGGTCTGGGGATGCTCCCCTTTCAGGTAGTCCATCAGGATCGACGGATCCACGCCTTTGAGGGAAGAAAAGGCGGTCGTATCGGTGGCCTGAGCGATAGCGTCGAGGATAGGCCTCGCCTTTTCCGGGCCCAGTGCCGAAACGAGGGTCTCCTTGAGATATCCCAGCCCCTTGCCGGTCACCCCGCTCACCTGTGTGCTCAACTGCTGGAACTCATCCATGACGCTCTGGATGACGTCCATCGGAATAGTCACATCTTCAAGACTAGCCAGGCGCTTACCCAGCAGCTTGATCTCATAATCCGCCAAACCCTTGAACACGTTCTGGGTGAATTCATCGCCCATGGCCATAAGAAAGATGGCCGCCTTCTGGGGGCCGTCGAGCTGTTTCTTGATCTTCGCCATCAGAGACTCTCCTGAAGCCAGGATTTCACCACTGCAGTGGCGGTATCCATGTCGGACCGGCTGCTCTTCTCGATCGCCTTGACTTTGCCGATGAGTGTCTGCTTGTTTTCATCGCTCAGCCCGGCAGACTCCAGCTGGGGTATTTCACGCGCCTCGATCTCTCCTGTTCCTTCCGCTTCTGCAAGTGCTTTTTTCTTTTCTGGCTCTTCTTCGATCACCCTGACGGATTTGGAGAGCCATTTGAGCAGGGGTCTGATGACGAAGAGCAGGACAAGGAGCGTGATGAGCAAAAACACCGCCGGCTTGATGAGAGATGCGAGGAGTTCGTGCTTCTTCGCCCGCTCGGCCAGGGCCATAATCTCCGGCCCTTCCTGGTTGAAGGGAATACACGATACCGAGATCGTATCCTCACGGTCGGCACTGAACCCCACAGTGTGCTTTACTGCGTCCTCGATGTTTCTGAGCTCGTCTTCGGTTCTGGGAACAAAGATCCGGCCGCCGTCTTCGTCTGTCTTGTAGGTGCCGTCCACCACTACCGATATGGTAAGGCGGGTAATGTTCCCGGGAGATGCGATGCGTTCCGTCTGATGTCGTGCGATCTCGTAGTTGCGAATCACGTTCGACTGGCCCGACGACGCATTGTCCGGGATCGATCCCGGAGCGCCCCTGCCGGTGGGGAGGTTCGACTGGGTGCCCGCAATGCCCGCATTCACATCGTCGCTGCTTTTGAATTCGCTTTTCAGCTCCTCGCTTCTGACAACATGGATTTCCGGATCATAGTTGTCTTCGACACTCTTGACCATGTCCATATTGATATCTGCACTGACCTTGACAATGGCTGCGGCAGGTCCCAGGATTTTTTCCAGAAGATCCTGCGCGCGGCTCTGGAGCGCGTTTTCGGTGGTGTGCTTCACATCGAGATAATTGGTCGCGAGGGAAATGGCGTCGGAATTCTGCTTGCCTTCGTAGAGCACTTTGCCGCGAATGTCGACGATGCTGATGTTTTCCGGGTCGAGGCCGCGTACGCTCTTGGCCACCAGATAGACGATCCCCTGGACCTGCCCCGGGGTAATCTGCCGGCCGGCGCTCGGCTTGACCACAATAGACGCCTTGGCCGGTTTCTCATCCTCGATGAACACGCTCTCCTTGGGCATGGCGATGTGGACCCTTGCGTAGTCGACTTCCTCCAGCGACATGATCGTATTGGCCAGCTCGTTCTGAAGCGCCCGCTGGTAGTTGATCTTCTGGACGAACTCCGAGGTGGAGAATCCCGTCTCGTCGAACAGGGCGAACCCGTCTCCCCTGCCTCCCTTGGGCAGTCCCTGCGATGCGAGGTTGAGCCGTGTCTCGTAGACGCTGCCTTCCGGGATCATGAGGGCCGTGCCGCCCTTGACGAGCTTATAGGGGATGCGGTTTTCCTTGAGGCTCTGCACAATGAGGGATGCATCCGACTCGTCGAGGTTCGTGAAGAGATACTGGTACTTGGGAGCGAACGCCCACATGAGGGAAACCACGATGACCGCGACCGCCAGCCCCGCCGCTGAGAAAAAGGCGAACTTCTGGCCCGTGCTCGTCTTGGAGAACCACGCCGTGAATTGGGTGAAAGAATCTTGTATGTTCATCTCAGTTGCATCAGCTGATTATAGCCTTCAATGAGTTTGTTGGTGACAGCCACAAGGAGCTGGGTGCTGATGCCCGCCTTCTGCATGGCAATCATGGTCTCGTGGATATTGCCGCTCCTGCCCTGAGCAAGCTCGACCCCCATGCGTTCGGACTCCTTGATCCGGGTGTTCGTGGACTGGATAGCCTCTTTGAGAGTATCGATAAAGCTCTCGGTCGGCGGTTTGCTCGTTTGCCCGGCCTGTGGGCCGATGCTCAAGCGGGGAAAATCAGAAGGGTCTATCCGCATCGCTACCTCCCGATCGCCAGGGCCTTTGCGGCCATGTCTTTCTGCGCCTTGACAGCGGTGGTATTCGCTTCAAAGGCCCGGGATGCTCCGATCATATTCACCATTTCCTCCATGAGATTGACGTTGGGCAGCGTTACATATCCCTGCTCGTCGGCATCGGGATGACTGGGGTCGTGCATGCGCTTGCCCGGCGCAGGATCGCTGACGATGGACTCCACCTCGACGCTTGAGAGCTGGCTCTCAAAGGAATTCTCCCGGAAGACCACATCTCTGCGCTGATAGGGCCCTCCGGCGTCCGTTCTGGTGGTGTGGGCGTTTGCGATGTTGGAGGATATGACATCCATCCGGGTTCTCTGCGCTCTCATGCCGCTGGCGCTGATGTCCATTGCAGTAAAGAGATCAGTCATCCTATGCTCCTTATGGCGTTTTTAATGCCTTCGATCTTGCTCTGAATCATCTGGGACGAGGCTTCGTAGAGAATCTGGTTCTGAGTGAGCTTCATCATTTCTCTGTCGAGATCCACGGTGTTGGAATCATTGCCGATCCGGGAAAAGGGATCGGGCTTGACCCGGAAAGAAACGCCCGAAGGTTCGCCCGGAGACCGGAGATGGTTGGGCCGGGTGGTGGCCAGTTGAAGGCGGGAGGTGAGCTCTTCATCGAAGGATGCGTCCCTGGCCTTATAGCCCGGGGTGTCGATGTTGGCTATGTTGCTCGAGATGATTCCCTGCCTGAACAGCCTGTAATTCATGACCGACGTGAGATCCGCCAATGTTTTGCCGAAAATACCTGCCATGTTTTCCTCCACTCAGGGGAAATAAGCAATACCCATACCAATGTAGAGAATGGCTTTTTGTGCGGATCTGTGTGTGTCGCTGTCAGAAAATCAGACCGGCTACGTGTCGGAATTTTGACCTTTGGCCGAATATTCATTGAGCTTGTTGCGCAAGGTGCGGATACTGATGCCCAGGAGTACGGCGGCTTTTGTACGGTTTCCGTCCACGCTCTCGAGCGTCGAGAAGATGAGCTTTTTCTCCATGTCGTGGATGGTTGTCCCCACGGCCGCGTACGCTCCCGCCGGCTCCTGAGAGCCCTGCATGCCGAACGAGATGATGTCGGGAGGGATCTCAGGCCCGTCGGTGAGGATCATGGACCGTTCGATCACGTTTTCCAGCTCCCGGACATTGCCCGGCCATTCATAGCCCAGAAGTGCCTCTTTCGCCTGGGGGCTCAATATTTTTTCCTGCATGCCTTCCCGCTTTGCCACCTTGGCGATGAAGTGCGCCGCCAGGGGCAGGATATCGTCTCTCCTGGCCCGCAGGGGCGGCACCTTGACGGGGATGACGTTCAGGCGGAAGTAGAGGTCTGAGCGGAATTTACCTTCCTGGATGTCCTTCTCGATATCCCGGTTGGTGGTGGCGATGACCCGGAAGTCGACCGGCAGAGAAGACTTGGCTCCCACCCGGTCGATCTGCTTTTCCTGGAGGACCCGAAGGAGCTTGGCCTGGAGCCCGACGCTGATCTCGGTGACCTCGTCGAGGAGAATGGTGCCGCCATCCGCGAGCTCGAACTTACCGACCCTTGTCGCATATGCGCCGGTGAAGGCGCCTTTTTCATACCCGAACAGCTCGCTCTCGAGCAGGGTGTCGGGAATGGCGGCCAGATTGATGCCCACGTAGGGGCCCGAGCTCCTCCTGCTGTGCTTGTGGATGTAGCGCGCGATGACCTCCTTGCCGGTGCCGGACTCGCCCTGGATCAGAACCGGCGCCTGGGTGGGCGCGACCTTGTCGAGAACCTCGATGATCCTCTGCATGCTCCTGTCGGCGGCGATGAACGATCCATTTTCTGAGACCGGCCGGGCCTTCATGCCGATCAGCAGTGTTTGGAGAACCTGCCGGAAACTGTCTGCCGAGAACGGCTTGCCGAGATGGTGGGCGGCTCCGGCCTGAATGCACCGGCTGCCGTCGAGCGAGCCCATGGCGAGGATTTCTATGCTCGGATATACCTGCTTCGTACCCTCGATGACATCCAGGAAATCATCGGCTATAACCGCCACGCAGTGAGACTTGGGGTCGATGGCCCCCAGAAATTTGTCCTTGTCCGTGAACGGGCAGGGCGATTCCCCCATTTCATCGATGATCTCCGCCAGAATGGAGACCGTGGATTTGTCGTTGTCGAGGATTGCAATTCCCATTGATCGCTACTTCTCTCTGAATCTGTCTTTGAGATTCGAAAACTCGCGCAGGTCTTTCGCAAGCCCCAGTTCGCCCCGAAGGCTCATAGCGAGCTCGTGGAGGACTTTGTCCGTGCTGCGCTGGATGACGGTATCGAGAAGCCGTGCCGCCTCCCCGGTGTCTCCTCGTGCGCGAGAAATCTCCGCAAGGTGGTAGAGCGCCCAGTCCCGGTACGCCGACTGGGGGTACTGATCGAGCAGCCTCGCGAAGAGATCCTGCGACCGTGCGGTTTCGGACGTCTCTTTGAGCCTGATGGCCCGAACATACAGGGCCTTCTCGATGACCGGAGACCTCACGGCTTCCGGAAACCCGATTATCTTTTCGAGGGTTGCAATCGTCCGGTCGGGGTCGCCCAGCTTTTCATGAGCATCCGCCAGCATGGACAGGGCGGTCAGCGCCTTTTCATCCCCCTTGTCCGTTATCTGCTCGAGGTATGATATCGCCTCCTCAAGGTTGCTTGTGTAGTAGAGCAGCGGTCCCCGGTTTTCCCTCATGACAGAGGCGTTTTTCCCCCGGGGGTATGATTCGAGATATCGGGTGTTCCATTTCAGGGCGCCGGCATAGTCTCCCCGCGCATGATCGATGGCATACAGGGAGTACAAGGCTTCCTCACTTCTGGATGACGGTTTTTCGATGCAGGAAATGAACATGCCGCGGGCCTGGTCGGCATGTCCGAGGCGATGGAAAGACGTGGCGAGGATGAATCGAGTTTCCAGGTCCTGAATGTCATGCATGAAGCTGTCCCGGTACTCTGTGTAGAGGTCCAGTACCATGTCGTAGGCCTCCTGCCGGAAGAGTTCCTGCAGGCGGGCGAGGATGCACTTTTCAGCCTCTGTCTGCACATAGACATGAACAGGGTCGTCCTTTTTCGTGTCTGTCCACGCGCGCAGGTAAGAGGCCAGGGCGTTCTCCCAGTCTCTGCGGTGAGCATACGTCTGTGCGATGCGTATCTTGATGATGGATCCCAGAGGCCCTTCCTGATACTCGGGGCTCGATTTGAGGTTCTCATAGATGTCGATGATCTCGTAGAACCCCTTGTCTGAGAGCTGCCCGTCGTCGGCAAGATCTTTGTCCATGATGATCCGGGCGGTCTTGAGCTTTGCGATGATCCCGCTTTCGCTCTGGGGGGCGATATTCTCCACCTCGGAGAACACACTCATGGCCTGTCCTTTCCGGCCCATCTTATACAGGCAGTCTCCCAGGGTCACGAGGTACTCGGCCTTGTTGTCCTTTCTGCTCAGGTTGACGGCGGAAAGCATATAGTCTTTCGCGCCGGCGAAGTCGTTGAGCCTGTAGGCGGCCTCCGCCATCCTCGCGTAGAGATCCGGGTCTGTACGGAAGAATTCAGGGTCCAGGGCGAGCGCTTCCCGGTACAGCTTGAGGGCACGGGGATACGCGCTCAGGCCCAGATACGTGTCCGCGAGCACCGAGAGATAGTAGGGCTTCAGGCGTTCAGGGACGGCGTTTTCACCCAGATCGTTTATCATCCGCTTGTTCTGGACGAAGGCGTCCTGGAACTCGCCTTTTTTGTTCAGGACGTCTATTTCCGCCACATATGCCTCAGCGGCTATCTCAGGAGACTGGGATTCTTTGAGAAATTGGATGTAAGTGACAGCGTCGGAGTGCATGGATGCGTGCAGGAGCATCCGCGAGTACTCCAGCATGACCGTCTCCCTGGGCAGCCCGGGGACCATGGCCTGCACCCCCTCGCTCATGAGTTTGAGCGCTTCTATTGACCGGGAATCCATGTGATAGGGAAACGAGATCTTCCAGTACGCCCTCGCCAGGAGAATGCTTTCCTGTGCGTCGAGAGAGCTCCGGTACGGCTCCAGAGTATGTATCGCAGCAGCGATATCGCCCTGCTCGTAGGCGCTCCTGGCGATGCCGTAAATCTTGGGCCGGCTTCCCGATCCGGCGGTGATATTCAGGACCACCTTATTGTACAGCTCCTGGGCATTGACCTCCATCTCGACGTTCTCGCCGGTCAGACTGAAGGAGAAGGCCGTAGCGTCCTCCAGCCTCACGAGTCCGTCGAATGTGATATACGGGATGAGCGAGAGCTTCTGCTCGATGCCTGTGCAGTCCGTTTCTCCATCGAAGAGCAGATACACCCGTTTGTTCTTAATGCAGCGCACCTCGGGCCATTTCCCCGGATTCACGACAATGCCGACGGCGACGCCGGCGTCGTGGATGTTCGATTCGATATAATCGATGGGGCAGGGGGCGGAAGCATCCTGTTTGAGCGCGATATCGAGAATGAACTGCGGAGAGTCGCCTGAAGTGCTGCCGGTGTAGGTAAAAGGCCGGTTCATCGAGATCACGGCCATTTTTCCGTCAAAGGCGAACCTGCTGATGATAAAGATATCCGTAAAAGTCGCGGGTTTTCCGACAGTGTTCGGAAAATTGACGATCAGCGTCTGATCTTTCTGTTCCAGGACGGGAAGCGCGTGCCTTTCAAGGCCGAAGACGATCCGTGCACGGTCGGGTCCTCCCCCGATCTGCACTGTTCCCTGATAGGCCGGCAGTGCCGATGGAACGCACATCAGCAGCAGAAACCAACCGATGATCCAGGAACTTCCCGCACTGATTTCTGACAATCCGTATTTTTTCACTCCCCTGAAAAATACAACTTTCATGCCAGCTTTGCCCGGTGCTCTCATATGCACGACCGAATCGGTCCCTGTCCCCATGTTTTGCGCGCTTCAGGTCATGTTCCTCGGTGATCATGATAAATGCTTGTCAGGGAGGTGCCAACAAAAAGTTTTCGCATGCACTCGTGCGGTTGAGGCGGCCGACATGTCCACCTGGCCGGGGCGGTCAGCCCAGCTTCACCTCTACGGGCCTCTGGAGCTTTTGTTTCTTGATCTTTTCCACCAATGTCGTCCGGTTCACGTGGAGGAGCTTGGCGGCCCGGTTCTTCACCCAGTTACTCCGGTTCAGCGCCTGGATGATGATGCTCTTTTCGAATTCGCTCACCGCGCTGGACAGATCGATTCCGGACTCGGGCAGATCGATATGCGGGACGGCCGACGTCGTTTGGACGGCGCCGGCGAGGATCTTGTCCGGAAGATCACACGTATCGACCTCGGGCCCGTCGCACAGAACCAGCAGGCGCTCCACGAGATTCTCGAGCTCACGGACATTGCCGGGCCACTTGTACTGCATGAGCAGGTTCATGGCCTTCCTGCTGAAGCCGGTCAAAGAAGGGTTCTTTTCCTTGCCGTACTTGGCCAGGAAATGCTTTACCAGCAGCGGAATATCGTCTCTCCTCTCCCGCAAGGGAGGCAGATTCATGGGGATGACATTGAGCCGGTAGTACAGGTCCTCGCGGAACCTGCCCTGCTCTACCTCTTCTTCGAGGTTCTTGTTGGTGGCGGCAATGATTCGAACGTCCGTTCTGATGGATTTGACGCCTCCCACCCGTTCGAACTCGCGCTCCTGGATGACGCGCAGCAGCTTGACCTGGAGATTGGGGCTCATCTCCGATACCTCGTCCAGGAAAATGCTTCCGCTGTGGGCAAGTTCGAAGCGGCCGATCCTCGCCCTGAAGGCGCCGGTGAACGCCCCTTTCTCGTGGCCGAAGAGCTCGCTCTCCAGCAGTTCCTCCGGGATCGCTCCGCAATTGACCGGAACAAAGGGGTTCTGCGCCCTGGGAGAGTTGTAGTGCAGGGCTCGGGCGACGAGCTCCTTGCCGGTGCCCGATTCTCCGAGGATGAGCACGGTGGAGTCGGTGGACGCCACCTTGTCGATCATGCTGAACACCCTCTGCATCCTGTCCGAGGTGCCGATGATGTTCTCGAACTTGTACTTCGCCTTGAGCTGCTGCTTGAGATAGGCGTTCTCTTCCTGCAGCGCGAGGTGGTCCAGGGCCTTCTTGACCACCACCTTGATCTCGTCGGCCTTGAACGGCTTCGTGATGTAGTCGAAAGCCCCCAGCTTCATGGCGTCGACCGCCGTTTTGACGGATCCGTAACCCGTGTAGATGACCCCGATGCAGTTGAGCCGGTTTTCAATGAGATACCGGATCACCCCGAGGCCGTCGATCTCGGGCATCTGGAGATCGGTGAGCACCACATGGAAGTTGTCCTGGGAAAGCTTGGCGACCGCATCTTTCCCATTGGCGACCGAGGTTACCGCATAATTTTCCTCTAAGAGAATCTCGGAGAGAAAATCCCTGTTCTGCGCCTCGTCATCGACAATGAGTATGTTGTGTGTACTCATACGGCCCCTAAGAAAGGTAATCTACTACATTTTCCATAATGCGTCAATATCCAGACGCTTATGGAACAGGAGAAGCAGGGTGAGAGGCCGTTTTTTACTCCCCGCTCTCGTTTACACGATCCCTCATGTCTTTGCCGGACTTGAAGAACGGAAGGGTCTTCTCCCTGACCTGTATCTTCTCTCCGCTCTTGGGATTCCTGCCGATATAGGGCTTGTAGTCCCTCATGACAAAGCTGCCGAAACCCCGGATTTCAACGCGTCTGTTATCCTTCATGGCGTTCACCATTGAGTTCAGGATCGTATTCACCATGGACTCGGCCTTCTTCGGATGGAGTGCCATGCGCATGGAGAGCTCTTCAATCAGTTCTGACTTGTTCATCTGGTTCCTCCTAACTTGAGTATATACAGTCAATTATAAGGGGCTGTGAATCTATGTCAAGGTTTTTTATGATATTTTAACAGCTTACGGAGCTGTTTGACCTCAAAAGCGTTGAGTTCCCTCACCTGGCCCGGTACCAATCCCTTGAGCGTAACGGGTCCCACGGAAATCCGTTTGATGGATATCACCTCGAGGCCCACGGCATCCGCCATTCTCTTGATCTGATTCTTGAGCCCCTGCCTCAGGACGATTTTCAGAGTCGCTCCGCGGTCGTGCCGGCGCACCTCCTCCACCTCGGCGGGGCGTGTCCTCACACCGTCGAGCTCGATGCCGCGCCGCATCTTCTCCAGCTGGTCAGGCCGGACGCGGGGGATCACCTTGACGAGATAGGTCTTGGGCACATCGAACGAGGGGTGATGGATCTGATGCGCCAAATCCCCGTCATTGGTCAGGAGGAGAAGTCCTTCGGCGTCGAAATCGAGCCTCCCCACCGGGAACACACCGGCGTATCTTCCGGGAATGTGGTCGTTGACGGTCGGCCTCCCCTCGGGATCGTGCAGGGTCGTGACAACGTTTTTCGGCTTATACATGGCAAGATAACGCGTCGCCTGGGGAGAAACCGGCGTGCCGTTTACGGTCACCGTGTCGCGGGCCGGATCGACGGTATCTCCCACCAGAGCCTTTTTCCCGTTGATAGACACGCTCCCGGCGAGAACGAGCTCATCGGCCTTTCTCCTGGATATGGCGCCGGTTGAAGCGAGGTATCGGTTGATGCGCATTTTTGCCATGAGACAAGTCTATACCCGAAAAATCGTTTCACGTCTAATGGGTGCGCCGGCCGAGCGGCTCTCTGCAGAGCTCGCACTCTTCGAAGCAGAAAGGCTCGGTGTCGTTGTAGACGATCAGTCCGATTTCGCCCTGAACCCCGTAGTCAAGGATACACCTGCTGCATATCAGCCGGCCGAGGCTGTCCACATAACCCACGATGCTGCGGTCTGAAGAGCCCCCAGGCAGGTTCGTGTGCCGGAACTCGCTGATGATCCCCATCGATTTGCATGCAGGGCATTCGTACCCCTTACGGGCATCCCAGAAGGTCGTGCCGCACAAGGTGTTCGGACAGTAATAGGTCGACACCCGCTTTCTGTTCCTCTCGAGCAGAAACTTCAGAGCATGGGTGTAGACACCGGGCGCCGAGCCCTCGTATCCTGTTTCTTTTCTGGCCTTTGCAAGCAGCGTCTCCTCACGCCCCGCGTCCGTGTTCTCTTCCTCCACATACGCGATTTTCAGTTTTGCGTCCGCATTGCGGCCCATGTGATCACCCCCCTTGTCATCAGGCTCTTCCCTTTAGGTATGGTCGAGGCCAGGGATATTCAATGAGCCGCGTTCAGAAAACATCGTGCATGCGCTTGATGGCACAGAACTTTCCGCACATGGTGCACACATCGTCCTTGCCGATCCCGCTCGATTCCCTGAGGGTCTTTGCCTTGCGGGGATCGAGGCTGAGATCCGTCTGGCTTTCCCAGTCGAGCCTTTTGCGTGCACGGGCCATGGCGGCGTCTTGCTCCTCGGCATACTTCATGCCTTTTGCCAGGTCTGCGGCATGGGCGGCGATGCGTGATGCGACCACGCCTTCGATGACGTGCTCTACAGTGGGCAGTCGCAGATGCTCGGCGGGAGTGACATAGCAGAGAAAATCCGCGCCGAAATACGCTGCCAGCGCTCCGCCTATGGCACCTGCGATGTGATCGTACCCGGCCGCGCAGTCTGTGACCAGCGGTCCCAGTACATAGAAGGGCGCCCCTTTGCACAGGGCTTTCTGCAGCCGGATGTTTTCCCGGATCATGTCGATCGGGACATGGCCGGGCCCCTCCACAAGGACCTGCACCCCCTTGTCCCATGCGCGCCGGGCGAGCCCGGAGAGCGTGACGAGCTCGGTGACCTGGGCAGGGTCTGTGGCGTCCAGGACCGCGCCGGGGCGCATTCCGTCGCCCAGCGAGATGGTGACATCGTATGCTGCGAGGATATCGAGTATGTCGTCATAGTGCTCGTACAGAGGCGACTGTTTGCCGTTCTTTTTCATCCATGCCGCGAGAAACGATCCGCCCCGGCTCACGATATCGAGGATACGCCTTTGGGAGCCGAGCGACTGAAGCGCCTGCAGTGTCACCCCGGAATGGATGGTCATGAAATCCACACCTTCTTCTGCCTGGCTCTGAACGGTCCTGAGGAAATCGTCGATGGTCATGTCGGTGATATCCCTCCGGGACGATGAAAGCTCGAACGCGGTCTGGTAGATGGGAACCGTCCCCACCATCACCGGTGATTCCGCAATGATTTGTCTCCGGATATCGATGAGCTTCGAGCCCAGGGAAAGATCCATGACGGCGTCGGCCCCGTAGGCGACCGCTGCGCGGAGTTTTTCCATCTCGTCTTCCGCCGACATGTGATAGGGCGACGAGCCGATATTCGCATTTATCTTGGTCCTCAGGCCTTTGCCGATCCCCCTCACGTAAGGGAACGATCTGCGGATGTTCCTGGGTATGGCGATCGTGCCGTGTGCCACGCTGTCGCGGACATATTCGGCTTCGACCCCCTCGTACCGGGCAACTTCGCGCATCTCCGGGGTGACGATTCCTCTGAGTGCCTTTTGTTTCTGTGTCATGAAATTTCTCCTATCCGTGCCTGGAGGGCCCTCGTCTCCTGAGCGGGGTCTGCCGCCTTTGCCACGGCGTCGATGCATGCAACGCAGCAAAAAGGGATCCCTGCAAGGTCTTCGAGCCTCTCCCGTGTGATCCCTCCGATGGCGACCACCGGATGTCTGGAGCGAAGGGCCGCCTCCCGGAGCGCTTCCACCCCGGTGACGGGCTCGTGGTCTTTCTTTGAAAAGGGCGGGAACACCGGACCGAACCCGATATAATCGACCGGCTCGCTCCCGGAACGCTCCACCTGATCGAGCGTGTGGGTGGAAAGGCCGATGATCATCCGTTCTCCCGCCAGGTCCCGGGCCTCTTTCGGCGGAATGTCCTTTTGACCCAGATGGACCCCGTCCGCTCCGGACATCAGGGCGATATCGATGCGGTCATTGACGATGAAGAGCGTATCCGTGCCGCGGGTGATTTCCCTCAAGGCACGGGCGGTCCTCAGGAACATCCCGGCATCGTCGTCCTTATAGCGCAGCTGGATCGCCGGTATGCCTTCGGCCGCAGCCATTTCCGCAAAGGCCTCGTATCCCGCCGGCGGATCCGTCAGGATGAGGTAGAGGCCCCGGGAAAGCGTCCTGCGGCAGGCCCGTTCCATGGATCGCTCCAGCCGGTAGCACTCGTAGCGCATCTCCTTCATCGCACCGGCCCTGGCGGGAGACTCCAGCTTCAGGATCTCTTCCAGAACCCTCAACCCCTCCTGGACGCGCTTCATGTTTGATCTCACGATATCCCGAGTCGTCGCTCTCCTCTCTTCCAGAGAGCCTTCCGATGCGAACCCCACATCGCCTGCGACATCCCGCGAGGCGATGAGGATGGATGAATCGATCTGGGAAGCAAGACGGTGTCTCATGCTTTTGAGCCGCTGCTGCATGACGGCGTCATCGAAGGCGAAGCGGAAAACGTCTTCCACTACCCGAAGCCCCTCGGTAACCCGATTGAGGTTGGCGTCCACGATGCGCCTCAGATCGCGGTTCATGAGGAGAGCCTCCCGATCATCTCGCGGGCCGCCTTTCTGCCCGAGAGGAGCATTCCTCCGAAGACGGGCCCCATGCGGTAGCCGCCGTACGATTCGTTCGCCGCCATGCCGGAGACAAAGAGGCCTGGGAAGACCTCGCGGGTGTTCTCCACCGTATGCGCCTCTCCGAGCCCGGCGTCCATGGAGCGCTCTCCCATGATGCCGCCCGTGGGGGTGTCGAGCTTCACGCCCATTTTCCTCACCAGGCAGCGCACCACATTGGCGGGATGGCCTGTGGCATCGAGGACAAAGGAGGAGTGGAGCGTCAGCGGGTCCACGTGGAGCCCCGCCGTCTCCACGGGCGAGTAGTTGATGACCAGGCCCGATATCCGGTCCTTCTTGAAGACGACATCCTCCACGGAAATGCAGTTGAAAATCTTCAAGCCCCGCCGCACGGCCCGATGGATGAGCGTGGACACCGCATCGATGGAATCCGCCGTGTAATAGCCGGGCTCAAAGGTCTTCACGGGTATCCCGAGCTCGTCAAGGACCTCCCGGGCCTCCTGCTGGATGACGATCTCGTTGAACATCATCCCGCCTCCCCACATGCCGCCGCCTATGGAGAGCTTCTTTTCGAACACGGCAGCCTTTTTCCCCGCGCCGGCCAGATAATATCCCGCGACCAGTCCGGAAGGCCCTGCGCCGACGATGGCCACGTCGAGCTCGAGCGCGTCCAGGAGCTTTTCCATGTAGGTGGTGATGATCGCCTTGCTGATCGTTACCTCATTGAGCATAGCTCTTCTCCCTCCGGTGAGATTTCCCGGGGGCGGTCTTTTCCGCTCTGTGAGAGGCATGGGGCTCAATGAAAAAAGCCGCCTCCAGCAAAGGAGGCGGCTTTCAAGGCCTGGAGAGGAACGATATCGTCCGGTGCCATCTTCTCCCTTCGCTGGTATTACCCAGATCAGGTTCAACGGGTATGATCTCAGACCTTTCGGAAAAGGCCACCCCATGTAAAAGAACACATATTTGATTACATCAGAAAATCATGATCGTCAATGGAGAGAGAAGGTAATTTTTTGACACCGATGCATCCATACGGTATAAGGCCTCAGACATGAACAGCATGATTCAACAGATCATTCTCCTCATCGTGCCCGTGCTCTTTTCCATTACGGTCCATGAGGTCTGCCACGGATATGCGGCCTACCGGTTCGGGGATCCCACCGCGAAGAACGCCGGGAGGCTCACGCTCAATCCCATCAAGCACATCGACATCGTCGGGCTTCTCGTCCTCTTCATCACCCGGATGATCGGATGGGCGAAGCCGGTTCCCGTGGACCCCCGGTATTTCAGGAACCCGCGGAAGGACATGATGTGGGTCTCCCTGGCGGGGCCGGCCTCCAATCTCGGTCTCGCAGTGGTCTTTGCGGTCGTGCACAAACTGTTCGGCGGCATGCTCGCGGCATCGTACCTTTTCCCTTTGAGCTTCATGATCGAGATCATGGTCATGATCAACGTGGGCCTCGCCGTGTTCAATCTCATTCCCATACCCCCCCTGGACGGCAGCCATATCGTGGAGGGCCTGCTCCCTCTGGACATGGCAAGGGCATACTCCGCCATCGCCCCCTACGGTTTCATGATTCTGCTGCTGCTGATCTTCACGAGGGTTGTGGATTTCGTGATCTTTCCCATAATCAGGACAATCGTGCATATTTTGCTCAGCATATAACGGGAGACTTATGAACAGAAAACGCATCGTATCCGGCATCAGGCCCACCGGCGATCTCCACATCGGGCATTACCTGGGCGTGCTGAAGAACTGGGTTGAGCTCCAGAAGGAGTACCAGTGCTTCTACTTCACCGCAGACTGGCACGCGCTGACCAGCGAGTACCGGGACCCCTCCGTCATCCGGAAGAGCTCCCGGGACATGGTCATGATCTGGCTGAGCGTGGGCATCGACCCGAACGCCTCGGTGATCTTCCGGCAGTCCGACATCAAGAGCCATGCCGAGCTCTTCCTGCTTTTGTCCATGATCACACCGGTGTCGTGGCTGGAGCGCAACCCCACTTATAAGGAGCTCAAGGAGGAGCTCAAGGAAAAGGACCTGAGCAATCTCGGCTTCCTCGGGTATCCGGTGCTCCAGGCGGCGGACATCGTGATGTACCATGCGGACAAGGTGCCGATCGGCGAGGATCAGCTCCCTCATCTGGAGCTGACCCGGGAGATCGTCAGGAGGTTCAACTTCATCTACGGAGAAGGGATCCTCAAGGAGCCCAGGGAGATCCTCACCGAGGCCGCCCGCGTGCTGGGGATCGACGGCAGGAAGATGTCCAAGTCCTATGGCAACGCCATTTTCATCTACGAGACCGAGGAGAGCATCAGACAGAAGGTCATGCAGATGTTCACGGACGTCAAGCGCCTGAGGAAAAAGGACCCCGGGGAGCCGAAGGACTGCAATCTCTATCCGCTGCACGAGTACTTCACGGACGAGGAAAAGAGACGGGAGATCCAGGCCGGCTGCCGGAGCGCGGGCCTGGGCTGCGTGGAGTGCAAGCAGATTCTCATCAGGAACCTCATCAGCGAGTTCAAACCCATATGGGAGAAGATCGACTATTACCGGGATCACCCCTCCCAGGTCGACGAGATTCTTGATCAGGGCGCCCGCAGAGCGTCCGAGGAGTCGGAGGCGACCATGCAGAAGGTCCGCGCCGCCATGCGGATGTCCGGGTAGAGAAGGAGAGGGCGGTGCTTCCGGCTGAGGCGGAACGTCCTGCTCCTGAGTTTATCCTGAGGCTTCCCGAGTTCGAGGGGCCGCTGGATCTCCTGCTCTATCTAATTGAGAAGAACCGATTCACCCTCGAGAACCTGGAAGTCTGCCCGGTCATCGACCAGTACCTGCACTATGTGGAGCAGGCAAGGTCGCTGGATGTGAGCCTGGCCGGCGAGTTCCTGGAAATGGCGTCGTATCTGATCTGGCTCAAGTCCTGTCTGCTGCTGCCCTCGGCCGAAAGCGGCGAGGGCGGGGAAGACTTCAATCCCGCGCGGGAGCTGAAAGAAATGCTCATCGCCTACCGTGCGATCCGCCAGGCCTCTCTCGACCTCTCCGCTAGGCCGCTGTTGATGCGCGACAAATTTCCCAGGGGTTCATCCCAACAGGAGCGCGACGTCGCCTCGCTCAGCATTGGCGCCCTTCTTCAGGCCGTCAATGCAATCCGGGCGAGGACCAGAAAGTATGTCATGGATGTCATCGCAAATCGGTTCGACATCCAGGGAATGATCGAGAGGATAGAAGCCATACTGCTGAACAGGCGGAGGGTCGCCCTGAACGATGTGGTGAAAACGGAGGAGCGCATGGAGCTCGTGGGGGCCTTTGTCGCCGCCCTGGAGCTTTCCAAGCGGTGTATTGTCCGGCTGGTTCAGCGGGGCCTGTTCTCGACCATTTATCTCATGCGGAGATGACCCGGAGTGCAGAAAGGCCGAAAAGATCCGGCGAGATAAGGAGATAACGCGCATGCACACCCGCGAGATTGTTGAAGCGCTCATCTTCTCGGCGCAGGGCTCCCTTCCCGAGAAGGACATCCTCAAGGCGGTTCCCGGTGCGGGACCGGACGACATCGAGCGGTATGTGACCGAGCTGAACCGGATGTATGAAGAGTCCGGGAGGAGCTTCCGTATCGAACGGGCGTCATCGGGATACCAGTATGTGACCAGGGAGGAATATGCCCCGTACCTCAAGGCCCTGCATACCCCGGTCAGGCTGTCCATGGCCTCGCTGGAGGTTCTGGCCGTCATCGCCTACAAGGGGCCGTGCCCCAAACAGGCGATCGATTCCATCCGGGGGGTGGATTCCACGTCCTCCCTCAAGAGCCTTCTGAAGCACCAGCTCATCGACATCAAAAACGGTAAACCCCTGCTGTATTACACGACCAGCCGGTTCCTGGAGGTCTTCGGTCTCGACTCGCTCTCCGAATTGCCGGATCTCAGGCAGTTTGAAGAGGTCTTCCGCGAGGAGGCGGGCAACCCTGCCGGGGAAGAGGGATGACCGGGCTTTCCGGACGGTACAGACCGGCGGGATAAAGGCGGTGCATATTCGGGTGCTGCAGGGCACGGGTTTCGGACACGTCAGCGGGGCTTGACGATGTTCAGGAACAGGTTGACCCCTTCGGGCTCCTTTTCAACGGACAGGAGGACGTCTTCCGGCAGTCCCCGGGCGAGATCCTTGAGCTCTTCCTCGCTGCGGTGGATGAGAAACCATTCTGCGCCGTACTCCATCTTGAACCGCTGGGGGTTGTATGGTCCGAAGTTGCCGATCACCAGGCAGCCCCCCGGGTTCAGGTGCCGGTAGAGCTCGGTTATGAGCCTGCTCACTGCATTGGCGGAAAGATAATCACACAATCCCGCTGTGTAGATGAGGTCCGCACCCGAGTAGCGGCGCGTCTCCTTTTCTCTGCCCAGAATGAGACTCTTTATGTTGTCCTGCAGGAGCTGAACACGGACGGCTCCGTTCTCCTGTATCAGGGGCAGCAGTCTCTGTTCCGCATCCCGAAGCGCTTGCCGGTCCTGATCCATGGCTATCACGTCGATCGTGACAGGCCTGGGGTTTTCCCTGATGTAGTGGAAAAAGTCGCCCATCTCCACACACGGGCCGCAGGCGACGCTGACGACCTTGCACGAGCTCCCGTCCTGAAGGCCGTTGTAGAGGGTAGCCAGCTTGCTGAAGAAGTATGACCGGCGGTTGCGCACCGCCTTTGCGGCGGCTCCCTCGCAGTCGATTCTGTTCATGACCTGCGAGAAAATATCATCGCCCTCGAACTCGTTTCGGTAGATGATGTTCATCATCTCGTAATCGCCTGCATACCCCAGCGGTTTGGTATACGCCCTGTTGAAGAGTTTCGATGTCAGCAAAAATTCGTTGAGGGTCTTCTGAAAGTAGTCGCGGTGAATGAAATGCTGCTTCGAATCGGGGAAGGAGGCCGTTATCCTGGTGAACTGATCACAGTATCTCAAGGTGACGTCATTTATGACATCGAACGTCAGCATCCTGAGTGTATCGAGCAGATCCTCCCGGACATGCTCCTCTTCCTGGAGGATTTTCTCTTCTTCCTCCCCGAGTTTCTTCCGGAAATTGCTGAGGAGATAGTGGAGGTGGGACGTGAGATGCACGAACTCCTCGTTGAGGTTGTCTTCCACGGCCAGAGACTGGATAAAGTCTCTATACTCGGTCTTGAGCATGGTGACCTTGTCCGCACGGATGATGGTGGATATATCCATGGCGTTTTCGAAGTGGCAGCCGATCCTGGATATCACCTTCTTGTCGAGACATTCGTCCTGGATGTGGATGATGGTGGCAGCCCCCGAATGCACCTCTTTGTCAACGGAGAAGAAATGCAGCTCGACAATGTCTCCGATGCGGAAGATGAGGCTGCCGTCTTCAAGGAAAAAGGAAAGTCCGGTTCGGGAGAAATCTCTTACCCTGCAGGTGCGCTCCACGCCCTGGAAATCCTGGAACCGCACGAATTTTCCCGGATCGCGGGGACCGGCTATGTAGCGGGGATCACGCCTGAGCCTCAACCGCCCTCCTCCTGTGCATGATTCATATCACTACAGGATCGGCACGCAGGCTCGGCACCTTTACATGATAACGATTATTCAGAAGGTGCCCCGCTGCTTTCATGCGGGGTCATCCCTTTCCCGCCTCCCCTCTGTAGGGGAAGGGAGGATGATCAAACTGCTCTCCCCGCAGCTTGGCCTGAGGGTCGCCTCATTACCTCGGCGGGGCGCATTCGCTCATGTCCCCGCCGATCTTGGAAAGGGCATGGTTCAAAGCGGGGGAGATACTCTCCATGCAGTCCTGAACGCCCGACGGGCTTCCCGGTAGGTTGACGATCAGGGTCTTCTTCCGAACCCCTACGACGGCCCGGGAGATCATGGCATGGGGAGTCTTTGCCAGGCTCTTCCTCCGCATGACCTCCTCCATGCCGTATATGCGTTTTTCGATCACGGAAAGGGTGGCCTCGGGGGTGACGTCCCGTGGGGAGAGGCCGGTGCCGCCCGTAGTCACGATCAGATCGAGGCAGAGCTCGTCGGTCCATTTGATGAGCATGTCCCTGATCAGCTCTTCCTCGTCCGGAATGATCTCGTAGCGGTCGATGGTGAGCCCCAAGTCGGAGAGCATGCGTTTGAGGATCTCTCCGCTCCTGTCTTCCCGCTGGCCCTTGGATCCCTTATCGCTTAATGTGAGTACTCCTGCTCGGTTCATCTCTTCACCTGCTTGAGCCGCTGGGCGGCGACAACGACAAGGGCCCGCGGCACGGATTTGGATTTCGCCAGCTGGGCGAGCTCGCGCTCCTTCAGGAACTGGACCTGCTTGAGCGCTTCGGGCAGAGGGGTCTTGGGATTATTCGCCAGGGCGACCCGTATCTGGTAATTCTTCAGCCAGTCCCGGCTGATGGCGATGTGCTTGAGCACCTCTTCGTTGATCTGCCGGTTGCCGGCGATCATCAGCACCTCGCCCTCGGTGATTTTGGGTGATTGTATGACCGCGAGCTGAACCAGCTTGTTCGAGTCCCGTATGAGGATAGACCGGGCTTCCTTGCTGCCTTTGCGAGCCAGGTCCATCTTCTCGGAGACGCTCATGGCCTGGATGGACTGGAACAACGTCTTCGTTGCATCTGTTCCGTTACTTTCCATCTCTTGCCGCTTTCACCTCCGCCACGATCTTTTCCTGAATGTTGTAGGGCACCGGCTCCATGTGGGAGAAGCTCATGGTGTACGTGCCTCGGCCGGAAGTCATGGAAGTGAGGTTCGGCGCATAGGTGAGCACCTCCGCAAGGGGGACTTGCGCCTTGAGCTCCTGATACTTGCCCCGGGCGTTCATGCCCTCGATCTTTCCCCTCCGGCTGTTGAGGTCGCCCATGACATCGCCCATGCTCTCCTCCGGGACCACCACCGTGATGTTCATGATGGGCTCCAGCAGTATGGGCCGGCATTCTTCCATCGCCTTTTTGAAGGCGAGCGAGCCCGCGATCTTGAATGCCATTTCGGAAGAGTCCACCTCGTGGTACGAGCCGAAATCCAGCGTTACCTTCACGTCCACCACCGGGTTTCCGGTCAGCGGACCGTTCTGCATGGACTCCACGATGCCCTTTTCCACCGCGGGGATATACTGTTTTGGTATGACTCCTCCCACGATGGCGTTCACGAACTCGAAGCCCTGGCCCCTTTCGAGAGGTTCCACCTTGATCCAGCAGTCGCCGTACTGGCCGTGGCCGCCGGTCTGCTTCTTGTGCTTGCCCTGGACCCTGCACGACCCGGTAATGGTCTCCTTGTAGGGCACCTTGGGGGTCTTGAGCTCCACCTCCACGCCGAAGCGCCGCTTCAGCCTGTCCACCGCGATTTCTATATGGAGCTGTCCCAGACCTGAGAGGATGAACTCGCCTGTCTGCTCATCGCGATGCACCTCGAGCACCGGATCTTCGTCCATGAGCTTCTGCAGCGCGGGCATGATCTTGTCCACATCCGCCTTGGTCTTGGGGTTGACCGCCATGCTCATGATGGTTTCGGGAAATTCCGGGGAAGGCAGTACGTATTCCGATGACTCGCCGAGCAGTGTGTCTCCGGTCTTGGTCTCTTTGAGCTTCGCGATGGCGAAAATATCGCCGGGACCGACTTCTTCCAGCGGTTTCTGGGCCTTTCCTTCCAGCTGCAGCAGTGTACCGATCCTTTCCTTGACGTCTCTCGAGGAGTTGAAGACCGAGGAGTCGGGAGTCAGAGTTCCGGAATAGCAGCGGATGATGCTCAGCGTTCCGGTGTACGGGTCGCTCATGGTCTTGAAGACATACCCGCAGAACATCTCATCCTCCGAGGCCTTGATCGGACGCGTTTCGCCCTGTTTGTTGCTGAGCTCAGGAAGCTTTCTCTGCTGGGGAGTGAGCCCCGAAGCATTGATGAAGTCCATGAGGGGCTGCACGCCCATGTTCAGCAGCGCGGACCCCGCGAACACCGGCAGGAAGTTGCCCTGGGCAAGCCCTGATGACAGCGCCGACGCGAGCTCTTCGGCGGTCAGCTCACCGCCTTCGAGATACTTTTCCATCAGCGCGTCGTCGACCTCCGCCAGATCTTCCACTACTCTTCCGTAGATCTCCTCGACCGTGTCCTGCATGTCCGCAGGAATATCGGATTCGGTAAATTTGCCGGAGCCGTCTTTCTCATAGAGATACGCCTTCTTCTTGAGGATGTCGACGACGCCGGCGAACTTGTCCTCGGCCCCGATGGGCAGGGTCAGCACCAGGGGCTTGATTTCGAAGACCTCTGCTATGTCTCTGAGAACCTGGTCGAAGTCCGCCCGCTCGCGGTCCATTTTATTGATGAAGCAGATGCGCGCTATGCCTTCCTTGCTCGCGAGCCCCCACAGGTTCTCGGAATGGGGTTTGATGGAATCGATGGCGTCGATGACAAAGACGGCGTTGTCTGCTGATTTGAGTCCGAGAATGGCCTCGGACGAAAAGTTCGGATCTCCCGGGGTGTCGAGAATGAGGGTGCCCACATTTTTCCATTTATAGGTATGGAGCGCGCTGAAGATGGATGACTGCCGTTTCTGCTCTTCTGGCTCGAAATCGAGCACGGAATTGCCCTCGAGTACCTTCCCCAGCCGCGTGGTCGCCTTCGCGTTGAACAGGAGCGCTTCACCCAGGGATGTCTTGCCGGCCCCCGAGTGAGATAGAATGACTACGTCTCTCAGATTCTCCGTACGGTATCTCCTCATCTGTTCTCCCTTCCGTATCCTTACTATCTTAGAGCATAGGCTATTATCTGAAAACCAATGATCAAGTCAAGCCATTGCTGATCGGGCGATAATGAAGGATTTCCATGGCATACCCTGGATCGGGCAAGGTCTCCGGTCTCTCGCTCACGGCTCTCACCGGATCACGCTGGAGAAACGCGCAAGCGGAAGGCCTCAGCTGCGAGGATATCGGGATTGCCCGTTTCTTCCTCTTGATATATGAAGTGGTATATGTGGAGGAATATCGTCGGGCACGAGAGCCTGATCGGCACGCTGCGGACCTTTGTCCTGACAGGGAAGCTCCCGCACGCGCTGCTCTTCGCCGGTCCGGCGGGCGTGGGCAAGACCATGGTCGCGAGGGAGTTTTTCAAGGCGGTCAACTGCCTTGACAGCCCGGGCGATGCGTGTGATGCGTGCCGGTCGTGCGTGAAGATGGACAGCGGCTCCCATCCGGATTTCATAATGGTCGGGCCGTCCGACAATCGGACGGTGATCACGATCGAACATATCCGGGGCGTGATTTCCGAAGTGAGTCTCAAGCCCTTCGAGGCGCGTTTCAGGTTCGTGGTGATCGAGCCCGCCGAGCGGATGAATAACCCTGCCGCGAACGCCCTGCTCAAGACGCTGGAGGAGCCGCCTGGCGCAACCCTGATCGTTCTGGTGACTCACAACCCGATATTGCTGCTCCCCACGATCGTCTCCCGATGCCAGGTCCTCCGATTCACCCCGCTCGATGCAGTCGCATCCTCGAAAGGGCCGACTGACCCCTACATACTGCGGCTCACCTGCGGGACCCTGGGCGGGCTCAAAGATTTCGATGAAGCACAGGTGCTCAGTGTCAGGTCCGAGATCCTCCAGGCCCTCCTGGAGGGCGATCCGGTGCGCCTCGTCAACAGGTATTTCCCGTCCCAGGAGAAAGGGGGAGAGCTTCTGCCACTTTTCGTTCTCCTTGCCGAGTCTCTTATCCGGGACCTTTTCGTGCTTCTCCACGGCGGAGGAGATCTCGTCAACGAGGAGCTCAAGCGGCTTCCTCTGCGGGGCGTGGACTATCTGGAGCTGGAGGAAGCGGTATCCTGCCTGCGCAGCATCAGAAGAGGCTCGAACGAGAACATCAGGCTCTCGAATGCCCTGGGCGAGCTTTTCATGAGGCTCCAGCAGATGCTCTGCGCATAGCTTCCCGATTCTCGCGTGCCGTCGTGAAGCCCGATCGAGTCTGCTTTTCGTTGAATTCAGCACAGCCCTCTCACCATCTCCTTGCCGAGTTTTCATGAGCACATCATAGCCAGGCAGAAGTGAAAATTCGGGTGAATACCAAGTAAAACATAAAAATCAGGGATGGGCGAACCTTCGAGTGGCACCGGGATAGAAGAGGCTCTTCTAACCTCTGTGAAGAAACATCTCCGCCTCGACTCCAGGGCGGCCCCGTAAACTCGCTCCGCTCAGTCAGGGAATCCTGGGGTCAGGTCTCAACATTTGACAATATTCCTTGTTGAACATATCTGGTATCTTTTGGGATATTGTCACATGTTGAGACCTGACCCCTCCCACACTGACGACCCTCGGGAAGCCTTTCGACATCCCGGTCCACCCCGCCGGGAGGGTTAAGTGGCCCCTGGTTCCCGTTACAGGAACCAAGGCCCGTTTGCCTTTCATCGGAGCCAGCCGGTCACCTCATCTCATCTTGAACTCGAAGTTGTGGCAGTTGTTGCACTGGTTTTCCGAAGGCTTGTGCGCGTGGTGGCAGCTCGAGCAGTCGGGAAAGGGCATGTGGGAATCGTGGGGGTTGTGCAGGTCGCCGGATGGTGATGGCTCCTTGACGTTTGGGTGGCAACCCGCGCAGACCGCGGTAGGAACGGGCTCCGAGGGTTTCTCCCCGTGGCACCGGGCGCAGGTTATCCCTGCATCCCGGTGCACCTGCTCCAGTAGCCCTTCCGCCCCAGGCCCCCCCTGAGACCAGGCTGCATCCGATGAGGCGAGCATGATCAGCAGCGCCCCGGCCAGGCAGAGGGCTCCGGCCCATCCGAGCTTGCGGGCAATCAGGCATCCGCTCTTCACGCGCGCCTCCGGTGGTCCTTGCGGGCTGGCTTCATCTCTTGTCCTGCGTGTTCCAGTCAGCGGCGCATCCATCGTCAGCCCTTCAGCCCGGCAACCCGCTCACCGGCCAGCCAACCGAACGTGTACGCCCGGCCGTGGCTGATGCCGGTAGTGGTGATGGGGTAGTCGTTGGCGAAGAAGTCCCCTGATGCGTTGCCGGCTGCAAAGAGGCCGGGGATGGGGTTGCCCTTTGCATCGAGGACCTGCAGCTCGGTGTTGATGCGCAGCCCGTCACAGGTTACCAGCAGGCCCGGACCGGTCTTGGCGGCGCCGAACGGGGCCTTGGCGATCGCGGTGAGCTTTGCGGGGTCCTTGCCGAAGTCCTCGTCCACGCCCTTTTTGACGAGCTCGTTGTACCGCTTCACCGTGGCGACAAAGGTGTCCCGCGGCACGCCCATCTTGTCGGCCAACCCTTCGAGGGTGTCAGCCTCTATGATGACGCCCTTGTCCTTGAAGTTCTGGTAGCTCTTGTCGTTCCAGAGCGGAGGGAGATGCATGTTCTCACAGACCGTGCCCCCGAACTTCTCCTTGTCGGTGTTCCAGTTCGCATCCCAGATGGTCCATTTCTGGCCGCCCGGCTGCTTCATATCCTGGTTCGCGGTGTACCCGAAGGGAGCGTCCTCGTTGGCATAGCGCTCGCCCAGCTGGTTGATGTACAGGAACGGCTGGCGCGCGAGGCTCACCACCTTGCTTGTGTAGCCGCCCGGCAGGGAGGTGAAGCCGTCCCAGAGCATGGGGCAGTCGGCCTCCTGCTTCACGCCCCCGACCCACATGCCCATGAGGATGCCGTCACCGGTATTGGATTCCTCCGGGTAGGCGTGTCCGACCACGCGCAGGGCGCGGGGCGAGTACTTCGCCTGCATCTCCGGGTTGTTGACGTAGCAGCCCGTGCAGATGATCACGCCTTTCCTGGCATCGATCCGTATGTAGCCTTCCTTTCCTTTGGCGATCACGCCGGTCACCTTGCCTTTGCCTCCCTTGCGGATCAGCTGAACGGCTGGGGTTTCATAGAGCATCTCGACGCCTTTTGCCTTCACGTTCTTCTCGATCATGCTGCACAGCGTAAAGTTCCAGCCCGGCAGGAACTGGACGGCGAGGGGGAACTCGGTGTAGGGCCAGTACGACTTGTTGTTCGTGTCCAGCATATACTTGATACCGGCGGCATCGGCCATGTCGAGCAGCCTGTCCATCACCCGCCCGCTCTCGTCCATCCAGAGCTTTATGAGCCTCGGGTTGGGGTGATAGGCGCCGAAGCGCATTGCCTCGGCCAGGACCTTGTCCTTGGGTACCTCCACGTTCATTGCCTTGTGCAGGCGGTCGCCGATCGAGGCGTTCCACCCGCCGTGATAGGTAAAGGTGTTCCTCTTCTCGAGCAGTACGACCTTGGCCCCCTTGTCGGCGGCTGCATAGGCAGCGCACAACCCGGCCAGCCCGGCGCCCAGTACGACTACATCGGCAGATTTTTTCGTCTTGATCTGGCTGTCGGGGATCGGGGCCGGCGGGTTCTCGAACGAGTACTTCCCGCCTTTGGCCTGCGAATCGCCGCCCGGCGCTGCGGCACCCTGGGCGGCCTTGGGGGCGACCCCGCCCACTCCCACAACCAGCCCTGCAGCACCGGCTGCCAGGGATCCCTTCAGGAAGTTTCGGCGTCCTTCATCACACCCGTTTTTCTTTTTCATGCAGTACCTCCGTTTTTTGGTTTTGGAGAAGATGTGCCCCGCCAGGCGTATTTGCCACACGCGTGCCATGAATTATATTCAGATAATTCAAGCGCATAGACAGATCGTGGAGTGAAAAGTGCCACATTTGGCAAAAATAAAGTGGCGTATCCGGCACTTATGTGTTACGGTGTCAAATATTCCACTTTAGCATCATGGAGAGGCATCATGGTAGATGAGCGGGATTTCTTCAACCAGGCCACGCTCCGCATCTGCAGCAGCCTGGACATCGGCGAGGTGGCGCAGGAGTGCCTGGACTACCTGAAGGGCTACATTCCCCTGGACGGGGTCGTGGTGAGCTACTTCGACGAGAAGAGCAGGTCCTTCGTCATCATGGCCGTAAAGTCCGAGATCCCCTTGAACGAAGAGGTGACGAACATCCCCATGCCCCCTGAGGCGCCCGAACTGCTCAGCCGGGTGAAGACCTCAGTCAGGATATTCAACGATACCGAGGAGTACCTCATACCCTTCATCATATGGCGCACCCTCGGGCTCATCGAAAAGTCGAGCCTGTTGCTGTTCACCAGGTTCAAGGGGCAGAGGCTGGGGCAGATCGACTTCTTCGTTCGCGGGCGCAACCGCTACACCGAGGAGCACGCGCACCTCATCGAGCTGCTGGAGAAACCTTTCTCCATCGCCATGGCAAACAGCCTGCAGTACCACGATATCGTGAACATCAAGGACCTGTTCTCCCAGGACATCCGCCGGCTGCGCCGCGAGCTGAACCAATCGGCGGACACCGAGATCATCGGTGCGAACGGGGGCTTGAGCGGGGTGATGGAGGCCGTGTCCCAGGTCGCGCCGCTTAATACCCCGGTGCTGCTGCTGGGAGAGACCGGGGTGGGCAAGGAGATCATCGCCAACCGGATCCACTACTCGTCGCCCCGCAGCGAAGGCCCGTTCGTGAAGATCAACTGCGGCGCCATACCCGAGGGGCTCATCGACAGCGAGCTCTTCGGGCACGAGAAGGGGGCCTTTACCGGGGCCGTTTCCCGGAAGCCGGGGCGCTTCGAGCGGGCGCAGAAGGGGACCATATTCCTGGACGAGGTGGGGGACCTGCCTGCCTCCGTCCAGGTGAGGCTGCTTCGCGTGGTGCAGGAGAAGGAAATCGAGCGGGTCGGCGGCACGAGCCCGATCAAGGTGGACGTGCGGGTGATCGCCGCAACCCACCGGGACCTCGAGGAACTGGTGAAGGAGGGCTCCTTCCGCGAGGACCTCTGGTTCAGGCTCAACGTGTTTCCGATCCATATCCCGCCTCTTCGGGAGAGAAAGGCCGACATCCCCCAGATGGTTCACTACTTCATCAAGAGCAAGGCGAGAGAGCTCAACCTGCGGGTCGTTCCGGAACTGGCGCCGGGCGCCATGGAGCGGCTCATGGCCTATGACTGGCCGGGCAACGTGCGTGAGCTGCAGAACATCGTCGAGCGCTCGCTGATCCGGATGCGGTTCACGGACCTGTCGCGGCCGCTTGACTTCGAGGAGTTCCACCCGCATTCCGAATCGCAGGCTGGGCGGCCTGCCACTGACCCCGGCAGGACGGTCCTCACCCTCGATGAGGCCACGAGACGGCACATCCAGGAAGTACTCGGGATCGCGGGCGGCAGGGTCAAGGGGAAGGGCGGTGCGGCCGAGCTGCTGGGTGTGAACCCGAGCACCCTCAGGCATCGCATGCGCGTGCTGGGGATCCCGTATGGAAGAGGTTCCAGGAGAGGCTGATCCGCAGGAGGGGCCAAGGGGACGGCCATGAGTAATTAACTTGCCTGGCAATTCCGAAGGCGGTATCCTGCCACCATGCCGGGGGGATCGAGAATAGACGCGGCAGGAGCGTTGCACCATATCATTGTCCGCGGAGAGCGCCGGGAGATCTTTGCCGGAGATGACGACCGCGACGATTTCCTCCGCCGCCTGGGCGCTGATGCCCAACCACGTCCACCTTCTCATAAGGACCGGAGACGTTCCCATAGCCACGCTCATGCGGAGGCTCCTGACCGGGTATGCTGTGCGTTTCAACCGGAAGTATAGGCGTCACGGGAGCCTGTTCCAGAACCGCTACAAGTCGATACTCTGCCAGGAAGAGCCCTACCTGCTGGAGCTGGTGCGCTACATTCACCTCAATCCGCTCAGGGCGGGGATAGTCGGTGGTATGCCAGAGCTCGATGCATACCCCTACACCAGCCACAGCGCGATCATGGGAAGGAGCACTAAGTCGTGGCAGGACACGTACTTTGTGCCGGCGCACTTTGCAAAGGCTGTTGACAGGGGCAGGGAGCTCTACCGGGAGTACGTTGAGCAGGGTGTTGGGAGGGGGAGGCCAGATCTGGTAGGCGGAGGGTTTCGCCGGAGCTCCGGATCGTGGATCGAGCCGGCTGGTGAGAACCGGGTCCGTCCCCTACCGGTTTCCGGCCTGTGCCCCGAGTGTCAGAAGCGCTTCGAAGAAGAATAATGGCCTGATCCCCACCTGAGGGCTGAGCTCTGCCGTAATTGCGGAAATTCTTGGGGCACTCCCTTGCCTGCCGAGTCTAGGAGTCGACAGCGTTCTCTCGCCTGCCTGCTCTTGGCCGCTTGCCTCATCCCTTAAGGAGATCTTCATCACCTTCACCATCGTCCATTGCCGTCCCGGGAACTGGAGGCAAGGCCGGAAGATCGATGAGGCCGCACCTTGGTGAAGGTCTTGAGCAGGCCGGTGCCGTCCTCCTCGATCATACGTCTACGGCCCCCTGTCGCGGCCTTTCAGCGGCCAGAGAATTTTGGGCCGGCTTCGGGACTCATAGTGATCTTTTGACTTGCCATAAGGGCTGTTGATTCTATACACTTGCCGGTAAGGTATTATCGTCGGGAGAGAAATTTGGCAAATCCGGCAACAGCAATAGTCGTCATCAAACAGAAGCTCTATTGATGAAGGACTTCGATGAACTCATTCGTAAGGCACGCAAACAAGAGGGGCAGGCCGGATCACTGCAACCGGATCTTGCCAGTGGCGGCAAGCGTGCATCGAACGCGGCGAGGTCCCGCGATGTGCCTGTTATGAAGACCTAAGAGTGCGTAGATGCCTTCCTGAGCAAAGCTGGTGACGACATGCAGGCGGGTGCAGGCGTACCGGCAGCGCTCGTCGATATCCGCCGGTGAGGCCCTGGATGATGGTGAATTCTGTTGGTGAATTTGGATGCGCGTAATTGCAGGAGCTAGAGACAACCCATGGATGTCGTATATGTTGTTGGACCGCTGATTCTGATTGCGGTCGTTATGGCCGCGGTATGGCTTGATCGATGGAGCGTCCCTGTCATTCTGATCGCCCTGTGTGCAGGGATTGTCTCCGGAAGTGATGTCCTCAATCTCTGGTACTTCGACGACATCGAGCTTGCCAACAAGGTCG
>ERZ795050.727-NODE-727-length-49149-cov-6.070762_pt1 | contig 49149 bp, 43 predicted proteins | sample MGYA00375134_ERZ795050 | MGnify/ENA primary metagenome ERZ795050 (study PRJEB30179, sample SAMN05720221) | activated sludge metagenome | isolation source: Anaerobic digester | place: Japan | collected 2015-05-26 ... | reverse complement strand
GGGATTGAGGAGGTGAGTTCGTGTTGAACCGGAGTAATAAGGAACAGCTACTTTTCGGATTGCGGGTTTTTATCCGGGTACTAATGATAAAAAAAAACTGTTTAACCCGCTTTATCAATATTTATGCACAGCATTAATTGTTCGTTAAACAGAAGGAAATAAAAAGAATTCACTATTTTTACAGATATGGATCCGGAAACAATAAGGATTAGACCGATCAAACCAGCTCTTTCAGGCTATCTGAAAGAATCGCTGGTGCTGCTGCGGCGCAGCCGGGTGCCTGATGATGATGCCATTCACGACATAAGGGTCCTGATGAAAAAGGCAAGGGCTGCCATGAAGCTCCTGCATCCGTGTATCGGGGAAAAAGCCTTTGAAGATGAGTACAGGACTTACCGCGATGCAGCCAGAATGCTTGCCTCATGGAGGGATATGTCGGTTCAGAGAAAGACACTCAGGTCGGTAAGGAAGTCAAACAGGAAGCTCTTCCGACGTCTTGAAGGTTATAAGCCTCTCGATGAGATAATGAAATGGGAAAACCAGAGTTCTGAAGAGAACATGGAAATCATCAGGAATATTGATGAGGTCGAGACTTTACTGAGAAAAGCCTGGTACCGTCTGAGGTTTATGACCATCGGTGAACCCGATGCGGCTTTACTTTACGATCAGCTAAACAAAAGCTACATGAGCGCCGCCGCTCTCTGCATGGAGTGCCGGATAAATACCAGGCCTCAAAAAGTCCACGAGCTGAGGAAACGAATCAAAGACTTCCTGTACCAGATCTATTTTTTCCGTCCTGTTAATCCGGCTGCCGTAAAGAGCACCGAAAAGAGATTGGATATAATTTCCCAGAATCTCGGAAAATACAACGATATATCTCAGATTATTGCCGGTCTGAATTATAAGTATGGCAACCCCGGTAATCCTCCTGAACTTGATGAGCTGGTGGCTTTGCTTAAAGGAATTCAGGACAGATATCTGGCAGACGTGTGGAGTTCCGCTTTTAAAATCTTTAAACCCGGACAGAAGCTTCAGGCTCTGCTCGGGATAACCATTCTCAGAATGTAAACATCTGTTAATAAACCTGGGAGATATTCGGAAAAGGGATTAATTATTATCCCGACTTAGCCGGTTGTAAACAAAAATATAATTATATAGATAATTGAATATAAAAAGGATTTTTATTTTTGCATGACTAAAAAGCAGGAATTATGACCAGCAGGAGGGATTTTATAAAGATTTCCCTTATCGGGGCGGGGGTGGTTGCAGCGGGAGCCGGCACTTACGGCCTTATCAGGAACTTTTCGGGTAAAGAAATTAAACCCGGGAAGATTGATGATCTTTTCCGGACGCCGACATATTGCGAGATTTGTTTCTGGAAATGCGCAGGGTGGGTATATAAATCGCCTGACGGCAGCATCTGGAAGGTTACGGGCAATGATGAGGACCAGCACTGCAACGGCAGGTTGTGCCCCAGGGGAACAGGAGGCATAGGGGCGTATTATGACAGCGACAGGCTGAGGACCCCTTTAATCAGGACCGAAGAGAGAGGCAGGCAGGTCTTCAGGGAAGCCACATGGGATGAAGCCCTTGATTATACAGCCTCAAAGATGAAAGAAATCGCTTCCAGGTATGGTCCTCACACCCTGGCCCTCTTTTCTCACGGTTCAGGCAGCAGTTATTTCACAACACTATTCAGGGCGCTTGGTACGGACAATATTGCCGAACCTTCTTATGCACAGTGCAGGGGCCCGCGCGATGATGCTTTTCTCGCAACTTTCGGCGAGGAAGTCTACTCTCCCGAAATAACAGATATAAGAGACACAAAATGCCTTGTACTGATCGGATCACACCTCGGTGAAAACATGCATAACGGCCAGATACAGGAGATGTCGGATGCGATAGATAAGGGGGCGGTTATTATAACTGTTGACCCCAGGTTTTCGACGGCGGCAGGAAAATCGAAATACTGGCTTCCCATAAAACCGGCAACTGACATGGCGCTGCTGCTGGCCTGGATGCACGAACTGATTTATAATGATCTTTATGATAAGAAGTATGTTGAGAAATACTGCACCGGCTTCGATCAGCTTAAGGCTCATGTAAAGAGCTATACTCCGGAGTGGGCGTACGGCATTACAACCATTGCTCCCGATCTTATCAGGAATACGGCAAAGGAGATGGCAAACGCTTCTCCCTCGGTAATTGTGCATCCCGGACGTCACGTTACATGGTATGGCGACGATTTCCAAAGATCAAGAGCCATTGCTATCCTTAATGCCCTGCTGGGGTCATGGGGAAGACGAGGAGGCTTCTATATGCCTGCAAGGGTGGAACTGGCTTCATTTAAAATTCCGCCGTTCCCCGAAACAAAAGTTTCATGGCAGGATGCCTTTCCGGGTAAATATCCCCTCGCCTCCACTGCAGTATCAAATCTTCTGATCGACGCTTCCATCCCGGAAAATAATCCTGCTTTCCCGGTTAAGGGTTGGCTGGTTAATGCAACCAACCTCCTTGCATCAGTGCCGGATGTCCGTAACACGCTGAAAGCAATACAGAACCTCGACCTGCTGGTGGCAGTCGATACAATGCCAATGGAAATAACAGGATGGGCCGATGTGGTTCTCCCTGAATGCACTTATCTCGAACGTTATGATTCCCTAAGGGCAAGTCCGCACCGCAGACCGGCAATTGCTCTGAGGATGCCGGCTACGGAACCTTTGTATGACACAAAACCGGGATACTGGATCGCACGGCAGCTGGCAATAAAACTTGGGCTGGGTGACTATTTCCCGTTTGAAAAACAGGAAGATCTGCTCGACTGGCAGCTTAAACAGGTCGGTTCATCGCTTGACGAGATGAAAAGAATCGGGGTAAAAAATTTCGAAAGAGAGGCAGATGATATTTATTTTAAAGATGGTGACGATATCTCTTTTCCCACCGATTCAGGGAAGATAGAACTGTATTCAAAATATCTCGAAGATGCAGGATTTGAACCTTTGCCGGTTTATACTGCACACGAAGAACCTCCTGAAGGTTTTTACAGGCTCATTTACGGCAGGGCGCCGATGCATACTTTCAGCCGGACAATTAATAACCCTTACCTTACCGACCTTATGGAAGAAAACAGTGTTTGGATAAATCCAAAGGTTGCAAAGGAATGGGGGATAACAAACGACCAGTATATTAAGCTGAAAAACCAGGACGGAGTGGTCTCCGACTTCCCTGTAAAGGTTCGCGTTACCGAGAGGATACGGTGGGATTCGGTTTATATTGTACACGGATTCGGACATGCAAACAGGAAGCTGACCCGTGCTTACGGCAGGGGTGCAAGCGATACACAACTGATTACCAATGTGAAAACTGATCCGATTATGGGTGGTACCGGAATGAGATCAAATTTTGTAACATTTGTTACAGGTGAGGCAGAGGAGGGCCTTGGAGCATGAGGTATGCTATGGCTGTTGATACCAGGAAATGTGTCGGATGCAGCGATTGTGTAGTTGCGTGCCAGACTGAAAACAAGGTTCCGATCGGTTATTGCCGCGACTGGATTGTTGAGGTAAATGACGGTACCTATCCGCAGCTTGAGATGGAAATACGCTCGGAAAGATGCAACCATTGCAGCAATGCCCCATGCGTAAGATGCTGTCCGACCGGTGCAAGCCATATAATAAAGGGTGGAATTGTGCTGGTAAATTCCGTTAAATGCATAGGGTGCGGTGCCTGTATTGCCTCATGTCCTTATGATGCCAGGTATCCTCATCCCGGCGGCTACGTTGACAAGTGTACATTTTGCAACCACAGGCTCGAAAAAGGGATGAAACCGGCATGCGTTGAAGTATGCCCGACCAAATGCCTCTATTTCGGCGATCTTGACGATCCCGGAAGCGAGGTGTCGGTTATTCTGAAAAAAAGAAAGTGGAAAACACTTATTCCTGAAGCCGGAACCCGGCCGGAACTCTATTTTCTTGTCTGATAAAACAATAAAATATGAATGAAGAAGTAATTGTCAGCGGGCGAATGAATCCAATGGTGGATCCTCACCTCCGTATCTGGGAGTGGCCTATTCCTCTCTATCTCTTCCTTGGGGGTATGGCAGCCGGCATCCTCTTTTTCGCCTCTCTTTATTACATAAGGGGAAAGGAGAAGGAATATCCTGCCGCCGTGAGACTGGCACCATTCCTGGCACCTATACTCCTTGTGATTGGTCTTATCGCACTCTTTTACGATCTCAGGCATAAACTCTATTTCTGGCAACTTTACTTCAATATTAAGCTCCAGTCGCCAATGTCGTGGGGAGCATGGACATTGATGGTCATCACACCGGCCTCATTCATATGGTCGGCGCTTCACATAAGGGATATAATACCTTCCTGGGACTGGAAATACAAATGGCTGAAGTGGCTTGAGGAGTTTTTCAACAGGTATAAAAAAGTGCTGGCCTGGGTAATTCTCATTTATTCCCTTATTCTGGGTATCTATACGGGCATACTGCTTTCGGCTTTCAATGCAAGGCCGCTGTGGAACACATCAATACTGGGACCTCTGTTCCTGGCATCGGGGTTATCGGCCGGTGCGGCAACGATAATTCTTTTCGCCCGGAACCCTGAGGAAAGGAAATATTTCTCACGCATCGATCTGGTGATAATTGCTGTAGAGCTCTTCCTGATTGTCCATATGTTTATGGGTTTCCTTGCCAGTACACAGGTTCAGATTGAGGCAGCCCGCCTTTTTCTCGGCGGTGAGTATACTGCCCCTTTCTGGATTTTTGTTGTGATACTCGGACTTTTATTTCCGGCTCTGCTTGAAATCCTTGAACTTAACAGGTATCACATACCGGTTCTTATACCTGTAATTCTGGTATTGTTCGGCAGTTTTATGCTGAGATTTATAATTGTATACGCCGGGCAGGTAAGCCGGTGGCTTTATTGATATTTCTTAAATTACATATTGATTATGAATGAGATAAAAAAAGACAGGAGTAAAAAATACCTGAATCCTTATCTGGGAGGGGTGCTGCTGGGACTTGTTCTTCTTTCCGCAAACTTTATTGCCGGAAGGGGGCTCGGTGCAAGCGGGGCAGTAAAGAGTGTCATTGTAACGGCAACGACAACCGTCGCCCCGTCGGCCGCTGAAAAGTCGGGTTTTGTGAAAGAGTATATGGAGTCACACAAGGGAAATCCTATGAAGAACTGGCTGGTGTTCCAGATGGCAGGGGTAATTGTCGGCGGATTTCTTTCAGGGGCACTCTCGGGCCGGCTCAAACTGAAAGTGGAGCATTCGCCGAAAATCACATCGCGCAGGCGTCTGATATTTGCACTGGCAGGCGGAATACTTTTCGGTTTCGGATCGCAGCTTGGCAGAGGCTGCACAAGCGGAGCCGCACTGAGCGGGATGGCTGTCCTGTCGCTTGGCGGGTTTGTCACAATGATGGCAATATTCGGAACCGGGTTTGCCCTTGCATATTTCTTCAGAAAGAACTGGATTTAATTTAACGAACTTAACATAACTGAGTTATGGGACCACTGGCAGTAAATGAAATAATATCTGAAAATACAAACCTGTTTTTTGCATTTCTGATAGGCATAGGATTCGGATATGTACTTGAAGCTTCCGGTTTTTCATCAAGCAGAAAGCTTGCAGGAGTGTTTTACGGTTATGACATGGTTGTGCTGAAAGTATTCTTCACGGCTGCAATTACAGCTATGACCGGGCTTCTTCTGTTCAGTCTTTTCGGCTGGATTGACCTTAGCCTGGTATATATAAACCCCCTTTATGTGACTTCCGCAATTGTAGGCGGGATCATTATGGGCGGAGGATTTATTCTCGGCGGTTACTGCCCCGGTACGAGCTTCTGCGGTGCATCAATCGGAAAAATCGATGCAATGGTTTTTATAGCAGGGCTCTTTATCGGGGTGGCGCTGTTCGCGGCGGGATTTAACTGGTTTGAAGGGCTTTATATGGCTGCATTCAGGGGCGATCCGAAAATAAGCACCGCATTGAAGATGTCTGACGGATTCTTTGCCCTTCTGTTGATTCTTGCCGCCCTGGCAATGTTCTGGGTGGCAGAAATTGTTGAAAAGAAATTTCCGAGGGAAGAGTATTAGAGAAATTATTTAAAATGAAAAGATATGAATCCAAGAGTATTACTTGCACTGATTATCATTCCTCTGGGACTTGTAATTGCCGCGGTTCCTCAGAATAAAACCGTTCCTTACAAACTCACCGCCCCCGAACTGCTTTCAGAAGTGGCGGAGCGCACTCAGTTTGTTTCTCCCGAAGTGATAGCGGATATGCTGATCAAAAAGGACCCCACACTGAGGCTTATCGATGTGAGAAGTCAGCAGGAGTTTGAGAAATACAGCCTTCCCGGCGCAATAAACATACCTCTCACCGATCTGCTGTCGGAGGAATATGCCGATATTCTGAACCAGGATGTTAAAATGAATGTATTCTATTCCAATGGTTCACTTGCAGCAAATGAGGCGTGGATGATTACAAGACAATTAGGTTATACAAACAACTACGTACTGGAGGGCGGACTTAATTACTGGTACGAAACTATTCTGAATCCTCAGAAACCATCTTCTGTCAGTTCTGATGAAGAATTTCTCAGGTATGATCTGAGGAAGGGCGCGGGGATGGCCCTGGGAGGAGACGCAGAGGTTAAGGATACGCAGGATCAGGCAGCAGGGCCAAGCCTTAAGCCGGCCATTAAACCGGTTGCAAAAAAGAAAAAGGCTGCCGGAGGATGCTGATCTGAATCAGAAAGTCAGGAAACGGTACAGCACCCCGAATCCGAAATAATTCTGTTTATAGTCGACCGAATAGCTGCCTTCAACATATTCAGGCAGAAAGTCGGTGGCATCGAACCACGATTTTGAATAAACATAATTTATAAAAAGCACCGTCCTCTCAGAAACGGGCAATTTCAGCCTTGCCCCGGTTTCCCATGTATATGAGTCTTTATATACTGCATCAGGACCGACGGGCACTGACCTGTCGAACTTATTCTTATCCAGAATCCAGTGCTTTGAATAGGTCGCTACCGGAGATACATAAAGAGACCAGATCCTGAAATCATAACTTGCGGAGACTCCTGCATGAACCTTGGCAGAGGGCCATGTCCCCCTGTCGTAATACCTTCCCCTGAAATTTTCTCCGTAAGCATACATGACTGTCTCATCATACTGCAGCCTTTCGAAAGACGCCAGACCGGCGACGTGAAAGTTAAACCAGGCAAAATCTATTCCTGCAGAGGGTTTGAGGCATCCGACTATGTTTGCATTATAACTGTACTGACGGATACTGCCTTCAACGGGCTGTAATGACAACTGAGCCTTACCCCCTCCTGTTGTCATGGAAAATAAAAATGAGAAAGAGGGTCTTCTGTTATAATTGCGCCACAAAACCGAGTATTCCTTAAGGCTTTTTCCCGTCTTCCTGACAGGATTATAGTCGGGATTCATGAATGTATAGTTATAGTAGTTGCCGAGAACCTTAATTTCGAGGACTCTCTTTTCAACATCCGGACTGAAACTGAACTTCTCCTCATTGTCAGCAAATACCCTGTCGTTATTGTTGTCGATGTAGTAAGTCTTTGAACTATCCTGCCCGATAGCAACTATAATAATATTGACTTCTCCTCTCTGTGAATAGTTTTCAGGCCTCAGGTACCATAATATCCCTACTGTATCTACTGCCTGGCTGAGATCGGGAAATAAAACCCTGATTTCCTCCGCGGGAATTCTGTATGCCGGATATCTGCCCGACAGGCCGGTGGTTGAAAAACCTGTCCCGGAAGGCTCTTCTACGAAAACGGGTATCTCGCTTGTGACCTCTGCAGTGGCCCTCCTGTAACCTATCGTCATGTCGATCTGACTGTAAACTGATGCTGCAACGGATGCCAGCGCGACAATCAGAATAGTTCTATTTTTTAAATACATCAGAAAAATTTGCGCAATATTATAATAAATTACCTTAAGTAACATTGAGGATTGTTGTTCATTAGTCAAAAAGGCAATTTTTAAAATATTTTAACATTCAATGTAAATAATAAAAATTTGACTATTTTTAATGGTAAATCATACCTGGGAAAACTTATGAAAAAGATTTTATTGCTTTCAGTATTATTGGTTTGCATTACTGTTGCACTGACGGCACAGACCCAAAAGCCGAAGTTTGACCCTGTCGGGAAATGGAAATTTGATGCGCCTTATGCTCCGGAGGGATATAATAACGGCATAATGGAGTTTGTGTTTGCGGAGGGAAAATACTCGGCTTTCATATCCTTCACGGGCAGCGATTACAAAATTCCGCTCGAAGGTGTCAAGGTTGCGAATGATTCCATCAGGCTTAACCTGTATGTGGAAGGGGCAGATATTGTCATAAAGCTCAAAATGGAAAGCGATTCAAAAATAACCGGAGCCGCTTTGTCACCCGATGGCGAAATACCGTTAACAGCCGTTAAGGAGAAGCAATAACTCCAACGGGCAGCAGGCCCTGATGAAATCACAATATCTGATATTATTGGCCCTGCTTGTGATACCCGTTAGGGCAGGATCACAGGTATTGGTTTCATCGCCCTTAAGCCCGAGAATTACCGGTTACAGTATAGATGCGGTACTCGATCCGCAGGCAAAAACCGTAAACGGTAAAATGAAGGCTTACTGGGTCAATGTTACGGATGATTCTGTTCCGGATATCTGGCTGCACCTGTACCTTAATGCCTTCAGCAGCAATAAAACAACTTTTTACCGGGAAAAGGGCGGGTCGCCCGGCTCCAAACCAGACGATCTCGGATGGGTGAAAATAGAATCACTGACCGACCGCCGCGGAAACAACCTCCTGCCGGCAATGAAATATGTCAGTCCGGATGACGACAATCCTGATGACAGAAGCGTAGCAAGGATCATACTGCCTCAGGCTGTTGCAGGGAAAGATACACTCTTTCTCGAAGCAGAGTTTGAAAGCAAACTGCCTTCCGATATTACCCGTACAGGATACAGTAAGGATTTTTTCTTTGTTGCACAATGGTTCCCGAAATTCGGAGTTTACGAACCTCCGGGCATGAGGGGCAGAAGGGAAGGAGGATGGAACTGCCACCAGTTCCATGCAAATTCAGAATTCTATTCAAACCACAGTGTGTATGAAGTGAATATCACTGTTCCGGCCGGCTATGTAGTAGGGTCGGGCGGAATTACCCTGGCTGAAGAGGATAACGGCGACGGAACAAAAACCGTAAGGACGAGAGCAGAGGATATTGTTGATTTCGCATGGACAGCATGGCCGGGTTACAAAGTCTTTACGGATACATGGAAACATGTTAATATTAAGCTTCTGCTGCCGGCGGAAAAATCAAATCTTGCGGAGAGACATTTTACGGCTGTAAAATATGCGCTCGGATATCTTGAAGAGAATGTCGGCCCCTACCCGTGGAATTACCTGACTTTTGCCGACCCTCCCGTGATGGGAACAGGCGCCGGCGGCATGGAGTATACCACGCTTTTCACCTCAATGTCGGTACCCGGAATTCCTGATTATATTCTTTTACCCGAAATGGTTACTGTCCACGAATTCGGACATGCCTTCTTTATGGGAATTATTGCAACAAATGAATTTGAGGAACCATGGCTCGACGAAGGAATAAATTCGTACTGGGAACAGAGAATAATGGATCATTATTACGGTAATGCGGGAATAATAAACCATCCTCTTTTTAAAATATCCGATAAATCGATGGCCCGTTCGTCATACATAGCTTCACCGTCGAGACAGGCGGCAAGCAATGCAGGTTATTCCTGGAATTACCCGCATGGCACCTACAGCATGATGTCGTACATGAAGGCCGCTGCCATCCTGCATACTCTCACAGGCATGGTTGGTGAAGAGACAATGAACGAGGTGTTCAGGGAGTATTACAGGAGATGGGCCTTCAGGCATCCTTCGGCCGGAGATTTTATCGATGTTGTAAATGCCACGGTTCTGAAAATGCACGGCGACCGCTTCGGATCAGATCTTAACTGGTTCTTTGAACAGACTATTTTCGGTACCGGCATCTGCGATTATAAAGTAATCAACATAATAAACAGGAAAGCCGAAGAATTTCAGGGGCTTTCAATACAACCCGATTCTTCATTCTTTGTTGAGAGAAAAAAAATGCCCGACACTCTCAACTATTCAGTCGTTCAGTTGCAGCGCGACGGAGAGATACAGCTTCCCGTAGAAGTTCTGATCCGGTTCGACAACGGAGATGAGATACTTGAAAAATGGGATGGCAAAAGCAGGGTGAAAGATTTCAGATACACGGGGAAAAGAAAAGTGACACAGGTGAAGATCGATCCGGAATATAAGAACCAGATGGATATTAATTTCATCAACAACTCCATGGCGGAGAGGCCTGACCGCAAACCGCTGAAAAGGCTCTTCAGAAGGATATTTTCAATTATGATTTTCTTTATGGATTTCGTAATAATCTGATTAATTGTGAAGATGTTTCAACATATTAAGACAGGTTTGCATAGTTCGCTGAAGTGCTGGCGATGGGTTGTTGCATTCTGGCTGGTTTCGGCACTCACCGTTTCGTTGATTTCTTTCCCTCTGAAAACCTCAGTGAAAACAATCCTGGGTTCAAGCCTTGTTACCGGGAGACTCGGTGATGGTTTCCCTCTGGATATTATTTCAAACAGCGGTGCAGGATTCGATAAGGTTGGCTCTTTTGCTATTTCCGGAACACTTCTGGCTCTGTTCATTATATTTCTGCTTAATGCCTTTTTTACAGGAGGATTTTTCAGCGCGGTCAAAACCGGTGAATTCACAAACAGCCGGTCATTTTTCGGTGATGCAGCCTTATTCTTCCGGAAATTCTTCGGGATAAACCTCCTTACCGTTGCCGTTCTGTTCTTCCTGGCCCTCCTGCTTGTAGCTGTTCCGTCGGCGATTGGATACAGTACCATGGGAAATACCATCATCTTCATTTCACTGGCGGTATATTCCATAGCGGCAGCAATGGTAATTTCAGTGGCTGATTTTTCAAGATCCATGATTGTTTCGGATGGTAAATCTGGTATCATAAGTGCGGTTGGCAAAGGGATAAAATCCCTTTCATCAGGGTTCCTGATTAATATTTCGGCAATTGTTCTGATTCTGATAATACAGGTATTGATCGCTTATCTTTTTGTGATATTTATCGTTCATCCCGTGAATTCACCGTTGGGAGGATTCCTCCTTTTTGCGGTCGGACATTTATTCAATATCATTAAAGTTTTTATCAGATGCTGGCGGTACGGAACTGTCACATCTTTGTCCGGAAACCGCATCCCGGTTGTATAGACGGTTCCTGCCACTCTTCCGAAGAACTTCTTCCAATCCCATTGTTTAAAATCTCTTCTTTTTTCAATTCTTTTTACTATAATTGTTTTACTAAAGTCTGATCAATAACCTAATGTCCTGAAAAATGAATACAAATCCTGTTAAACGTAGCGCTTTCAGGGGCCTGCTGGTAATTTTATCAGTTATTATATCAGGTACCGGGTCCTTAAAATCCCAATACCCGGTTAACTATCAGTACACTCTGTTACCTTCCGAAATAATTGATGAACTGATCGCCGCCTCATCCGGTGAGCTTGCATGGCACCATATAGTAATGCTTGCTCCTTACACACAGCCGAGATATGACTATGAATTTACGGGAAACCTCAGGGAGAGTGATTATATAACCGGCAAACTGAAGGAGTACGGGCTTGAATTTTCACTGGACAGGGTCGGAAAAACAACAACATGGAGAGGGATAAAGGGAACTCTCAGAGAAATCAGCCCGGGGAATCAGAAGCTTGCCGATTTCCTTGAAGTGCCTGAAATGCTTGTTGAGGGCAGCCAGCCGGCTTCCATGAAGGCAGAGCTCATATGGGCAGGAGAGGGTTCCGTTTCTTTTTTTGAAGAAAACAGGGACAAAATTAAAGGCAAAATAATAGTAACATCGTCAAGCCCCGGTAATGTCAATGCCAGGGCTTTAAATTCGGGTGCGGCCGGCATCATATCTTTCTATTCTCCAAGGCCCCTTACCGACCCGTTGCAGATACCAAATACAAGCATCCAGGGCAGAGGTTTCGCGTTCCTCCTGCCTCCTCGTGAAGGCATTATATTGCGCGACAGGCTTTTAAGGGGTGAAAAGATAACTGTCGAGGTGAATATTGAAACCCGTACCGAACAGGTGGAACTTCAGGTTCCCCAGTGTGTGATAAAAGGAAGTGACCCGGCAGCGGGTGAAATAATATTTACCGCCCACCTTTTTGAAGGGTATGTTAAAATGGGCGCCAATGACAACATGTCGGGATCGGCCGTTATCCTTGAAGTTGCACGCATCCTCAGCGACCTCATCAGGGCGGGCCGGATACCTCCCCCCGTGCGGTCAATAAGATTCCTGTGGGTGCCGGAATTCAGCGGCACAATTCCCTGGGTAAACCAGAACCTTGAGAGAACAAGAAAGGCATTATGCGATATAAATCTTGACATGGTGGGGCTAAACCTCCGTGAAAACAACAGCTTCTTCTGTTTTCACCGGTCAGGGTTCTCGACTGCCTCATTTGTCAATGACGTGATGGAAAGTTATTTCAGATTTGTGGGCGAAACCAATGTTGAAGGGATAACGGATAACCTGGGCAGAAGAGGTTTTTCGGGAAGAATAGTAGCCCCCACCGGCACCGACGATCCTTTCTGGTACAGGATACTCTCCCTTCATGGTTCGTCGGACAATGCAGTCTTCAACGACTGGAGCGTCAATGTGCCCGGAATGAAAATGATAACATGGCCAGACAATTATTATCATTCCTCCGAAGACAATCCCGATAAATGCGACCCGACCCAGCTGAGACGAGCTGTTTTTATATCGGCAGCCGGCGCCTACACCATCGCCTCGGCCGATGACAGGATGGCAGGCCGGATACTTTCAGAACAGTATTCGGGAGCCTCTGTAAGAATGGGCATACAAATGGCCAAATCGGCTGATATGGTTTACAACGCCGGCAGAAATGATCTTGCCTCTGTTTACAAACGTGCCTGTTACAACCTTGAAGGCGTGGCAATGGCCGAAAAGTCAGCCATGGAAAAAATAAGGCAGATCTCGGAAAATCCGGAAATCACGAACATGATCGAGACCCGTAAAACGGCGGTTGATAACATTCTTAAGGAACATCTTTCAGCACTGAAGGAAATTATGATTAAGAAATCATCTTACCTGAATGTGCCTGCTGTTAATCTTACCCCCGATAATACCGAGAAGTCAGCTATGAAAATTGTCCCGATGCCGACTCAGAAAGCTGCAACCATGGGATATGGCGGAGATCGCAGAATCATTGCCTCGCTTCCGCAGGATTTTCTTTCAAAGTACAGGTATAACAGAATTGTAAACACGAGCGAAACGGCAGGTTTGGCCAACGGTAAAAGAAACCTGCTCGACATAAAGAAAATGGTCGATGCACAGTTCGAAACAGAATCACCTCTGCAGGATATAATTAATTATTTCATGGTTCTTAAAGAGGCTGGTTTAATGAAATACTAAAAGAGTCTTTCCAGAGTTTAACCTTATAAGTGTTTATAAATGAAAAAGTTGAAATATTTATTGTTTTTTATTCTCATACTGTTTGCAGCCAGCTGTAATACCGTACAGCAATCAACCACGACTGAACTGCCGGAAGACAATGCCTTTAATTTTATTATTATAAGCGACTATGGACGAAATGGTTATCACAACCAGAAGGAGGTGGCGGAGATAATGGGCAATGTGGCTGAAAAAATCAGCGCCAGGTTTATCGTAACAGGCGGCGACAACTTTCAGATTAACGGTGTGGAAAGTGTTGCAGATCCCCTGTGGATGACAAGTTTCGAAAACATTTACACAAATCCGTCTCTCCACGTTGAATGGTACCCGGCCCTTGGCAATCACGATCATGGCGGAAATATCCAGGCACAGGTTGACTATTCAAAAGTGAGCCGCAGGTGGAAAATGCCGGCTCCCTATTATACTCTGGTGAAAAGCAGAGACAGTGTAAGTATCAGACTGGTAATACTTGACACGCAATCTCTTGTTTATGGTCTCGGAAATCCCGGCAGGAAGTATACAAGAGAAAATGCGTTGAGACAAATCAACTGGACTGACAGCGTACTGGCTGCCGTAAAAGAAGACTGGGTAATAGTCATCGGGCACCATCCTGTCTTTAGCGCCCATCCGACCAGGCAGAATACGGAAGAACTGCTTGAATACCTTTATCCTGTAATGAACAAATACAATGTTGACTTTTATATCGGATCGCATGATCATATCTTCCAGCACCTGAAGGATTCCACAGGCACTATCGACTATTTTGTCAATACAGCAGGTTCTTCAGTCCGTAATGTTGCCAGAAACAAAATGACAGTTTTCGCAGACTCATCTCCTGGATTCAGTATAATATCAGCAACGGTTAACAGCCTGGCGATTTATTTTGTCGATATAAATGGCAATGTAATATACCGTTATGCAAGAAAAAAATCATAGTGCCGGTTCGCTGATCTTCCTGCAGTAAGCATAAATACTTATTAAAAATAGGTTTAATTCCCCTTTATACACGCAAGGGGTTTGGGTAATTTTGTGTTAATTAATTAACAGTTGTTACCTTTTACTTTAATCGATGGAAAGCCTTTACAATCAGTTGTTAAAGGATATCAGGTTTGTTGAGGGACTGAATGCCTGCATGAACTGCGGGGTTTGTACCGCTATCTGCCCGGCTGCAGAATTCTACAACTACGATCCGCGCAGAATAGTGGATGAGGTGCAGGAGAGAAACGACGATGTTATCGAAGCTCTTCTTAAATCAGATACAATATGGTACTGCGGCGAATGCATGTCGTGTAAAACCAGGTGTCCGAGAGGCAATACTCCCGGACTGATAATCATGGCTCTCAGAACCCTTTCCCAGAAGCTTGGCTATTTTACCGAAAGTGAGAAGGGGAGGCAGCAGCTTGCAATCAAGAGGAGCGTAGGTGAGAACATCTTTAATTACGGTTACTGTGTGGCTTCCTATGCCGTAGATCCTGCCAGGCACCCCGAACAGGGGCCGGTGTGGGAATTCATAATTGACCATTCAAAAGAGATTTATGAGAGGCTGGGTGCCAGGATTAATGAGGAAGGGGAAGGACCGCTCAGAAAAATACCGGCCGGGGCAAAAGAAGAACTGAAACGTATTTTTGATGTTACCGGAGGTACAGAATTTATGGAGAATATCGAAGAGCATTCCAGACGAAAAGCCCGCGAACTGGGCATCCAGATAGGAAAGGGAACTGATGATGAATACTTCGCCCGCGTTTACACGGATAACAGCGGAACCCACAACCAAAAGAAAACAGAATAACCATGAATGAACCCGATAAAAAAAGAATCTGGTCGGAATACCAGAAAGAAATTGCCGATGACCATTATTTCTACGTAAGGTCATGCATTAGACAATCATTCTTCCCCGGTTCCGAACAGTTCTTCCTTCACCTGATAAGAGATATTCTCGGAAAGGATATTTATGAGAACCCCTCACATACAACATGTACCGGAATCGGTTACCACACCGATATAGTTCCCTTTCAGACAATAATGACCGTCGTGGCCAGACATTTCGCCCTGATGAAGGAATCGGGTTACAAAAACATTGCCATTTCATGTGTCACATCTTTCGGGATTTATACAGAGATAATCGAAACCTGGAAGCACTTTCCCGAAGAACTGGAAAAAACCCGCGAATATCTTCTAAAGGCCACAGGCAGGGAGTTCGATATCCCAGAAAACATGGCACATACCAGTGACATTGTTTACAAATTCCGTAATGAAATCGCATCAAAGGCAAAATTCAGGCTTGTTAACAAAAAAACCGGAGAACCGCTGAAAGTTGTTGAACATATAGGTTGTCACTACTCCAAAATGTTTCCCAAATACGGAGTAGGCGGGGCTGAATTTCCAAAAGTACTTTCGGGTATGATTGAGGCATGGGGCGGTGAGGTTATTGATTACCCCGAAAGAAGACACTGCTGCGGTTTCGGCTTCAGGCAATACATTGTCCAGGCAAACAGGGGATACTCTCTCAGCAACTCGGTAAAGAAGTTCGAATCAATGAAACCATTTAAACCCGACTTTATCATTACCAACTGCCCGGGCTGCAATATGTTCATGGATAAATGGCAATATACAATAAGGGAGATGGAGGGCAGAACCTACGGTGAGAACGGCCTTTCAATACCGGTTCTGACATACGAGGAGGTTGCCGGCCTGGTTCTTGGTATGAACCCATGGGAACTCGGCCTTCAGTACCATATGGTACAGCCCGAACCACTTTTAGATAAAATGGGTGTGGAATACTCAAAATCGGATAAATTCATTACCAAAGACGGCAAGCCGTTGCCTGCACCTGAAAAGCTTATCAACGTATGAACAGTATGGTTGACGTTCTGGTTATTGGTGGAGGAGTTGCCGGAATGGAGGCCGCTGGACAACTTGCCAGATCGGGATACAGCGTTATTTTAGCTGAAAAAGAGCCTCTTACCGGAGGACATCTTAAGAACTGGTACCACCTTTTCCCCGACAGGCGCGATGGAAATGAAGTCGGTGAATACCTCGACAACCTGGTAAAAAACAAAAATATCGAGATACGGAATAATACCTGCATCACCGGAATAACAGGCCGGAAAGGGAAATTTACAGCAACAGCTTCCGACGGGCAGGTTGTTGAAGCCGAAGCGGTTATCGTTGCAACAGGATTCGACCTCTTCGACAGCAGACGGAAAGAGGAATATGGTTACGGAATCTATCCGAATGTAATTACCTCTGCCGATCTGGAAAAGATGTTCAGGAACGGGTCGGTGAAACTGGCAGACGGTGGTGTCCCCGCCAGAATAGGCTTTATTCATTGTGTCGGTTCACGCGACGAAAAGGTCGGGAACCTCTACTGCTCCAAGCTTTGCTGTATCACCGCGGTGAAACAGGCCATGGAGGTTCATGAAAAGATAAGCGGAGTAAAAACCTTCTGCTTCTATATGGACATGAGAATGGGAGGGGCATATTATGAGGAGATTTACAGGGAGGCACAGGAAAAGTACGGTGTATCCTTTATAAGGGGTAAGGTGTCGGAAGTGTCGCAGGGTTATAATGGCAGACTCGTAATTAAGGCTGAGGATACTCTTGCCGGCAGACCGCTGAGAATGGAACTCGATATGGTTGTGCTTATGGCCGGAATGGAAATGTCGGACGCCGGAGAAATTCTTGCAGGCAAGTCATCACTCAGACGCGGCGAAAACAGGTTCTTTTCCACTGCCGACAACCACACGGCATCGAACAGGAGTAATCTGAAAGGTGTATTCTATGCAGGTACATGCACCGCTCCGATGAACATCACCGAATCGATTTCGCACGCCAGAGCAGCAGTTACAGAAGTTGTCAGTTACCTGAGGGAAAAGAAACAGAGGGATGAATAAGTTCGGATTCACTTTATCGGTTCCAAGGGTCATCGACTACGACAAGAATGACCGGAGTGTGGCAGATCTCATTGCTGCAAAAGAACCGACATTCAGACTGTGTATAGAATGCGGCACATGTGCTGCAACATGTACCGCCGGAAACTTCACTGATTTCAGCCTCAGGGAAATAAATGTTCTGCTGCGCCGCGGAGAGAATGAAGCCGCAGCCGAAAAAATAAACAGATGCATGCTCTGCGGTAAATGCATTCTTGTTTGTCCGCGAGGGGTTAATACGCGCAACGTGCTGTTTATTGCAAGGGAGACTCTGAGTAAAACAAACGGCCATGAAAGACTTTGACATTTTTGTGCTGCCATTTAACACCGGTCTCTATTTCATTCTGATTTACTGTGTTGTAAGGTGTGTCATCTGGTTCAGGCAGCTTTCAAGGGCCGACAAGTTAAGACTCCAGAGAGGCTTCTTTGGCAGGGCATTCGGGCAAAGCCTGAAGGAAATATTCATGGAAAGCCTCATCCACCGCAGGATTCTAAAATCAAAACCCGTTCTGGGTTATATGCACATGTCTCTTGCATTCGGATGGTTTCTGCTTATACTCTTCGGAACCATTGAGGCCGACATTTTCGGAGCAAAACATCTTAATCCGCCATACAGGGCAATATTCTTCCGGTTCTTCAATCCCGACCACGGAACAACAGGTCTTACAAGAATCTGGTCATTCTGGATGGATCTCCTTCTTGCCTTTATACTGTCGGGCCTTCTGCTGGCGGTAATAAAAAGATTTATTCCTGGGGTAGTCGGAATGAAGAAAACCACACGGCACAAACCTGCCGACAGGATTGCCCTCACAGCTCTCTGGCTCATTTTTCCGAGCAGGCTACTGGCCGAGAGTTTTACCTGCGGCGCGCATGGTTCGGGCAGCTTCCTGACCGGAACAACAGGTGCATGGCTCGCTTCATTCCTCCCTGCCGAAACCCTTGCCTACCCATTCTGGTGGCTCTATTCCTTATCCCTGGGAGTTTTTTTCATACTTCTACCTGTCACCCGTTATATGCATATCCCTACAGAACTGTTCCTGATTTTCATGCGAAATTCGGGCATATCTACAGGGGATAAGACAGGAACTTTCTCCGAAGTTCAGATACACTCATGTTCATCATGCGGTATGTGCATCGACGCCTGCCAGATGAACTTCGTTACCGGCATAAGATATATGCAGCCCGTTTACCTGCACCGTTCGATCAGAAATGATGAGGACATTACCGAAATTGCTCACGACTGCCTGATGTGCGGCAGGTGTGAAGAGGTATGCCCGGTCGGAATTGAGATTTCGGCCGTAAGAATGATTCAGCGAAGAAATAAAACGGGAGAGCCCCTGGTGAAAAACAACTGGATGGGATATTTCAGAAACAGAAATAACGTTGGTTCTGAAAAGAGTGATACCGGTCAGGTCTATAATCTGAGAAACGGCAGGGAGGTGAAACAGGCAGATGTGATCTATTTTGCGGGATGCATGACTCATCTTACTCCCGGGATAAAAGAGGCCATGATGAAGATATTCAGGGCATCAGGAGAGAAAGTCTGGTTTATGGATGAGGAAGGCGGAGCCTGCTGCGGAAGACCTCTGATGCTGGCCGGCAACGACAGGGAGGCACGCGAGCTTATTAATTATAACTCTGAAATTATCCGGAAATCGGGGGCAAAAACTCTTGTGACTTCCTGTCCGATTTGCTACAATGTTTTCAGGGATAGTTATTACCTCGAGGCTGAGGTGATGCATCACACGGAATACCTTAAGCACCTGATAGATGACGGTAACCTGAGGTTTAATTATTCCGGCAGAAAGGTGGTTTACCACGATCCATGCGAACTGGGCAGAATAGCGGGAATATACGATGCACCAAGAGAAGTATTGTCGTGGGTCGCAGATCTTCACGAAATACCCGAGAGGGAGGAAAAGGGACTCTGCTGCGGGGGGAGCCTCGGCAACCTGAGACTCAATCCGTCGAAAAAGGCAGCAATAGCCTCCGATGCCGTGAAAAGACTTACCAGGGATAACCCGGAAATGATTGTAACTTCATGTCCGCTGTGCAAGAAAACATTCTCCCAGGTATCGCATGTTAAGGTTTCAGATATAGCGGAAGTGACTGCAGATGAGATTGCTGCAGTGCAGGTAAGAAAACCCAGACGCCCGGCGTCAGTTAGCCTGAAGGTAATGGTAAAACAACTCCTCGAGTAATTCATAATTCCGTTTTTTACCTCTGCTGATTTTTTTTTTACATTTATTGGAAATTTTAAGCTTACTTTGCCGTTAAATTTTCAGGTAGAGTTAAGGTAAAAAGGTTTAAGAGGAGTTTCAGCAATGAGAAAGTCGGCAATTGTATTATTTTTAGTCATTTTCCTGTGGTCCTGCGGTAATTCGGGAAGAAACGCTTCGGCGGACAATTCCGGTAAGATCACCCAGCGCGAGGATGGAACAATTGCTCTGAACATTGAATCAGCAGCTTTCTACCAGAATAATAATGACCCCTCGCTGAATACCGCAGAATGGAATTTCGTGGTCCTGAAGCCGGGGAGATACGGTGTGTGGCTTTCGAGTGCAACGCGCGATACGATGAACCTGGGGTACCACAACAAGGTAAGGATAGATCTTAATAATGACGAAAGGCTGGAGGCAAAACCCGTAGGAGACAAGATTATTGCAGATGCCGCGGGTATTCAGAAACCCTATTACAGGGCCGATTCATATATGGGCTCTTTTTACATCCAGTCGCCCGGAGAATACAGTATTCAGGTAATCAGTGAAAAGATTATAAACTCAGTCAGATCAGGACTGCATCATTCGGAGATGCCGGGAACAATGCTTTTATCCGTGTTTCTTACTCCCGTGACCAGGTGACTTTACTCTGGCCGTTACATTTTTCTCAATCCACCTTCGTGCATTGACAAAAGCCTCCATCCAGGGAGTGACTTCATCATTTCTTTTTTGTTCAGGGTAATAACCGCATTGCCATGGGAAGAATGCCCTTTCGAGATGTGGCATAATGGCAAGGTGCCGCCCGTCATCCGATACTATCCCCGCCACATCATAATCCGAGTCGTTCGGGTTCGCCGGATAGGTGTGATGGCTGTATTTCATGGCAATCCTGTAATTTTCCTCATTGCCCGGTAAAACAAACCGCCCTTCACCGTGAGCCACCCATATTCCGAGTTCCATACCTGAGAGGCTTCCAAGCATAACGGAATTGTTTTCGGGGATAATCACTCCAAGGAAGGAAGATTCGAATTTCCCTGATCCGTTACGTTCAAGGCGCGGTTTTTTGTTATGGTCAGGACAGATAAGATCGAGCTCCGCCATCAGCTGGCAGCCGTTACATACGCCGAGCGAAAGGGTATCCCTTCTGCGGTAGAAGTTTTCGAGTGATTTTCTCGCCTTTTCGTTGTAAAGGAAAGCTCCCGCCCATCCTTTGGCTGATCCAAGTACGTCAGAGTTGGAAAATCCTCCTACGAAAACTATCATGTTAATATCCTCCAGAGTCTCCCTTCCCGAAATCAGATCGGTCATGTGTACATCCCTGACATCAAAACCCGCCAGCCAGAGGGCGTATGCCATTTCGCGGTCGCCGTTAACCCCTTTCTCCCTGATTATGGCAGCACTGATCCCGCTTTTCCTTCGTCGTGCAGGGGTTATTCCAAGTGATTTGAAGGTTCCTTTAAAACCGCCGGTTCTGAAATTTAACGGGTGCTTAATGTAATTCCTGTATCTTTCTGCAGCATGCCTTTCACCTGATTGCCTGCGGTCGAGCAGATAGGAGGTCCGGAACCATATATTCCTCAGATGGTCAATGTCAAATTCATAAACCTGGCCGAGGTTCTTCACCGAAATCTTCCTTTCAGAGACGGGGTGGCCTATTGAAAAATAAGATATCCCGCGTTCGGAAAGTATCTCGGTAACTTCAATTTCATCTTTGACCTGGATTATAATGCCCGGGTTCTGGCTGAACAGAAGTCTGATAATATCTTTCTCGCCAACGGCGGTAAAATCGAGAGAAAGACCACCAGATATGTTGGAGAAGCACATTTCGAGGAGTGTAACAATCATCCCCCCGGCGGAGATGTCATGGCCCGACAGAATTTTTCCTTCCTTTACAAGATCCTGCACTGTGTTAAATACCTCCCTGAAGTAGGAGAAATTCTTTATCTGAGGCACGTCGTCGCCGACAAAATTCAGAACCTGGGCCAGGCAGCTTCCTCCGAGGCAGGCTTTATAACTGCTCATGTCTATATAAAGGAGGCTGGTATATGGTTCCGGGACAATGACAGGTTCAACGACAGATCTTATATCTGTAACCTCTGCTGCAGCTGATATTATAACCGTGCCCGGAGAATAGACCACGGTGCCGTCGGGGTATTTCTGAGTCATCGAGAGGGAATCTTTCCCTGTCGGTATATTGATGCCCAGTTCGATGGCAAATCCGCTTGCAGCCTCGACGGCTTCATAAAGGCGCGCATCTTCGCCTTTGTTTTTACATGGCCACATCCAGTTGGCAGAGAGAGAGACACCCTTCAGTCCGTTTCTCAGGGGTGCCCATATTATGTTTGTCAGGGCTTCCGCTATTGAGAGGACGGAACCTGCAGCGGGGTTAATGAGACCGGCAGCAGGGGCGTGACCGATAGATGTTGCCATTCCTGACCTGCCCCTGTAATCGAGGGCTACAACGCCCACGTTGTTCAGGGGAAGCTGCAGAGGCCCGGCGCATTGTTGCCTGGCTATCCTTCCCGTTACCGATCTGTCGACCTTGTTTGTAAGCCAGTCCTTGCAGGCAACCTCTTCCAGCTGAAGCACCATTTCAAGGTATTTATGCAGTCCGGAGGGTTTATAATCTATCTTCTTAAATGATTCAGATGTCTTTATGTCGCTGATGACTGTTCTGGGAGGTTTGCCGAATAATGAGTCGAGGTCGAGGCTGATGGGTTTCTCTCCTGTTTCAGGGTTGTGAAAAGTCAGGTACTGATCTCCGGTAACGGTTCCGATGATATAGAAAGGCGCCCTTTCGCGGGCTGCAATCTTTTCGAGCAGGGGAGTGTCTTTTTTCCGGAGAATAAGGCCCATTCTTTCCTGCGACTCGTTGCCAATTATCTCTTTGGCCGAGAGGGTTGGGTCGCCCACAGGAAGCTTGCTGATGTCAATTGTACCGCCTGTTTCCTCGACAAGTTCGGACAGGCAGTTCAGGTGACCTCCGGCACCATGGTCGTGAATTGAGACAACGGGGTTGTTGTCCATCTCGGCCAGGGCTCTGATGGCGTTGTAGACTCTTTTCTGCATTTCCGGATTAGCCCTCTGTACGGCATTAAGTTCGATTGAAGTGTCGTATTGGCCGGTGTCAACCGAAGAGACGGCACCTCCGCCCATGCCTATCCTGTAGTTATCTCCGCCCAGCAGGATTATCAGGTCTCCCTTTTCCGGTTTCCCCTTTTTGCTGCTGTTCTTTTTTCCTGTACCTATACCCCCCGCCAGCATAATAACCTTGTCGTAGCCGAGCATCCTGCCGTTCTCCTGGTGTTCAAAAGTCAGCAGGGAGCCGCAGATGAGAGGCTGTCCGAATTTATTTCCGAAGTCACTGGCCCCGTTTGATGCTTTGATAAGGATATCGGAAGGGGTCTGGTAAAGCCAGGCTCTTTCGGGTATTGTCTTTTCCCAGGGTCTGCCGCCGTCGGGGCGGGGATAAGAGGTCATATAGACTGCTGTACCGGCAACAGGGAAAGATCCTTTGCCACCGGCCATACGGTCCCTTATCTCGCCTCCGGTACCTGTCGAAGCCCCGTTGAAAGGTTCAACGGTTGTCGGGAAGTTATGGGTCTCAGCTTTCAGCGAAAGGACTGATTCCACATTTCTGATGATGAAATAATCCGGTATATCCTGCCTTGCCGGTGCAAACTGCTCTATAACGGGTCCCCTTAGAAATGCACAGTTATCCCTGTATGCTGAAACAACAAGGTTCCTGTTGAGATGGGTTGTATTCTTTATCATCTGGAAGAGGGTGGAATCCATCTCTTTTCCGTCAATGACAAAGATTCCGTTGAAGATTTTATGTCTGCAATGTTCCGAGTTAACCTGTGAGAAACCGAATACTTCGCTGTCGGTCAGTTTGCGTTTCAGGCGGGCCGACAGTTCTTCCAGATATGATATCTCCTCGTCACTAAGGGCCAGGCCCTCTCTTTGGTTGTATTCCCTGATATCGTCAATGAGGATGACGGGGTCGGGTTTTCTTTCGATTGTGAATATGTCCTGGCCGAGCCCATGGTAAAGTGCCTGCAGCATCGGATCGTATTCTGCTTCGGATTTGGCAACTTTTGTGAACTCTTCGATGCGGGTTATGCCGGCTATACCCATGTTACGGGTAATTTCGACGGCATTTGTACTCCATGGAGTTACCATTTCCTTCCTGGGTCCGACGAACCAGCCTGCGACAGATTTTTCGCCGGTTATTTCCTTGCTGCCAAAAAGCCACAAGAGTTTTTCGACATCCTTTTTACCAGGTCTGGACTGCGACCCGACGGCAATTATCTTTTTTCCGGCAGTTTTAAAAAAGGTAATCATTTATTCATTTAAAAGTATTTCCCGGGCAGATTTCTGATTAAACAGAGATCATAAACCGGGCCTTAAAGGCACGGCTGCTCAGAATGGAAGGTCGTTGAACTCATCCTCCGGAGGAGGAGGTTCATCAGGGACGGATTCCTGACCGTCAGTATCAGGAGGCTGTCCGGCCCTCACCCTTTCAACCTTCCATGCATCGAGATTTGTGAAATAAGACACCTTTCCTTCCTTAACCCATTTATTACCCTTGATGTTAAAAAGGATTCTTACTTCCTCGTTAAGGAAAGACTCGTTTATAATATCGCACTTATCCTGAGTAAGCTGGAATTTTATAAAATCGAAGAAAACTCCTCCGGTACCGGATTCTTTCCGTTCAATAACGAACTCCCGTTTGCGGAATTTGTCACTTACATTAATCACCGGCATTATTTCAATTACCTTGCCGGTTATCTCGAAAGCCATCGGAGGTTTATACTTTTATTGTTGTTTCTTCACTTCAAGCAGTTCGACTTCAAAGATAAGAGTGGTAAAAGGTTCTATAACACCGCCGGCGCCATTGGCTCCGTATGCGAGGTTTTCAGGAACATAAAGCATAAACTTTGAGCCCTGAGGCATAAGCTGAAGACCTTCCGACCATCCTTTAATAACTGAATTTAGCTGAAATTCGGCGGGCTGGCCCCTGTCGTAAGATGAATCAAACTGTGTCCCATTAATAAAAGTTCCCTTGTAATTTACTTTAACGATGTCATTCTCGTTAGGTTTCTGGCCTGTTCCGAGTTTGAGGATTTTATATTGCAATCCGCTTTCAGTAACAATTACGCCTTCTTTGGTACGGTTTGCCTGGAGAAATGAATCTCCCCTTGCAATGTTTCCTTTGTAAATTTCCTTGTTCATTTCTTCCTGTTTTGCTATTCGTTCTGCTTCTTTTTCGTTAAGAAAGGACATTATAAATGTTCTTGCCATGTTGTCATCCATCAGCTGCTTGTTCTCTGCCGCCTCGTACATGGCTTTGGCAATCAGAGCAGGATTAAGGTCAATGCTGTCATTCTTAAGGGAATAATAAATATTTATGCCGAATGCATATGAAAGCGTATCTGAGTTGTTTTTCAGCTTCATGCCCGTTACGGCTTTCTTCCCGCAGGATGCCATAATTATTGCCAGGACGGCAATCATAATTGTTAACTGTTTGATTTTCATGATATATTTGTTTTTCGAATTTTCACAAAGATAATATTTTACCGACAGCAACCTATTTACCGGGTAATTAAATTTTTCTTTTCAGGTCAGACTCCGGAGTTTCATATTCTAATTCCCGCGATCAGAACATCGTCAACCTGTTCGTAGCCATTCATCCATTCGTCGAAGGTTCTGACAAGTTCTTCCTTCTGTTCGGCGGCCGGCCGGTCATGGATTTTCAGGAGGAGGTTCTGGAGGGGTTTGTACATAAATTTTTTTCCTTTGGGTCCGCCGAACTGGTCGGCGTAGCCGTCGGTGAAGAGATATAACATGTCACCCTTTCTCAGGATATCGCTGTGGTTATTGAATGGTGCGAATTCTGTTACATGAATACCGATCGGCATTTTATCGGCAGGTTTTTTTATCAGCCGGCCCTCCCTGACAATATAAAGCGGGTTATTGGCGCCTGCGTAGTCAAGCCTCAGCGATTCAAGGTCTATTATGCAGAGTGAAATATCCATTCCGTCTCTTGCCTCTCCCGTAAGTCCTTTCTGCTTAAGTGCATTTATTACTTCATCACGGAGCATATTAAGAATTGCAGCAGCATCTGTTATTTCAGTTGTGTTGTAGATTTCATCGAGGAATGCATTGCCCAGCATACTCATGAAGGCGCCCGGTACGCCATGCCCGGTGCAGTCTGCAACCGCAGCAATTACACGGCTTCCTTTCTGCCTCCCCCAGTAGAAATCGCCGCTTACGATATCCCGTGGTCTGAAAAGAATAAAACTGTCGGGCCACCATTCACTTAAGAAGTCGGCGGGAGGGAGCACGGCTGTCTGTATTCTGCTTGCATACTGGATACTGTCGGTGATTGCCTGATTTTTCTGTTCGATTATTTCTTTCTGTTTCAGTATCTCAGCGTTTTTGGATTCGAGGTCGGAATTGATTTTTTCTATCTCTCTTTTACTTTCGGCAAGGCGCTGATTTTTTTTACGGGTTGAAATAAGGCCTGCGAGAATCATCACGGCTACAAGGGTAATGAGGATTCCTATTCCGGTGGTATACCTTCTGACCTGTTTTTCCCGTTCGAGGTTTATTTCCTGCTGCCTCTTTTCGGATTCAAGCAGCCTGTTTGCCTGTTCAAGGACAAGGGCTTCATTCCTTTTGCGGTCGAGTTCGAGGCTGTCAATCCTCTGCTGCTGCCGCAGCGACACGACCTCCTGTTCCCTTTTGGTAAGTTGGAATCTCTCTCTTTCCAGGACGAGAGACTGAGCCAGACGCTCTTTTTCTGACCTGTCGAGTTCCTGCTGTTTTACCAGCAGTTTAAGTTCGTTTTCTCTCCTGGCAGCTTCAGCCTTCAGCGTTTTCATCTCCAGCGAGCTTATCTCTTCGCCTGCTATCCCGAGCCTGATCTGCTGCTCGATCCGGTCAAACTCCTGCTGGCGTGCCGCTTCCTTCTGTTCGCCGATTCTTTCCTCGAAGTTCAGTGAATCCCTGATGCTCAGATATTTTTCATAATATTCGAGAGCCTTTATGAAATCATTCGATTTCTCCATAACATCCGACCATGTTTTATAACAATCCTGCATCGTTCTCATGGAGGCTGATCTCGCAGCCGATTCCACGCATTCCCTGCAGTAAAGGTCGGCATGGTAATTGTCCTGCCTGTTGAAATAAATCAGAGCCAGCAGATGCGCTATTCTTGCCTCTTCGTCCTTCCTTCCAGAGGCTCTGGCATTTTCAATTGCCTGATTAAAACTCCTCAGTATTTCCCTCTGGTTACCCATGGTTTGCCATGTAATGGCCATGTTTGAATAGAGGTCTGTCAGAAAGTGAGGATCATTTCCCGCGGAAAGCGAAATCGTTTCAGCTTCCCTGAATTTTTCAAGAGCCGACTGAAAATCTTTTTGTCTGAATTTGACAAACCCGGTGTTATTGAGAATCTGGACCCTCTGTTTTGTGTTTCCAGTCTGGGTGTAGTATTCAAGCAGTCTGAGGTATATTGCTTCTGCCCTGTCGTATTCACCCATTTGCGAATGAAGGAAAGCTTCCTTAAGCAGGCATCTCGTCAGGCCTTCATTGTTGTGCAAATTTTCATAAATAAGTCCGGCTTCCCGGTACCACTTCAGTGCGAGTGAATCGGACGATTGGTAAAACCATGATCTGGCGGTTGCCTCGGCGTACTCTGCAGCCTGCAGTGAATTCTTAAGGGTAATCGTATTAAACGCTTCCCCGAACCAGGAGGATGCTTTTGCGTAGAGGCCTGCCCTGAAATATGCTTCGCCGATGGTTTTCATTACGTCAGCTTCATCATCTTTCATCCGGCCGCGGTTAAATGCCGAGAGAGACTTAAGGTAGCTGGTCAGTAGCTCCTGCCACGATGAAAGGCTGCTGTAAATATCGCCAAGCAGTCTGTACCCTTCCGCTTCCGGCTTATAAAGGTTTAGTCCGGATATTATATCAAGTGCCGAGGTGACGGTGATTATGGCACTGTCGGTTTTGCCGGAAACCATCTGTGCCCTTCCATGTTCAAGCATCAGAACAGCCCTGGCTGAATCAGCTTTTCTTGCAAGAATCTGAAGCGAATCGGTCACGGCGGGTTCCTGGCCTGTTGTAATTACCGGAAAAACAGACAGCAGCAGGAAAGTTATTATTTTACCCGTTTTCATCAGTTAAGTTTATAGGTTAAACCAAACTGGAAACTCCTGCCTGCCTGTGGATTATATGGGAGAGGAGTATTCATTCCGGAATATACCGGACCTCCGTACCGTTCATTCAGCAGGTTAGTCACCTTCATAAAAACACTCAGATTGCTTCCGATGCCGTAATCTGCTACTACGTCCATGCTGTAAAATCCGTCATAGTCGCGGAATAGCTCATTGTATATTTCCTTAAAGGGCAGAACAACCCTCAGCCAGCTCGATTCCCAGATGCTTGTAACCTGAATAAACAGGTTTTTTGCCGGCTCCATCGAAACCTTCAGCTGACCGAAATGATTGGGAACCAGCTTGAAATTGCCGAGAAAGTTTGTCGCAAGTTCAAGTATGTCGGGAAATTTCTGGCTCGATTTGCCGAATGTGAGGCTGATTTCTGCATCGAGGTTTATGGATTTCACAATGTCATCAATGAGTATGTTGGCCTGCAGTCCGTACAGTCGTGAAACGGCATCCTTCTCGTTAACCCTTTTAAGAACGGTGGCGGTATCGGGGTTGATTATTGCACGCGGCAGGTTAAGATCGCTTAACCTTGTGTATCTGTCCAGAATAAGGTTCCGGATGGCATTATAATAAACGGAAATATCATAACTGATTCTTTTACTGCCCTTTCTCGCCATACCCAGTTCAACCGACATATATTTCTCGGGTTCAAGTCCCGGATTAGGAATTGAAATGTAAACCAGGCTGTCCATGTTTATGCCTGCCCTGTAGGCAAGCGACTGGTACGCCAGGGATGAGGGAGGAGCTTTGTAGGCAAATCCCACGGAGCCCCTGAATTTTGTGTTGCTGTTAAGTATAAAGAGTCCTGCCAGTCGCGGGCTGAATGAAAATCCGTAAATAGAATTTCTGTCAACTCTTACTCCTCCCATAAATCTGAAAGCAGCCAGGGAGAGATAAGACTGGGCGAAGGCCGAGAAATTATGGTAGTTAAGCGGATTTATGCCGAAATTGGCCGACACAGTGTCGGTGAAGCTGACAGAGGTGCTGAAATATTTATAATCAGTTGGTTTGAAGGGTGAATACAGAAAGTTTGTAAGAGGCAGGTTGCCTGATAGCTGGTAGGTTAATCCCGACATAATCTCAAGTCTGTTTGCAGGCATGAAGGTGAATAATTGCTCAAAAAGCAGATCACGGCCTGCCGAATATCTGTAGACCTTGTCGGTATTACCGATAAAGGTTACACCCATATTGGAATTGTTATCCATCCTGTAGGTTACATTCGAAATATTGGTGGTGGTGGCAAGCCTGGAAGTCCATTCATGGCTGTAGCTTAGCGATGTTGTTCTTATATTGTCGCCCCAGAAATTCTGGGGATTGTTGTATTTATAAAGGTAGGGAGTCTGACCAAGTGAACTGTGCGATCGGCGATACATGTTATTATGTGAAATATTCACACCCCGGAACCTGAGATTAAATCCCAGAAGGTTGCTCAAAGCCGGCAAATCTTCCATGGAGGGGTTGTTTAGAGTCCCTTCGTAATTTCTGAAATAGTGTTCTCTCATGAAATCGGCGGGGTTTACGCCTTTGTTCTGCAACAGTTTTTCAGTTACTTCAAGAGGCTTGTATGATGTTCCGCCTATGATAAACTCCTTTCCTTTTTCCTGAAGGTACTGCATCGGGTTATATATCTCCTCGTATCCTTTTTTGATCCTCAGGTCACCGATTTCATTCAGTCCGCCGTAAAAGGTGTACTGGAGAATATTCTTGTTTTTGCCGGCTTTGCCGCCGACCATAAAATCGCCGTTTCTGAAGTTATCCTGACCAATGCTGACATCTGCAAGTGCGAAGGTCCCCTTATCGGCTTCCCGCGTTATAATGTTTATGACTCCCGATACTGCATCGGCACCGTATATGGCTGCAGCCGGGCCGTATATGATTTCTATCCTTTCCGCCTGCCTGACCGGAAGCTGGGCAAGCACAGGCATGCCGGTAACGACGCCGGGCTTGACGGGCAGTCCGTTGATCAGAATCATGGTGTAGAGGTTGCCTGTGAGACCCCTTAACTGAAAGGACTCCCCGAGTTCACCCGATCCAGGCTGGGAAACACGAACACCGGGCAGGGTTTTAATGACATCGATAAGGGTGTAGTAATGGTTCCGTATTATTTCGTCCCTTGTAACGACGTGTATTGTTATGGGAAGCTCGCTTATTTTCTTCGAACTGCGGCTGGCCGAAATCACACTCATTTCAACCGTATCCACAGGCAGATAAAGGTCGCCGGTGCCAAGTTTCTCGACAGGCAGTATTTCCTGCTGCTGACCTGCAACGGATAAGCAGTAAATAAAAAGAAATGAGACCAGTGCAAGTTTTCTCATTATTCTGATTTGAATGTAAAGTTACCAAAAATGATTTACATCATTTTATTACTTCCGCTTCATGGTTTTTTTATTGCTTAAACAAAACTTTTACAAATGGTTCTCTTTTTATTTCGTTAATAAATATTAAAGTTTTAAATTTAGCCCAGAAACGGCCCTGATTGGCTTGAATTCAACCGATGAGATTTATCACAGTGTTATTTTAATAACAATATACCAAACCGATAACAACTTAAAAAAGTATTTACGCTATGAAAAAAGGACATTCAAGACGCGATTTTATCAGGCTTGCTGCCTCAGGTGCCGCAGGTGCATTTCTGCTGGCACAGTCGGGTTGTACAGGAACGGGTTCGAAGGCGAAAAAGGCCGCAGCGGCGCCTGACCCGAAAAGCTTCGGGATAGGATTGCAGTTGTACACAATCCGCGACGAGATATTCAGGGATGTCCCCGGCTCCCTTAAAAAGGTGTCAGACATGGGGTACAAATATGTGGAACTGGCAGGTTACGAGAACGGTAAGTTCTACGGCTATGAGCCCGCCGAATTCAGAAAACTGGTTGAGGATCTCGGAATGGAAATCCTCAGCAGCCACACACAGGTTGAGGCTCAGGGTATCACCCTCGAAAATGCAACAAAGATGGCCGAAGACCATGCCAAACTCGGGGTTAAATACTGCATACAACCATGGATTGTGCCGGAAGCAAGGACAACAATTGCGAGTTACCAGAAAATGGCTGCCGACTGGAACCAGGTAGGTAAGATAATGAAGGATTACGGGATTCTCTTCGGTTACCACAATCATAATTTCGAGTTTGCCAACGTGGAAGGAAAGATCCCGTATTTCGATGTGATGATGGCGGAACTGGACAGGGAATATGTTACCCTGGAAATAGATGTTTTCTGGGTCACAAAGGCCGGGCAGGATCCGGTTGAAATAATAAATAAATACCCGGGCCGGTTCGAACTTTTTCATCTGAAAGATATGTTCACAAGGCAGGATCCGTTCTTCACCACCGAAGGTGTGGCTGACTTTGCGCCGGTGGGAGAGGGCCTGATTGATTTCGGTCCGATCATTGCCGCAAAGGAAACGGCAGGAATGAAATACATGATTGTGGAACAGGACCTTACCAAAGATGGTGATTGTTTCGGTGCAATACAGAAAAGCATCACCAACCTGACTACTAAGATTCTGGTGTAAATCAGGTATTTAAAAGTTCCTTTCAGGGACATGCGAAATTATCCGCAGGGGCTGCAGGAGAAACTAATATGACAACCGTATTCTGCACTCCCTGCGGTTCATTTTCACACCGGCCGTAGAATTATTTTGCCGGGACGGTAAGAAGATGGTCATTCAGCAGAGCCAGCGACTTGCGGTATCTGTTTTCGGTTTCAATCAGCCGCAGCTCTGCATCAAAAATTACTCCTGTCATCGAGAAATACTCCGTGAGTGTTATCCCGCCCTCCTCCAGGGCTGTTGTAATTTCCGACGTGCTGCCGGAAGATTTAAGAATGTTCCGCAAATCGTCAACCGCCGATTTCAGATAGATCATGCCGGTGTATTCACGCCTTACTTCCGTTTTCAGTCTTTCAGTTTCCGCTTTCATTGCCGCTTCGGCCATTGATGATTTTGCCTTTGCGCTTTTGAGTTTCCCGGCGTTTGACCACAGGGGAACAGATATACCCACCATAGGCCCGGTGTATGCCTCCGACGGCAGTATCTCCGAAGAGTATCCCGCCATTAATTCAGGCAATGATGATGAACGCGCCAGCGAAACTTCTCCTGTACTTAACCTGTATTCAGCCTGCGGGATCAGAAACGCCGGATGAATATTAAGTTTTTGCTTTATCAGGGAGTCGACAGGAAGGATTACTTCTTCAGGGTTTACCTGACCTTCAGGAATGGTTCCCCTTCCTCCCGACAGATAATCAAGCCTCTGCCTGAGTGATGTTAACTCAGCCTCGGTATTCGCTTTTTCTAAGCTTATTGCTGAAAGTTCCAGCAGAATTCTGTTGTATTCCGGCAATGTGGCAGCACCTTCCTCCAGCTTTCTCTTCCATGCATCACGCAGGGTTTCATATTCCCCGATTCGTTTTTTTATCAGGGAAAGCTTCTTCCCGGCCGTATAGTAATCGTCAATCGTCATAAGTGCATCAAGTATCACGTTTAGCCGGCCAAGGTCAAATTCCAGTTCGGCCAGCCTTACCGAATACCTGTTTATGTTCTTCATTGCAAGGTATCTCGATGGAAAATCAAACCGCTGGCTTACCGACCATGTCTTTTTCACTCCCGAAGCGGAGTTGTTGCCGGGCATATAACCAAACGAAGCTTCGGGGCCCGGAGGATAGATGTTTGTACGTGCCTCTGCACGCCGTGCCTCAAGCATCGAGGCATAGGAGAGAATTTCAGGGTTGTTTTCCGAAACCTGTCTGAGGAATTGCTTAATATCCTGGGCTTCAGACCTTAGAAACCCAAGCATTATAAGTAATGATACTATGAATCTGGATGACATTGCTTTAATTTTTAGGTTCTGAATTTTTCTTTTCTACCTCCATGTAAACGGCAGGAACAACAAACAGGTTAAGTATTGTGGAACTCAGCAGACCGCCAAGTATGACAACTGCCATAGGGCTCTGTATCTCGTTGCCCGCCTTGTCGCCGCCTAAAGCAAGGGGTATAAGTGCAAAGGCTGCGGTAAGAGCTGTCATCAGTATGGGATTGAGCCGGTCGGCCGACCCTTTTATTATCCTTTCCTTCAGCGGCATCCCCTCTTCGCCGAGGTGAGTGTACCTCGATACCAGCAGTATTCCGTTCCTTGTCGCTATTCCTGCAAGGGTTATGAAACCTATTATTGCCGGGATGCTGATAACGCCTGAAGAAATCTTCAGGGCAATGAAGCCTCCCGTAAGTGCAAGGGGAAGGTTCAGCATAATAATCCATGCAGGTGTGCTCTTCCTGAATTCATTGTAGAGGACCAGAAAAACTGCGATAAGTGCCCCAAGGGATGCCAGCAGAAGCCTCATTGCAGCCCTTGATGCGTTTACAAACTGTCCGCCGTATTCAATCCTGTAATTTACGGGAAGGACAACATGACTCTCAATCCTGTTCCTTATTCTTTTTGCCACCGAACCAAGGTCGCCGCCCGACACGTTGACGGATATTTCAATCCTGCGCTGCACATTTTCCCTGTTGATGCTGTACGGGCCCGATGAGGATTCAATTTCCGACACATAAGACAGCGGGATTTTATTGCCGTCGCCGGTGTCGATCAGTGCTCCCCTGATGCCTTCCGCCGATCCCCTGGTTTCATCATTTATCCTCAGTACCATAGGGAAACGTTTCTCTCCTTCATAAACTTCCGATACCTCTTCTCCTCCGAACATTGTGCTGACCCATGAGGTAAACCTGCCGGCCGGGATTCCGTACATGGCAAGCATTTCACGCCGGGGTTTTATCTTAAGCTGCGGAGTCTCAACAAGCTGTTCAACATTAAGGTCTCCAATCCCTTTTATATCAGATATTTCATTCCTTATCTCCTGTGCAATCCTGTAGAGCTCGTTCAGGTCATCTCCGAAGACCTTTATTGCAATATTTGCCTTGGATCCCGAGAGCATGTTGTCGATACGGTGTGTTATGGGCTGACCGACTTCCACGTTTGCCCCCGGAAGTTCCCGGAGTCTCTCCCTTACGTCGGCAAAAAATTCCTCTCTGCTCCTTTTACCGGGTCTGAAAGGCACATCAATCTCAGAGAAGTTCTCTCCAAAAGAATGTTCTGCAAGCTCGGCTCTTCCGGTTTTGCGGGCCACTGCTTTCACTTCGGGAATTTCAAGCAATATTTTTTCAGCCATCCTGCCTATCCTGTCAGACTCCTCCAGCGAGGTTCCGGGCATAAGACCAAGGTTTACCGTAACAGCTCCTTCGTTAAAGGGAGGGAGGAAGGAACTGCCGGAGGTAAGAAGCATTGCAAGGGAAGCGAGAAACAGCAGTATGGCACCGGCAATGATTAATCCTGATTTGTCAAGGGCGGGCCGAAGTACTCTCCTGTAAGCAGAGGTGAGGGTTCTTTCAACAAGGGAACCGCGGGCCATCTTCAGAAGGCCTTTTTCGCCGGTCAGAAGAGTGTTGCAGAGCACCGGAGTTACCGTAATGGCAACTATCATCGATGCGAAAAGGGAAACAATAAAGGAAATCCCGAGAGGTTTAAGCATTCTCCCCTCGAAACCCTCCAGAAGAAAAAGAGGAAGGAAGGTTATAATGATTATTGCTGTTGCATTGACAATTGATGATCTCATTTCCACAGATGCCCTTAACACCACCTTTGATGAGGCTTCTCTCTCACCGGGAGGGAGTGAAGCGTTAAGCCTCAGCTGTTTCCACGAATTCTCAACGTCAATTATTGCATCATCAACCAGCGATCCGATGGCAATGGCCATTCCGCCGAGACTCATTGTGTTGATGGTATAACCCAGCAGCCTGAGTGTGAGTACCGATACCAGCAGGGAGAGTGGTATTGCAAGCACTGATATGAAGGTTGTCCGGAAGTTGAAGAGAAATACAAAAAGTACAAGAATTACAAAAATGCCTCCTTCAATGAGAGCCTGAAGAACGTTATTGACGGCGGTTTCTATGAAGCTTGCCTGGTTATAAGCCCCGGTGTTAAAGTATATCCTGTTGCCTGTGCTCTTCTGAATGCCGGAGATAACCGTTTCTATTTCACGCGAAAGTTTCACGGAGTTTGCGTGCGGCTGCCTGGTAATTGTTAAAAGCACGGCGTTTTTTCCGTTGTATGATCCGTTTCCGATGGCGGGAGCTTTCCCTATAACTACTTCAGCAACATGGCCAATCGTAAGAGGCTGACCGTTAACGGTTTTTATCACGCAATTTTTTATTTCCGAAGGGTCGTTGGTCCTTCCAACCGCCCTGATAATATATTTATTTCCGTACTGGTTCATGAACCCGCCCGACCTGTTTTCATTTGAACCGCTGCATGCGGTCAGAAGTTCATCCATCGACACTCCGTAGTGGTTCATTCTGAGCGGGTCGGCCAGTACCTGGTACTCTTTAACATCTCCTCCGATAATATGCACCTGTGCAACACCCGGCACAGCCAGTAGACGCGGGGCAATATTCCAGTCGGCTTCCGTTCTGAGGTCCATAAGGCTCAGAGAGTCTGATGTGGCTGCAATTATCATCATCTCCCCAAGCAGTGAAGCCTGTGGTGCAAGTACCGGTTTGCCTGTCTCCTGCGGCAGCTGTTCCGATACCTGGTAAAGCCTTTCCGTCACTGTCTGCCTTGCCCTGTATGCGTCCGTACCCCATTCAAACTCAGCCCATACTATTGAGAAGCCCATTGATGAATTCGACCTCACCCTCCTGATATTTGCAGAACCGTTAATGGCGGTTTCTATAGGGAAAGTTACCAGCCTCTCCACCTCTTCCGGTGCCATTCCCTTTGCTTCGGTCATGATTACAACCGTTGGTGCCGTCAGTTCGGGAAAGATATCTATATCCATCCTGAGGGTTGTCCATAAACCGGTAAGCAGTACCAGCAGAGCCCCTGCGAGGACAGTTATCCTGTTCCGCAATGAAGATTCAATTATTCTGTTCAGCATTTTGCCTGTTTTAGTGGTTATGAACATGTGCCGGCACCGAGCCCTGCATCTGCTTCAGCTTAACCTGGTATGCTCCGCCGGAGACAAAAATATCACCCTCTGCAAGGCCTTCTGTAACAAGTGTCCTTTCGCCGTCGCCGGGTCCTTTACTGATATATCTCTTCAGGAAATCGCCATCCTCATCCCTGATGAACACGTAATATCGTCCAAACTCCTCCATTATGGCACTGTCGGGCACGGATATTACGCCATCCGTTTCTTCTCCCAGGAGATAAACCTCTGCATATGATCCTTCGGGCACCTCCGGTATATAATTTATTGCGAAGAGCAGCGGTATCTGCAATGTACTTTCACCCGTGCTTTTTCCGTAAGATATCACCCTGCCGTTAAGTTCACCGGTTTTGTAAAGCATTTCTGAACCCGGCACCCTGAACCATGCCCCACGGACGGAGGAGATGATGTTCAGTTTGTCGGGCGGAACCAGTGCTTTGAGCACCATGGAACCGGGGGTTAGTATAGATGCAACCGTTTCTCCGGTGCCAACTTTCTGACCGTCCCTGATAAATATTTCCCTTATAAATCCATCCGCCGGCGCAACCGACAACACTTCATTGTCTGATAAGGTGCGGCTGATGTTTTCATATTCCAGCTGTAATTTTTCATATTCATTTCTGGCTGCGAGATAATTTTCGCGGGTAATTATCCGGTCGGGCAGCAGTTTCTGAGCCCTCTCATAGTTTTCCTTAGCCCTTGCAAGATCGGATCTTAGCTGTTCCACTCTGAGACCGGGATTGTCTTCGGTAAGGCTCCCTCCTGAAATAACGAAAAGGATCTGCCCCTTTTTAACATTTGTTCCCGGGTAAACGGCAGGCTTGTTGAACCTGATTATCCCCGCCGACTTGGCGGTTATGAGTACAATGTTTTCGTTGCCGGCCATTAATATTCCGCCGGTTTTGAAAACTGAATGGAAGCGACCCCGTTTTACAGTGTCTGTTACGATGCCATTTTCGCCGCCCTCATCATGGATGGCATCTTCGTTGCCGCCTGAAGCGGAACTTTCGTGCAGGTGGCCGTCACCTGTTGTATGGTTGCAGGAATAAGGGATAAATAAGGTAACAATCAGCAATAATATAATGTGTATGTTTTTCATTTTCCGTTAGATTAAAATGAAATAATCGGGCAGATAGCCTTCTGCCTTAGGAATTAACAAAAAGAGATGAAAGTCAGGAGAGAGGCGGGGCTCTCAGGTGAAGAGACCCTTTTCCGGGCGGGTCTGAATGATTCCCTGTACCGGGTATGTAAAGTGATTCCGAATATTCAGGGATTGTTACGGTATTGTCTGATGATGGTACCGCGGCAACAAAATCTGCTGCGGCATGTGAAGAGGTAAACAGCGCCGTGTAGTGGCATACCGTATCGTGATCCTGGTGTTCACCTTCGCCCGACACCTCGGTTTCATGACCGTGATGATGGTGAACAGCTGTAATTTTATGGAAGAGGCTGTGACAGTAATGGGGTTGCTCTTCGATGTGGGTGTGGGGAATTATGTTATGAAGGAAAATCAATCCCCATGCCAGGAACAGAGTGTAAGCCTTTATCTTTAAGAGCCGGGTCACCTTTTTATTAAAAAATCAAACAAAGGTAATTAATTTCTCAGAAAGTCCTGCAGGTCTTCAGTCTTGCAGGTCTCCGGTCGGTTGCAGTTCATTTATTGTGCCGCTGTGAGCTCTCCGTTCGTCACCCGGTGGTCTGCACCCTGCGCTCTCCGCCCTGCGCTCTGAGCTTTTTACCACGTCGGCGGGTACCATGGCCTTACGTCCGTAACAGTCATCCCGGCCTGCCGGGCGGCCTGAATGCCCAGTTCTCCGTCTTCAAATACTTCAATATACCGTGGCTCAATTTTCATCATTTCGGCACATTTCAGGAAAGTTTCGGGATGAGGCTTGTAATTCTCCACATCGTTTGCCGTTACAACTATTTCAAAATACTTGTCAAGCCCTGTCATTTCCAGAGTCCGTTCTACAGCCTCCCTGTGCCCGCCGGTGCCGACAGCCATAGGCAGAATGCCATGGTATCTTTTTACAATATCCGCAACGGGTTCAATTATCCTGATGTTATGCTGTACCCTGAAGAATTCTTCCATTTTGTAATTCATAATTTCCTCGGGCCGGACATTTCCGTTCAGATTGTTGGTTTTAATGATTTCCCTGGCAATTATCCATCCCGGGCTGCCTGTATGAAGCCTTAGGAAATCCTTGTCGATATGGGCGCCGAATTTACGGCATGCCTTTTCCCAGCAAGCATAATGGTAAGGCATCGAATCAACCAGTGTTCCGTCAAGATCAAAAATAAGGCCTCTGATACCGGGCTTTGTCTTATAAACCATTGAAAAATATTTGAGGCGCAAAGGTAATCAAATCACCGGAAAAATAAAGCTAAACGGGACCGGTGTAAAAACATCACGGTGATTTACATTTATTCCCTGAAGAATACCTCAAGTTCGGCACTTCCTTTGCCGGTGTCAATCTCCTTTATTGTAACCCTGACTATGCTCCTCCCTGTTATATCGGAAAGGTCGCGAAGCAGCTCCGTCTTCATGGCCGGTTTCAGGAGTTCTGTTTTCCTGTAGTTTATCGTGAAGGAAGAGAGTGATTTTTTTTGAAGAAATATTTCCAGACCAAAGGTGGTTGCAAGAATCAGTGAATTTACAATTATCGCCCCTACAAGAGGAGGCGGGATGTTGGCCTGCGAGTTTATGACAGAAATACCTATAACGGTAAAAACATAAGTCATGTCTTTTACTGAATAGTTTACAGTTCTGAAACGCAGAATTGCAAAAACGGCAAACAATCCCAGAGCCAGTCCAAGCTGTATATTGACGGTGTTCAGCAACGAGGTTATCAGGAAGATCACAACTCCTATAAGCATATATGAAAACAGATATTCCTCTTTTTTTGAATACCTGTAATAAATCAGAAAGATCAGAATAAAGAGCACTGCCAGATTAAATGCAAACCTTACAAGTATGCTGAGCAGTGAGACTTCCGTGGCAAGGTTATTAAAAAACATATTATCGTCTTTTTACAAAAAAATATTCGCAATCGCCTGACATCTTAAAGATAATGGTATTTCTTTTATCTATACCGGAATAAAAAGACTCCAGAAACATTTTCATATCTTTTTTTGACCTCTCCCGGAGGTAAGGGAAATTATCAATGACGCTGTAAAACTCATCTTTCTTCTGAATAAATTCCTCCAGAGCCTTCCTGTACTCAGCCTCAGTACGGCACATTCCCATGTAGACTCTCTCTCTTACCGATTTAATGGGCATGTCGGCTGCAGGTACTGCGTAATCGGTATTTACGATTCCGGCAAAATCGAAATCATAACCAACTATCATGCCCTTATCGGACGATTCTTTTCCCGGCCTGTAGAATATCAGAACATTATGTCTTGAAGCCACCGACCAGTCGGGGTTGCCGATCATGTAGCTGAAGATTGCGTAGCGGTCCATATACCCGGGAATAATATTATTCTGCGTCAACTTTCCGCTCTCAACCTCTCTGGTTCCTGTTCTTTTCTCAAAAACCTTAACCGGCTCAATTACGAATCCGTACTGAGTCATCGGTTTGCCGGGCCGGGAGGTATTAACGAAATTAATTCTCAGAAGTCTTACCTTCAGACTGAAATCGGTAAGAACATTGTATAATTTGTAAACAAGGTATTCTCTCAGGACATAATCCTCATTTCCGGGATTGCAGTATGGAACCAGCTTTATTTTATCAATACCCGCAAATTCGCCGTCGATGGTATCTTTTAATTTAAAGTTCAGGTGAATTGGAGGAAAGTCGCAGTATGATCTCCGGTAATTACCTCTTGCCCTGACTTTTATATTCTGCCTTATGGTGTCATTGCGGTCGGAAAGATACGAGATGACTGCATCGAGGTATTCAGTGTCGGATCTTTTCTTCCTTAGCGTTGTTATGTCAAAACTGAGTGTTATTTCAAGAACCTCGTCAGTATTGAAGAGTCTGGTAGTAAGTGTCTTGTCAATGTCAATACTTCCCTGGCCTGCAGAAAGGACCTGCTGGGATGCAGTTTCCGGGACTATGGCCGCAAACAGCACTAAAACAGAAAGTATGAGTTTTCTCATACCCTGATAAACAGGGAAGAGGTGTTTATGTTCGGAAAAGTCTGGCCTGAATTGCCCTTCTTCAGGGTTATTTACCGGAAAGAAGTTCTTTCACCTGCCTGTAAACATTTTCAGCCGTGAATCCGAACTTCTCATCCAGAACCTTGTAAGGTGCCGAATATCCGAACGAATCAAATCCCCATATTTTTCCATTCCGGCCGACCAGTCCGAGAAGCGTAACCGATAGTCCTGCAGTGAGTCCGAAAACGGGTATTTCTCCGGGAAGGACGCTTTTCCTGTATTCTTCAGGCTGTTTTCTGAAGAGACCTTCCGAGGGAACGGAGACAATTCTGATTTTGATTCCTTCTTTTTCAAGCAATGCGGCTCCCTCTGCAAGCGTTGACACTTCAGAACCGCTTGCCAGGAGGATAACATCCGGTTTGCCCTGGCAGTCTGTAACTATGTATGCACCCCTGTCCGATTTAAGGGCGTCAGAATACCTGTTGCCGGTAGGGGAGGGCAGGTCTTTAATATTTTGTCTGGAAAGCAGCAGTGCTGTGGGTGTTTTCCTGTTTTCAAGCGCCATCTTCCACGCCACGGTGGTCTCATTTGCATCGGCAGGCCTCAGAACCAGCATACTGTTTTCTCCGTGATGGTTTTTAAGGTGTTCCATAAGCCTTATCTGTGCTTCGTGTTCAACAGGCTGGTGAGTCGGACCGTCTTCGCCGACCCTGAAAGCGTCGTGTGTCCAGATGAATATAACGGGCAGGCTCATAAGACATGAAAGCCTTACGGCGGGTTTCATATAGTCGGAAAAGACAAAGAATGTTCCGCATGCGGGGATTACGCCTCCGTGGAGCGCCATTCCGTTCATAACGGCTGCCATTGTAAGTTCCGATACGCCGGCCTGGAGAAATGAGCCTGTGAAATCGCCTTTGGTGAAAGCCTTGGTCTTTTTCAGGAAGCCGTCGGTCTTGTCAGAGTTGGATAGATCGGCCGAAGCTACAATCATGTTTTCCACATTAACGGCGAGATATTCCAGTACGGCGGCTGAAGCGGCTCTTGTGGCAGCTCCTTCCTTCTGCCTGATACCTGCAAAATCGAGTGATGGAATTTTGCCGGCATAGAAATCCTTAATCTTTGAAGCGGGACCCGGATTGGCTTTTTCCCACTCCCTGTACTTCAGATTCCAGTTCCTGGCAGCTTCTTTCTTGCCGGCCAGCACTTTTGCGTAGTAATCCTTCACGTCAGGAAATATTGCAAAAGGATCATCAGGGTTACCTCCGAGATTTACCAGCGATCTGGCAAATGAACCGCCGGCCTCGCCGACGGGCATCCCGTGGGTGGAGGTCTTTCTCTCGAAGCTGTTTCCCTGCTCATCGAGAAGGCCTTTACCCATGATTGTTTTACCTATAATTAATGTGGGTCTTTCTTTTTCGGAGAGAGCATTGTCGAGAGCCTTTCTTATCTGATTGTGGTCGTTGCCGTTAATTTCGATGACGTTCCAGCCCCATGCCCTGTATTTCATTGCCGTATCCTCTTTTGTAACAGCTTTTGTTTCGGTAGAGAGCTGGATATCGTTCGAATCGTAAAACATCACAAGGTTGTGCAGCCCAAGGAAACCGGCCAGCCTTCCTGCACCCTGCGAGATCTCTTCCTGTATGCCTCCGTCGGAGATAAATGCATAAATTTTATGGGCAAACAGTTCGCCGAACCGTGTGGCAAGGAAACGTTCGGCTATTGCTGCCCCCACTGCCATTGTATGGCCCTGTCCGAGAGGGCCCGATGTGTTTTCCACCATCCTCTTCCTGTCAAGTTCGGGATGACCGGGAGTGGGACTTCCCCACTGGCGGAAATTTTTTATATCGTCAACGGTAAAAAATCCGGTAAGTGTGAGTATTGAATAGAGCATCGGCGACATGTGTCCCGGATCGAGAAAGAACCTGTCGCGGTTCATCCAATCCGGATTCTCCGGATCAAAATTCAGGTATTCGGAAAAAAGAATGTGAATAAAATCTGCTCCGCCCATTGCACCGCCCGGATGGCCCGACTTTGCTTTCTCGACCATCGACATGGCAAGTATCCTGATATTATCGGCGCACCTGTTGCTTATGTTCTTGTCCATTTTGTTGTTTTTACGTTCCGGCAAAATTAAAATTATTTGCAGACAGAAAAAATCAAAAAATAACTCCCGCGCTGAATCATCAGCCGGGAGCATTAAAAAAGTTCCGGGTTTGAACAGAACTAGAGGTATTTTCTATCCTCTTCGGGCATATCGAAATATTTTGAATACCTGTCTGCGTCAGGACCAACTTTACCTTCGAGTTCAGATCCCCTGATCTTATAGGTACATTTTTCTCCGGCAATATCGGAAAAGTAAATGTCATATTCCTTCTTGTCCTCGTCAACCATTATGATTCTTACAAGGTGATCATACTTGGCGCTGTTCAGCAGGGAGTGACAGATAGGACAGGTGTAAAGGTACTCTTCTCCTTCCCTGATCTGGAAAGACGGGTGCGTGGTAACCGTATAGTTGCCCAGCTCGGGATTAAGATAGACAAGGCCTCTCTGTGAGCTGTTCATTTTCTGTGCTGCAAGGATAATCGAAGTTTTTACGTTCAGATGTCCCCTGCAGGCTTTGCATAAATATTCAACTGCCATGGCTTACCTCCTCTTTATTAATTTGTTCAATAATTTTGTTTGCTTCTGTCGCAACAAGGTACGAAATTTTTTCTCCAAAATCAACATTCAGGGGCTGAATTCCCAGGATAAAAACTTCGGCGGTGAAAAACTCGGTGATCCTTTTGAGGGAAATATTATGAGTGTTAAAGGTAAAATCCCGTATCTCGTCTATCCTCATGAGCCTGCTGGTTCCGGGCGGGCAGTTCATGTCAACACAGTCGATAAGTATAAGAATATCAGGATTAAGCGAGTTAATTTTCCCGATATAGTTTTCAATGCTCACCTCCACCGTAAGGGCTTTAAGATTTTCTCTCTCCCTGATACGGCTGCTTATGTAAACACCGACCCCGTCGTCCTTTTTCAATACATTCCCGATTCCGGCAAAAACAATTTTCCTGTCCTTTCCGGATAATATTTCACCGAGTTGAGGGAGCACGTTCAGAGATATTTTATAAGGACCAGCCTCAGGCAGTTGGGGCAAAGTATGTTGAACATATCTTTTCTTTTGAGATGATCAACCACTTCCACTTCAATATCCTGGCCTTCGGCAAGGCGAAGCTTTTCGTTCAGCACATTAAGGTTCAGGACTGATGAATAGGCTTTTGGCCCGAGTTTCCTGTGGATGAACTTAAGATGTTCCTTTGTGGTTATTACTGCACCGCAGTTATTGCATACAAGCAGTTCTTTCTGCTGGATGTCGACATTCCGGGAACGGTCTGTGTCGGCTATATCAAAGATTTTATCCGAAAGTTTCACTCCCTTCCGGGTAATGCAGTGTTCCTCACACTGACCGCAGAAGATACATTTTCCGTAATCTCTCCTGATGGTCCTGACCTTTTTCTCAGGATCGTCAGAAAATGTTATTGCGTGAGGCGGGCATACATTTGCACAGGTTTCGCATCCCACGCAGTTCAGATCATCCACCACCGGCCGTCCCCTGAATCCTTCAAACGGGGTGTGCCCGGCGTACGGAAATTTTGTCGTGTATGCCGGTGTAAAAAGTGATATTACCGCCTCCCTGAGTTCCCTTAGCTTTGGATATTTCATTTTACATCACTTTTATATTCGTCTTTTACACTTTTTTCGGTCATTTTCACCCCGAAATGATATGTACCCCTGACAAGAGCATGAGCAGCCACCGTAGCGCTGAAGAACAGGAGCGGAATGGCGATAAGTCCCTTTATTCCTGCATCGGTTAAGCCGAAGTGAATAAAGACTCCCAGCAGGATGCTGCAGCAACCCAGGGTGACACATTTTGTTGCGGCCTGAAGCCTGTTGTAAACATCAGGAAGCCTCAGAAGGCCGATACAGCCGAAGATATTGAAAAGGACTCCCACGCTTATTAATACGATTGCAGCCATATTACTCGTTTAATTTTTTACCACTCAGGTATTTGGCAAGGGTCAGTGTGCCGATAAAGCTTAGTATTACCCATGCTATTCCTATGTCGATAATAAACTTTTTGCCTGTCTGGATGGCAATGATAGCACAGACACCCACCACAAGGATGCCGAAAATATCGATGGCAACCATCCTGTCCGGAATGGTTGGCCCCCGGATAATCCTGTAAAGACACACACCGCTCAGCGCGATCTGTGTATAAAGCAGTATTTCAAGCCACATGTTCATTCCGCAAATTTTTTAATGTACTTTTCAAAAGGACCGATTATTATCCTTGCAGTTTCCTCCGGATCTTCAGATCTGATGTATATCCAGTGGATATACAGGTATTCATTTTTTACATCCACGGTAAGTGTGCCGGGAGTCATGGTGATCGAGTTGGCGAGAAGAGTTTTGGCAAAGTCGCTCTTCAGACTGGTCTTAATTTTTACAATGCCGGGTTTAATCGGCATGCGCGGATGAAGAACCCTGTAAGCCACGTCGAGGTTGGCCTTTATGCATGAGAATATGAAGGTGACCAGGTAAACCAGAAACCAGAACCATCTTACCGGGTTCAGCATCTGAAGTGTGCCGGTCATCGAATATCCGGCAAAGATGGCTGCACACAGCAGCGATGCTGCAGCCCCAACTATAATATTGGGTACTGTAAACCTGAAGGTTATCAGCAGCCAGAACACAAGTCCGAGGATAAAAACTGAAACGTATCTCATATCAAAATCCTAGTATTGGTGCGGTGTATTGTTGTGCGTCGGTCAAAATTCTTATTGCCGGCGTGAAAATAATATCCCTGAAGTGCGGCAGTGCAGCCAGGCTCAGCAGGAGGCAGAAGAGAGCCAGTGTGACCATGCTGAGCACCATGGGAAAAGGAACTTCCCTCAGATTCTCTTTGCCTGCTTCCCTTTTGCCGTTGTAAAAGGCATAACGCTGGAATTTCAGGAAAGACGCAAGTGTGACAATGCTCACAATCACGGCGATGGCGGCAAGCAGATAGAATCTTGCCATAACGGCGGCTATGATTATAATCAGCTTGCTGAAGAAACCGTTGAAAGGAGGAAGCCCTGATATGGCCATTGAAGCTGCAAAAGAGGTCGAAGAGGTTGCCGGCATACAGGCGGCAAGTCCTCCCATCTCCCTGAGATTCCTGGTGCCTGTACGGTATTCTATGGCACCGGCATTCAGAAAGAGAAGGCTTTTGAATGCGGCATGGTTTATCAGGTGGAAAAGCGCTCCCGCAAGTGCCAGTGCTGCAACTTCAGGCTTTGTGCCCCTTGAAACAAGTATCATACCTATCCCGGCCGACATCACAACATAACCCATCTGGCTGATGCTGTGATATGCCAGGAGCCTTTTTATGTCCCACTGCCCTATGGCAAGAAATACGCCAACTGCCATCGAGAGGGTTCCCAGCACGGTAATCAGCACCGCAATCTCTTCACTGAGTACGAACATGTTAAAGAACAGCCTGAATATCACATAAATACCTACGGCCTTTATCAGCACTCCCGAAAGCATTGCAGAGATGGGCGAGGGGGCTGAGGAGTGTGCATCGGGAAGCCAGGCGTGGAAGGGTATGATGGCTGCCTTAAGACCAAACCCGCTCAGAAGGAGAAGCTGGGCAAGAAGATAAAAAGGCTTCTCCGAACCTGCCCACAATACTTCCCTTGCATCCGCTATATTAAGTGTCTTTGCTTTCCAGTAAATGAAACCCGTTCCCAGCAGAATAACCAGCGATGCCAGTCCGCCCAGCACCTGGTACTTAAAAGTTGCCTCAAGCTGTTCCCTTTCGACGCCGAAGGCGACGAGCGCGTAGGATGAAATAGCTGAAATCTCAAGAAACACGAAAATATTGAACAGATCGCCGCTCAGCACCACGCCGTTCATTCCGGCAATCATGAGACAGAAAAGTGAATAGAAGTAATTTTCGGAAGTGTACTGACTGATATATGTGAAAGAATAAATTACTGCCAGCAATCCGACGATATTAATGACACAGAGAAGGAGAGCCGACAGGTTGTCGAGTACCATGTAGATGCCGATCGGGATGCCGCCGACAGGTTCCCATCCTCCTACCTTATATATATCGGTTCCGCCCGAAATTGTTGCAACCGATATCAGGCTCATCATGGCCAGAAGGAGCAGCACAGTAATGCCAAGGTACTTATTTAACCGGGGGAGAAACTTTCCCAGTATCATTGTCAGGAATGCTCCTGCAAGCGGAATGGCTATGAACAGCGGTATTAACGGATTCATTTTATTTTATCCTCTTAGGTTTTTAATCTCTCGTATATCCATCGTCTTGTACTTCCTGTAAACACGGATTATCACCGCCATCAGCATTGCGGTGGTGGCAAGTCCGATAACGATGGCGGTAAGTACCATTGCCTGGGGAAGCGGATCCACGTAAACCGCCCCGGTATCAGCCGGGTCAACAATGGGCACAGTGCCTCCTTCAACATACCCGATAAGGGCAAGAAAAAGAAAAAGGCTGAATTCCATGATGGAAAGTGAAATGACTATCTTCACCAGGTTTCTCCTGGTAATAACGCCATAAAGACCTGTCAGGAACAAAACGAAGCAAAGCAGGTAGACAATCATTTTGTAAGCTCCTCTTTAAAAATTAACAATGCAAGAAATATAGTAAGTATCGAAGCAGCCACCTCCATACCAATAAATATGTTGTACAGCGGTATGACACCGGCGCTTACAAGCTCGCCGACTGTACCCCGGGGAAGCCAGTTCGAAAAGAATATCTTCACCCCGAACGCCATCCCGCCGAGAGCTATCAGCAGTGCTATCAGTATTGCAAGGTTCTCAGTTATGGTGGTGCCGGTCTCCTCCCTCGTCAGATGCATGTAATCGCTTCCGTATGCGAGGATCAGCAGTATAAAGGAACCCGCAACAACAACACCTCCTGCAAAGCCGCCGCCGGGAGTGAGATGCCCGTGTATAATTATGTAAATGCCGTAAAGGAAAATCAATCCTGCCAGAAGCCGGGTTGTTTCCTTTACTATAAGTGTCATGCCTTTCATAGTGTGCTGTATTTTGAATATCGGATAACGAATGGCAAATTCTGTTTCATTTTTTTCCTTTAATCCTCAATATAGCCAGGGTACCGAGTACCGCTGTCACCAGCACCGTTGCCTCGCCCAGGGTATCATACCCCCTGAAGTCGAAGATCACTCCTGTAACAAGATTTGCGCTGCCGGTTTTTGCAGCCGCTCCTTCAATATAATGCTGAGCCATTCTCAGTGTTCCCCTGCCAAAATGATCGAGCGAACCCGATGCCACCTTCAGGAAGAAAAACAGAACCACAACAATGATAATTGCAGCAGCGATATTCACCCACCCCTGAGGATCGGGTCTGGTGAAGGGTTCCTGCCTGGTGCTGTCAAGAACAACAGCCACCATTATTACCAGCGTGATTGTTTCGACAACAATCTGTACAATGGCAAGGTCGGGGGCTTTCAGAAGAAGAAAGCAAATTACCAGACCATACCCGACAATGCTGCATGAAATAACAGCAGAAAGCAGGTCCTTCGCATGGATGGCAAACAGAGCCCCGAGTATCATCAAAACAAGTATAACCGAAAGAGCCAGTTCCATATTTTGTCAGATTACAACATAATAATTAGCATGATAATTAGCCCGGCAAAAACCCATAAAACATAGGAGGAGAGTATGCCGTTATGGGTGTCGCTCAGGAGGTGGCTGAACCAGAGCACTGCATTTCTTGACAGATCGTAGATATCGAACCATTTCTCTTCGGCCTTTTTATACAGCACTCTGAAAAAACGGAATTCCGAAAAGGTTTTATAAAATTCCGGAGCAGGATAGGCAGCCTTGTCGTAGAATTTTTCCCCGCCTATAAAACTGTCGGATGTTCTGAATCTCTTTATGCCGGTTGCCAGATACACAAGAACTCCGGCAATAATGGAGATTAGTATCATCAGGGAGGCAGTGCCTGCGCTCCATAAACCCGAAAATTCAAAAGTGCCCGTCACCGGCATGAAAATACGCGGCACTATCACTCCCGTTGCCAGGACGCCGAATCCGATACAGAAGAGTGCTATAACCGACAGCGGCAGCCACATGAGAACCGGTACTTCCCTGATCCCCTCAAATTCATCCTTCCTTCTGCCCATGAAGATGCCTCCGAGGAACTTTATGAAACTTGCAAGGGTAAGTGCAGAACCCAGAACCGCCAGGGCGAGCCATATAAACCAGAGTTTGTTTGCCGGCCCCGCACCTGCGCCGAAATCGATGATTGCCTGGTAAATCATCCATTTTGAGGCAAAGCCGTTGAGAGGCGGAATACCGGAGATGGACATGGCGAAGATCAGTGCTGCAGCGAAGGTGACAGGCATCGCTTTCGACAGTCCGCCAAGATCCTCAATTTCAGTTTTTCCCGTGTTCTGCTCAATTGCGCCTGCAGAAAGGAACAATCCGCTCTTGTAGAGGGCATGGTTTACCATATGAAACAGACCCGCCGCAATTCCTATGAAAGACCCGAGACTCAGGCCAAGTATCATGTAGCCTACCTGAGACACTGCATGGTAGCCGAGAAGTCTCTTGTAATTGTGCTGTACAAGCGCCATCATTACGGCTGTAATTATGGTTGCGGTTCCGGTTACAAGGAGCAAAAGAGTCATCCATTCTCCCGGGAAGAAGAGTCCTGTAAGGATTCTTGCCAGGAAATAAATGCCTAGCAGCTTGTCGAGTGACGCTGGCAGAAATGCCGATGACGAAGCCGGCGCATCCCTTGCATAGTCGGGCACCCAGCTGTGAAAAGGAAAAGCACCGGCCTTGGTGAAACTGCCGATGAGCAGGGCAATAAAGGCAGTGCATGCAATGGCATTCCCTGTCGAAACCTGTATTTCGCTCATGTTAAGTGTCCCGGTCAGCTTCCATAAAATGGCAATCCCCACTATCATAATACTGTCGGAAGCACCAATCAGTATAAGTGTCTTTTTCGCAGTGGCCGAACCGGCCTCACTCTCTCCCTGCACAAGTTTGTAAAGCGTAATGCCAA
>ERZ795050.720-NODE-720-length-49504-cov-7.040668_pt1 | contig 49504 bp, 43 predicted proteins | sample MGYA00375134_ERZ795050 | MGnify/ENA primary metagenome ERZ795050 (study PRJEB30179, sample SAMN05720221) | activated sludge metagenome | isolation source: Anaerobic digester | place: Japan | collected 2015-05-26 ... | reverse complement strand
TGTTCACCTGAGCGATGACCAGCTTGGCCGATTCGGCGGCCGCCTTGGTGATGTCCACCGAGACGCCCAGGCTGCAGTTGCCGTGCTCGTCGGGCGTGCTGACCATGATCAGCGCCGCGTCGATGTCAATGCGCCGGGACTTGAACATCCCCGGAACCTGGGACAGGAAAATCGGCGTGTAATCGGCACGGCATTCATTCACCGGCCCGCGCACGCTGTTGCCGATGAAGAACGCGTTGGCCCGGAAATTCGGCGCATAGCGCGGGTCCGTATAAGGGGCCACTCCGAGGGTCAGCACGTGGATCACCTCCGTGTCGGCCAATCCGGCGCCTGCTTCCACCATCGTTCGCACGAGATGCTGCGGTTCGCCGCAGGCCGAACCCACGAACACCCGACTGCCCCGGCCGATCCGCTTGATGGCCTCGGCGGCGGGTACCAGCTTTGCGGCATATCGATCACGCCAGTTCGTACTCATCGCTCATGACTCCGACAAAATGATCCGCGCGTCGGCGACCATCGCGCCGCTGCCGCGGGCGTAGACGATCAAGGGGTTGATATCCAATTCCTTCACGTCCGGGTTCTCGGTCACGAATTGTGACAACCGCATGATGCACGCCGCAATCGCCGTCGTGTCCGACGGGGCTTCTCCCCGCACGCCCTGCAGAAGACGATGGGAACGAATGCTGGTCACCATTTCGCTTGCCACGTTCTTGCGGATCGGGGCCAGACGGAAGGCCACATCCCGCAGGGCCTCGGTGTAGATCCCTCCCAGCCCGAACATCAGCAACGGCCCGAAACGCGGGTCGCGGCTCATGCCCAGAATGATCTCCTTGCCCGGCGGCAGCATCTTCTGAATCAGCACTCCCCAGATCTCCACCTCACGCCCCATCTTGCTCCGCACCGCCGCCAGTATCTCGTCGTACGCTTGGCGGACCGAGTCGGCGTCTTTGAGGTTCAACCTCACGCCGCCCACGTCGGTCTTGTGCAGAATCTTGGGGCCGGAGATCTTCATTACCACCGGGTAGCCGATCTTCTCGGCGGCCGATGCCGCCTCCTCCGCCGAGGCGGCCAGAGAATAGGGCACCAGCGGGAAACCGTAGTGCCGCAACGCATCCAACGCCTTGATTTCCACCAGTTGGTTTCGACCGGCACGCCGCTCCTCGGCAAAGATCGCGGTTGCCCCCTCGCGGTTCGCCTCAAATCGTTCATACTCCTGCACCGGCGACCGGACCCATTCACCAAATTTGGCCTTGGCGGCCAGCGCCTTCATCGCGTTCTCCGGAAAGCGGTAGGTGGGTACGCCGTATTTCTTCTGAAGCAAATCAATCGCGCCGGCGACGTCTTCAAGACCCATCAGGCACGCTGCCACGGGCTTGTCCGTGAACTGCTTTGCTTCTCCGATGACCTCCGCGATCTCCATGACGTTGGTCATCGACTGCGGCGTGACCACCACCAGAACCTGGTCCACCCCTTCGTCCGCGATAACCGCATCCAGCGCCGCGCGGTAACGGTCATGTCGGGCGTCCCCGATGACGTCAACCGGGTTCTTCAGGTTGCTCGTCGGCGGAAGCTGGAATCGAAGCGACTTGGTCGTGTACTCCTGAAACTTGGCAAGCTTCAATCCGTAGCGAATACAGGCGTCGGTGGCCATGATGCCCGGTCCGCCCGCGTTGGTGACAATCGCCGTCTGCCGACCCCGGGACATCGGCGGGTCCGCGAACATCTCCGCCAGGTCAAACAACTCTCCCACGGACTCAACGCGAATGACGCCGGCCTGTGAGAAGATCGCGTCATAAACCTCGTCAGAACCGGCCAGCGAACCTGTGTGAGAGGCGGCCGCCGCGGCACCTTCCTGCGTCCGTCCCGTTTTGATCACCAGAATCGGCTTGGGGTTCGGCCCGTGCGTGATCTCGTGCGCCGCGTCAATGAAGGCCTGGCCGCCCGACAGGTCCTCGATGTACATGAGGATGACCTTCGTGCTCGGGTCGGCGGCGATCACCCTGAGCAGATCGATCTCGGTGACGTCGCACTTGTTGCCGAAGCTGACAAATCGCGAGAAACCGATTGCCTGTCCCTGCACGTAGTCGAGCAGCGCCGCAGCCAACGCCCCGCTCTGGGAAATCAGGCCCAGACACCCGGCCTGCGGCATCTCGCCGCCAAACGCCGCGTTCATCCGGACATCCGGGTGCGTGTTGACGATGCCCAGACAGTTGGGGCCTACGATCGAGAGCCCGCGCTCCGCGGCCAGGGCCTTTAACCTCTGCTCTCGCTCCGCGCCATCGCCGCCGATCTCCTTGAACCCCGCCGAGATGATGAGAAAGTGTTTCGTTCCCCTGTCCGCGCATTCGGTCACCACCGCCTCGACTCCCGGCGCGGGAACGATGATGACCGCCAGGTCGACGGTTTCATCGATGGCCGAAACGTTGGGAACACAACGAATACCCAGGATGCTCTTGGTCTTGGGGTTGACCGGGTAAACCACGCCGGTATAGCCGCCATAGATCAGATTGCGGAAAATGTCGCTCCCGGCCGTGCCTACGCGACGCGAAGCGCCGATCACGGCGATTGATCGTGGGGTGAACAACGGCTCCAGATCGCGAGTCTGTCGTTGGTCGGTTTGGCCGGTTGGCGATGCTTCGGTGCTCAGAGGCATCTGGCTCGACTCCTGCTGGAAAAACTGCGGTTCCCGCCATCTCGTGACCGCCCGGCGGGTTTCCGCTGACAGTCGGATGGTCAGCATACCATCCGAATCTGCAGTTTACCATGGGGTTGCTCGCACCGGCGGCGAGGCGAAGTCGCCGTCCATGCGGGGTGTTACGGCAGCTCGGCCCGGGCTGCGCTTCCCAGGTCGTTGCGGTGGGCTGGCCGGCATCTCCCATGCCTTCCGCACAAAGGATAACCGCAGCGTCTGCACGTCGCAAGAAACATCACTGCCGCCGCCGTCCACGCCCCGTTGAGCGTCCTTGTTCGTTTTCCGGTCCCCGGGCGATCTCCGGAAGCAACTTGTCGGCATGAATGCTCACTCGGCTGCCTCCGATGAGCGACCTCGGCGATCGGCTGAGTTCAAAAAGACGACGACGGCCGGCTCCAACGCCGGCCGCCACCGGTTCATGTCTCAATCGCGCCCCGATGCCCTCAGCCGTTCCAGCCCCGCCAGGTCTGCAGCAGCTTCATGTAGTTGCCCCGTATGAATGCCTGTGGGTCGGGGCACTTCTGCAAGCTCATGCTCCCTTGCATCTGACGCAGTGAAGCGTAGTCGTGCTCTTCCAGCCACGCGCTGACCTTGCGGATCATGGTCCGGATGTATTGCGGCCCGTTTTGGAGCAAAGCCGAAACAATCTGCACGGCGTGAGCCCCGCACATGACCGCCTTGATGGCGTCCAGCGGCGTGTGAACGCCCCCCGTCACCGCCAGCGAAGGCGACACCCGACCGGAGAGGATCGCCAGCCACCGCAACCGCAGGGGCAGTTCCGCCGAAGTGGACAACGTCAAATGCTGAATCACCTCAAGATTGTCAACATCGATGTCCGGCTGGTAGAAACGGTTGAAAAGAACCAGCCCGTCAGCCCCGACCTTCTCCAGCTCCCGCGCGACGTTCGCGAAGGACGAATAGAAGGGGGACAGCTTGACCGCCACCGGCACCTTCACGGCTTGCTTGACCGACTTGACCATGTCGATGGTCGCGGCGAAACGGGCTCCGCTCGGCTCATCCGGATCGGTCGGAACCTGGAAGACGTGTAACTCGATGGCGTCCGCCCCGGCTTCCGCCATCTGCCGCGCGTAGCTCAGCCAGCCTCCCGGCGTGCTCCCGTTCAGCGAGGCGATCACCGGAATGCCCACCGCCTGCTTGATCTTGCGGATCTGTTCCAGGTACTCGTCCGGTCCAAGTACGTAGTTGTCAGGAGTGGGGAAATAGGTCAGGGCTTCCGCGAAGGATTCGGCCGGCCCATCCATGCTCTGATAGGCCGTCATGCCCTCCGCTGCCAGTTGTTCCTCGAACAGCGATCTCATGACGATCGCCGAAGCACCGGCGTCTTCAAGTTCGCGGACCGTGTCCAGATTGTCCGACATGGGCGAAGCGCCCGGCATAAACGGATTCGCCATCTTAAAACCGAGGTAGGTCGTCGCAAGATCCATGACTCATGTCTCCAGTCTGTCAGATGAGGGTGAACTCGTAGCTCGCCGGTCTCTGCCGTTTCTCGCACCTGGTCCTACGCCTTCTGACCGTCTCCGTTGCCCTTGGGCACGCTGAGCTTTGCCAGATGATCGTACACCGCCACGCGTCTCGTGGCGGCAAGCTGCGCCTCGATCGACAGCCGTTGGAACCGGGCGGGATCGATCTTCTCAACCATCCGGAACCGGGTCTCATTACGCATGTATTCCTGCACCGGAATCCCGCTGGGCGTCGAGTCAAGCACGAGCGGCGGCTCTCCGGCGGCTTGTCGCCGCGGATCGTACCGGTAGAGCGGCCAGATGCCGCTGTCCACGGCCATCTTCTGTTGCTCCAAGCCATGGACGAGGTCGTAGCCGTGGGCAATACAGTGCGAGTAGGCGATGATCAGCGAGGGCCCGGGATAGGATTCCGCTTCCAGGAACGCTTGGACGGTGTGGGTGTCCTTCGCGCCCATGGACACGCTGGCTACGTACACATGTCCGTAGCTCATGGCCATCAGGCCCAGATCCTTCTTGCCTACCGACTTGCCTGCTGAGGCGAACTTGGCCGATGCCCCGATCGGCGTGGATTTCGACGCCTGACCGCCCGTGTTCGAGTAAACCTCGGTGTCCAGTACCAGCAGGTTGATGTCCCGCCTCATGCTGCAAACGTGGTCCAGGCCGCCGTAGCCGATGTCGTAGGCCCAACCGTCGCCGCCCATTCCCCAGACGCTCTTTTTCACCAGGTAGTCGGCCAGAAGGTTCAGCCGTCGAGCCGGCTCGCTGTCGATCCCGGCCAGTTTCTGACGCAGTGCGACCACCCGGTCGCGCTGGGCCTTGATCCCCGCTTCGGTGGACTGGTCGGCGCTCAACAGCTCGCTGGTCAGGTTGTCGCCGATCTGCGAACCGAGTTGGACCAGCAGTTCGCGGGCCTGCTCAATATGCTTGTCGATCGCCAGTCTGAAGCCGAAGGCGAATTCGGCCGCGTCCTCAAACAGCGAGTTGTTCCATGCAGGGCCGCGCCCGTTGTGGTCTTTGCAGTAGGGCGTCGTCGGCAGATTGCCGCCGTAGATCGATGAACAGCCCGTCGCGTTCCCGATCAGCAGGCGGTCGCCGAACAACTGGGTCAGCAGCTTGACGTAAGGAGTCTCGCCGCACCCGGTACAAGCCCCCGAATACTCGAACAGCGGTCGGAAAAGCTGCGAGCTCTTGACGTTGACCCGCTCGATGGTCGTCCGGTCCACGTCGGGCAGGTCGAGGAAGAACGTATAGTTGGCGCGCTCGCGGGCTCGGATCGCAATCTGCGGCTCCATATTGATGGCTTTGTGCTTCGGATTGGACTTGTCCTTGGCCGGGCACACGCTGACGCAAAGCCCGCAGCCCGTGCAATCCTCCGGAGCCACCTGGACCACAAACTTGCAGCCCTTGTACTCCTTGCCCTTGTAGTCCGTCGAGCGGAAATCCGCCGGCGCCTTCGAAAGCAACGCGGCGTCGAACACCTTCGGTCGGATGGCCGCATGCGGGCAGACGATCGAGCACTTGTTGCACTGGATGCAGAGCGATGGGTCCCAGATCGGGATTTCAAGGGCGATGTTCCGCTTCTCCCACTGAGTCGTGGCCGTGTCGTAGGTGCCGTCGACCGGGAAGGCGCTCACCGGCAGGGCGTCGCCCAGGCCGGCCATCATTACCGCAGTCACGCGCTTGACGAAGTCCGGAGCGGCATCCGAGACCATCGGCAGCCGCTTCTGCGTGGCCGTCGCCCGTGGCGGAACGCTCACTTCGTGCAGCTTGGCAAGCGTGGCGTCCACCGCGGCGTAGTTGCGCTTGACCACCTCTTCGCCTTTCTTGCCGTACGTCTTCTTGATCGCTTTCTTGATCTGGTCGATGGCCTCCTCACGCGGCAGAACGCCCGAAATGGCGAAGAAGCAGGTCTGCATGATGGTGTTTACCCGCGACCCCATCCCGGTCTCCTTGGCCACCGCGTAACCGTCAATGACGTAGAACTTCAGCTTCTTGTCGATGATGTCCTGCTGCACCTCCAGCGGCAGATGATCCCAGACCTCATCCTTGCCGTAAGGCGAGTTCAACAGGAATACCGCCCCCGGAGCCGCGTAGCTCAGCACGTCGTATTTCTCGAGGAACACGAACTGATGGCAGGCCACGAAGCTCGCCTTCTTGATCAGGTAAGGCAGACGGATCGGATTCGGCCCGAAGCGAAGATGCGAGATCGTCATCGCGCCCGACTTCTTCGAGTCGTAGACGAAGTAGCCCTGAGCGTGGTTGCCCGTCTCCTCGCCGATGATCTTGATCGAGTTCTTGTTCGCCCCCACGGTGCCATCGGCGCCGAGACCGAAGAACACCGCTTTGACGACGTCCGCCGGCTCGATGTCAAAGCTCTCGTCTACGGCCAGCGACAGATGCGTCACGTCGTCCACGATGCCCACCGTGAAATGCTGTATCGGGTTGCTCTTGGCCAGCTCATCGTACACCGCCTTGACCATTGCCGGCGTGAAGTCCTTGCTCGACAACCCGTATCGACCGCCGATGATCCGCGGGTCGTTGGCCAGCGGCGACGTGCCCCGTGCCCGCGCCTCCCGGATGGCCGCTACCACGTCAAGGTACAACGGCTCTCCGATCGCACCAGGCTCCTTGGTCCGGTCCAGAACGGCGATCGATTTCACGCTCTTGGGCAACGCTTGCAGCAGATGCTTGGCCGAGAAAGGACGATAGAGGCGAACTTTCACCACCCCGACCTTCTCCCCCTTGGCGACCAGGTATTCGGCGGTCGCGTGGGCGGTTTCCGCCCCCGAGCCCATCAGAATGATCACCCGTTCCGCATCCGGCGCGCCGACATAATCAAACAGGTGGTACTTGCGGCCGACCCGGCCGGCAAACTTGTCCATTGTCGCCTGGACGATCTCCGGGCACGCGTCATAGAAGCGGTTGCAGGCCTCGCGAGCCTGGAAGAAGGTGTCCGGGTTCTGGGCCGTGCCCCGAAGCAAAGGTCGGTCCGGCGTCAGCGCCCGATCGCGGTGCGCCTTGACGTACTGCTCCTCAACCATGAAACGCAAATCGTCGTCCGACAGCAACTCCATCTTGGCCACTTCATGCGAGGTCCGGAATCCGTCGAAGAAGTGCAGGAATGGTACGCGGCTCTGAAGCGAGGCTGCCGTGCCGATGCACGCCATGTCGTGGGCTTCCTGCACCGAGCCCGAGGCCAGCAGAGCAAAACCCGTCTGACGACAGGCCATGACGTCGGAGTGATCACCGAAAATCGACAAGGCGTGTGTCGCAAGAGTGCGGGCCGTCACGTGCATGCAGAACGAGGTCAGCTCGCCGGCAATTTTGTACATGCTCGGGATCATCAGCAGCAGACCCTGACTCGCCGTAAACGTCGTCACCAACGCACCGGCCTGCAGGGCCCCGTGGACCGCCGCCGCCGCACCGGCCTCCGACTGCATCTCGGTGACCTGCGGCGCTGTACCCCAGATGTTCTTCTGCCCCTTGGCCGACCATTCATCTGCGAACTCTCCCATGGGCGAAGAGGGGGTGATCGGATAAATCGCGATAACCTCACTGAGCCGGTGCGCCACCGAGGCCGCCGCTTCATTGCCATCTATCGTGGTGATGTTTCTTTGAGCCATTCGAGATCACTCCTTTGGAAACCGATTCCCGCTTCGGCTGACCGAGGCCGGCCGATCGTCGTTCTCGGTTGAACGTAGCTGGATTCATTTTCGGGGGCCAGCGGTTACCCCCGTCTTGCGGATGCACGATCTTGCCGGCTTCGAGCCGGTTCCATCGTAGCCGCGTACTGTAACAGGAATAGTGATGGTCTTCCAGCAGTCGCGAGCCGGTTTGCTTTTCGGCCTCTGCGACAGTCCGGGCGGGGGTACCACTGGGTGCTTTTCCCCCAGCGTCTTCTCTCGCCGCGCCAACACACGCGGTTGGTCCGTCGGCGTAGACCGGGAAGCCATCAGTCCAGAAGACCCAAGCCGCCCAACAATACCTGCCTTTGGTCTGGCGGGCCTCATTAGAACCTTACGGTCAGGCATCTGTGCGGCTTGCGCGCATGTTTCTGGATCGCAGAACGCTTGGTTGCGGCCCGCAAAAAGGCGGTCCGCCTCAGAACCTTACGGCCGGATATCTGTGCGGCTTGCGCGCATGTTTCTGGATCGCAGAACACTTGGGTTGCTGCCCACAAAAAGGCGGTTCGCCTTAGCTTCTCTGACCGGGTCCGAAACACCCACAGACGCGATCGCGGCCTCGGTGCGCTCGTGTCCTGGCGAAAAATGGCGGAAAAGCGACGATCAGCATCGCCGGGGTAGAGACACGGCGCCTTATGCAGCAGCGCCTATCTACCCAACCTCAACACACCGGTGTCGGCCCACCCCCTGCATCGATGAGATTCGGGGCCCTTGTCGTTCACAAATTCCTACCATAAAACAAGTTGTGTTAACGAGGGCAAGAAGAAACCGCCGGGCTGGGCGTTGAAATCCCTGTGGACACACCGCAAGGCACATCTCTTGGCGGTTGCCTGACAATCCCAATCCCCAACCTTGAATCTTGGCAGGATCCCCGGTGGCGGGCCTTACGGTTGTGCAACCGCTTTGGCGTTCTGACCTGCCTTCATCCCGCTCGCGGCGGTGGTGCGAGGTTGCGGGGTCGGGCTCTCCTTCGAGGGTAATCACCAGACCTCGCGCTCGCACGACAAGGCTGCGTCTGCTGTTGCCGGCGACGCCGTTGCACGGTAACTCGACAGCGTCTAAAATGCGGCCCCTCCCGGATTCGACTCCGGGATGCACCGCATGGGCGAACCGGCTTTGCTCCGCCCGGACACAAGCGGAGCTTCCGGGATCGCGACAGAGAAACCCATTGTGGGCGCCTCCCCGGCCGTGGTATTCGTTAACGATACCTTGGCTGGACCTCTGTCGGCGGATGACGGTCTTGAGGAAAACACCGGCCTGATCGGGCACGACCGCGAACCGGCGTGCTCGCGAGAGACGACTAACGTACGGTTGTCTCCGACAGGCGTTCATTTTCTGACTGAAGGAGCTTGTCTGAATGAGTGGCAGTGCACCATCCACGACTCAAGAACGCGTCTTTATGCCGCCGCCCGAATTTACGGCCAAGGCGTATGTCAAGTCCATGGAGCAGTATCAGCAGATGTACGATCGCTCCATCAAAGATCCCGAGGGTTTCTGGGGAGAGATGGCCTCGGAGTTCTACTGGAAAGAAAAGTGGACAAAGGTCCGAGAGTTCGATTTCAACGGCGACATCAGCATCAAGTATTTCATCGGCGGCAAGACGAACATCACTTACAACTGCCTGGACAGGCATCTCGACACGCGCGGCGACCAGGTCGCCATCATCTGGGAAGGTAACACCCCCGGCGAAGACGCCAGATTGACCTATCGCCAGCTCCACACCGAGGTCTGCAAGTTTGCCAACGTGCTCAAGAGCCGCGGTGTCAAGAAAGGCGACCGCGTCTCGATCTACATGCCGATGGTCAAGGAACTGGCGATCGCCATGATGGCCTGCGCACGTATCGGCGCGGTTCACTCGATCGTGTTCGGCGGATTCAGCCCCGAGTCGTTGTCCGATCGCATCGTCGATTCCGGTTGCCAGACGCTGATCACCACTGACGGCGTCTACCGAGGCTCAAAAGCCGTCACCCTTAAGGCCAACGCCGACGAAGCGATGGAAATGAGCGAGAAACAGGGCGCCCCTATCAAGACCTGTATTGTCTATGAACGCGTCGGCCAGGACCAGTTGCCCGTCTACATGAAGTCCGGTCGCGATTTCTGGTGGCACGACCTCATGAAGGACGCTTCACCCGTCTGTGAGCCGGAGTGGATGGACGCCGAGGACCCCCTGTTCATTCTCTATACCTCGGGTTCCACCGGTAAGCCCAAGGGCGTTCTGCACACCATCGGCGGTTACATGGTGTTCGTCGCGATATCGCACAAGTACATCTTCGACTACCACGACGGCGACATCTATTGGTGCACGGCGGACATCGGTTGGGTTACCGGGCATTCTTACATTGTCTATGGGCCGCTTTGCAACGGCGCTACCACCCTGATGTTCGAAGGCATCCCCACGTATCCCGATGCCGGACGCTTCTGGGATGTGGTGGACAAGTACAAAGTGAACATATTCTACACGGCCCCAACCGCCATCCGCGCGCTGATGCGAGAGGGCGAAGGCCCGGTCCTGAAGCGAGATCTGTCGAGCCTCCGGCTGCTCGGTACGGTCGGAGAGCCGATCAACCCCGAAGCCTGGATGTGGTATTACAAGTACGTGGGCAAGGAACGCTGCCCGATCGTCGACACCTGGTGGCAGACCGAGACGGGCGGTATCCTCATCACGCCGCTGCCCGGCTGCACCCCGCTGAAACCCGGTTCCGCCACGTTCCCCTTCTTCGGCGTCAAACCGGTCCTGCTCACCCCGGAGGGCAAGCGCATCGAAGGGCCGGGATCCGGCGTGCTGTGCATCGAGGAGCCGTGGCCGGGCATGATGCGGACGGTTTACGGCCAGCATGCCCGCTTCAAGGAAACGTACTTCTCGACGTATCCCGGCCTGTATTTCACCGGTGACGGCTGCCGCCGTGATGAAGACGGCTACTACTGGATTACCGGTCGCGTCGATGACGTCATCAACGTTTCCGGCCACCGCATTGGTACGGCCGAGGTCGAAAGCGCCCTCGTGTCACACCCCGCCGTGGCCGAGGCCGCCGTGGTCGGATTCCCCCATCAGATCAAGGGGCAGGGCATTTATGCCTATGTGACCCTCGTCGTCGGCCAGGAGTACACCGACGCGCTCAAGAAAGAACTGGTCGCCCACGTTCGAAAGCACATCGGGCCGATTGCCACGCCCGACGTGATTCACTGGGCACCGGGCCTTCCCAAGACGCGTTCCGGCAAGATCATGCGACGCATTCTCCGCAAGATTGCCGAGGGCGAGCCGGACAAGATCGGCGACACCACCACGCTCGCCGATCCGACGGTCGTCAAGAACCTCGTTGAGACGTATAAGCCGCTCTCGTGACCTGACAGTCACCGGCCGTGGGGATGGTCGACGACCGTCCCCACGGCCTTTTGTCTCATTGACGAGAAAAAACCAGATCTGGTACACAGCCAACGCATTTCCCCCGAGGAGCCGTTGGCTTGGAGCATCTCACATGACAAACGACTCCATCTCAGCTCCCGCGCCGCTTATGAACCGCTGGCTGGTCGTCATCGGCGCCGTCCTCATCCAATTGTGTCTTGGGGCGATCTATGCCTGGTCCGTCTTTACCCCGCCGCTGACCGCTGAGCCGTTCAACTTCAGCAAAGTCCAGACCCAGGTCATCTTCTCAGTGGGGCTTGCGGCTTTCGCGCTGGTCATGATCAAGGCCGGTATGTGGCAGGCGAAGTTGGGCCCGACGCGAGTGGCCAGGCTCGGTGCCGTTGTCCTTGGCCTCGGATACATTCTCGGCGGTCTTGCGAGCATGTCACTGACCGGACCAAGTGCATTCTGTGCCATCCTGGTGACCGTCGGATTGATCGGCGGCGCGGGCATCGGCTTGGCATACGTCGTCCCGATCGCCGTAGGCGTAAAGTGGTTCCCGGATAAGAAGGGCATGATCACCGGTCTCGCGGTGGCCGGTTTCGGTTTCGGAGCCCTGATCTGGATCTACCTCGGGCAGGGATTGCCCGACTGGACGCACATCGAGTGGGACGGACTCATCAAGCCTTTGGGTGTCGGGAAGGTGTTCCTGATCTTTGGCATCGCCTTCCTCGTGCTCATTCTCGTCGGCTCGATCTGGATGAAGAACCCGCCCGAGAACTACAGGCCCGCCGGTTGGGAACCGGCTTCAACGCCCGGCGCGGCCGGCTCTTCATCCGCCCAATTCGATTGGGACCAGATGCTCAGAACACCCCAGTTTTACATGCTGTGGGCTATGTTCATCTTCGGCGCGCTGGCCGGCCTGATGGTGATCGGCATCATCAAACTCTTCGGGATCGACGCATTACAGGCCGGTGGAATGGATCCCCGCCAGGCATCCCTTACCGCAGGCACGGCCATGGCTCTCTTTTACGCCTTGGCCAACGGTTTCGGCCGGATTATCTGGGGTACCGTCTCGGACAAGCTTGGTCGAAAGGCCTCGCTGGTGCTCATGATGGGGGCCCAGGGCATCGTCATGCTTCTTTTCTTCCATATGGGAGGCACGCCCGCCCTCCTCTATCTCGGAGCGGCCTTGGTGGGCTTCAACTTCGGCGGCAATTTCGCTCTCTTTCCGGCCGCGACGGCTGACTTCTTCGGCAACAAGAATGTGGGCAAGAACTACCCTTGGGTCTTCAGTGCATACGGCATCGGCGGAATCGTCGGCCCCATCATGGCCGGCCGGTTTGGCGATGCCGTCGGCTCCAGGGGCGTCGAGGCGTGGAAGCCGGCCTTTATCATTGCCGGTGTTGCCTGTCTCATTGCGGCGGTAATCGGGCTGATGTTGAAGCCGCCAAGACCGAAGGCCATCGCCTGACCGTGGTGGACATCGTGGACGGTCGCCGTCGTCGGGGAGGTGTCAATGCCACACGGGGCCTTCGTGACCGTAGTCAACTGCATGGATGGACGGCGATGGACGGGTTCAGGAGCCGGTGTCCGCTTGGCTGAACCAGCGGTTCCACGCGGACTGCGTGGACGCCGTCACAGAGCCCGGCCCTGACGGCCTTTTCAGCAGAAGCCAGTACAGCCTTATCGAGTCGATCCGCCGGCGGATGGACATTTCTGTTAATGCCCATGGCTCGCGCGTGGTCGCCCATCACGATTGCGCCGGCAACCCCGTGGAGAGGGACCAGCACCTGCGGGATCTCGCATGCGCATTGCGATGCATGGGGTCGTGGCATCTTCCCGTTCGCCTCCTCGGTCTTTTCGTCAACGAACGTTGGCAGGTCGAGCTGATTTGGGACACCGGCGGCAGCGCCTGAGCGAGGCGGTTCCGGCCTGGTGACTTGGTGGTGAAGAGGCCCTGATAGACTGCGGAATATGCGGAGTACACGGAAGGCGATGAGCGGATGGCCGGGAAAAGGCGGGGGGCGCTTCGCCAGTTGTCGGTGGCGGGGAGGGCGAAGTCGTCAGTGATGAGTTTTCAGTGGTCAGTGGGTGGGGGAAGGCTGCTGGACTGTTCGACTATTGGGCTGTCAGGCCATTCGGGTGCTGGGGGAAAGGGGCGGTAGCGATCGGTTGGTCGGAGACGCTGGGACTTGGCTCGACTGAGGCCTGAAAACTGACAACTGATTGCTTTCCGTCCCCCGTGCATCGGGCAAAATGCGGGGATAGTATGGAAGCTTCCGGTGGCACAGTGGGTGGAGCATTTCGGATCTGAGAGGCGGGTGGGATCAAGAGTGGGAATCGAACGGGTGGAGGACGGTGGGCGAATGGGAAAACGAACCAATGCAAAAACGAACCTGTCCCGCTTTCCGGATTCGCCCCGTGCTCGTTGACATGTTTGGACTCGTCAAAGCCGCGCTGATCCGGCCGTTCGATCATCTCACCACTCATGACCGCAGGTCTCCGAATGCCCTTGCGACAGTATACGTAGAATACCTCTTGCTGCCAGCCTGATGCGACGCCACCCCCCACCAGACCGTCTGAAACCTGGGGAGGACGAGACCTTGGCGGTTGTCCGCGTCTTTGGACCTGTGCGGCTTCGGCTTTCCATCAGACAGGGGCAGTTTGCCACTATTCCAGTGACAGCATATCCCAAGGTGTACGGGATGCCAATAAGGGAAAAGAAGCCCTCAGACGTCAGCAATCTGCGGTCAACGGGAGTCTGTTGGCACAATGGCCTGTTCGATTACCTGACTGCTCAACCGTTCGGCGATGAACAAGGGCTCCATTCCCGCCGCTGAGCGAGTGGCTACGTGGCTGGCGCGGGGCGAATGTGGAATGCTGAATGATGATGGGGCGGTGGGCGAGCCGGGTAACAGCGGCGGTCTCTGCGGCCTTGCGAGTGATTCGGGGGTTGTCGGTTGGAGGACCACGGGGATGGATTCGACAAGCTTACCCCCGACGAACTGCGTGGCTCGTCGAGGCTTGGGCACGGCGTGTGGTGGGCGCGGTGCGTCGCAGGCGGTAGGATATGAACCCGATACCACCGCGATGGTATTCTCCAGAGTGGAACGAGCATCAGGAGACGCAGCATCGGCCGATTCAGATCCGTTTTCGCGTCCGTGTTCCTCACCTTGGGTTGGCTGATGTCTGGGGAGGCCATCGCCGAATCGGCCGGCAGCCAGCCGACCTTTGAGCTGGAGCTGGTTCCCGGGAAAGAGGTGAGTCACTGGTCCGGGTTGCCCGTCTGGGGTGAAAAAGAGGCCCGCGAGCGCGGTTTCGAGCTGCCACCGCCACTGGGCGTCTCGGGCAACGTCTACTCGGCCAAACACAACTTCGACATACCGGAGACGAAACTTGGGGGGCCACGAGGTCCGTTGCTGGATGTCGGCAGCCTCGTTCGCGTCACCAATGTCAAGATAGCAGAAACAGCATGGACCTCTCGCTTTGACGCATGGGTCCTCCCGTTCCTGAACCTGTACGCGATCGCCGGCTACGTGGACGGAACGGCCGACATTGGAGTACGGCCTGCCATGCTCCCGATCGGCCCCAAGCTCGATATCCACCTGGAGTACGAAGGGCCGACGGTGGGTCTCGGGGGCACCCTGGCCGCCGGCTTCAACCCGATCAAGGATCGGCCCACGATCGTGTTCGGCCTGGCGGACCTGAACTTCACCCAGACCTTCCTCGACTTCAAACGCCTGGTCGCATCCTTGGATGCGGTCGATGTCGTGGTGTTCAGCATGCGGCTCGGGGTGAGGGAGCGCATCCTGCAGAATTCGTCACTCGGCGACGTGTACGTTTCCCTGTGGGGCGGCGCCATGTACCAGGGCGTCCAGGAGATCATGACGGGGCGCCTCGAGATCCTCGACTTGGACTACCGTGCGAAAGTGGAAGCCGTCAACCCGTGGAACACAATCGTTGGTGGCCGCTTGGAGATAGGCGAGAATATCTATTTGACAGTCGAGGTCGGCATTGGGGACCGCGAGTCGCTGATGCTGGAGGCCTCGTTTCGATTCTGAGATGCGGCAGGCCGTAGAGTCTACCTCGGGAGAAGCATCGGGGCTCCTGCTGCGCTCTGGGAGCTACGCAGGACGAGTGATCGTTGCTCCCCCACCCGGCGCCGCGCGAGATAGGGGAAGGTAGACAGGAGAGCAGGGGACAGTTGAGCAGGAGAAAGAGAGCTGACAGTCGAGGAGGGTCCGCGAGCGCGGACCGCTATAAGGAGACTGCTGCTTCCTCCCGCCTTCGGCGGGCTTCGGCGTGGCGAGCACGGTCGCGGTTCTGAAAGGAGAACAGCCGCCGGCTTACGAGCTGCTGGGCGGGGCTGTTCTTGGGTTCGGGGGTGGGGCGGCATACAATACTTGCGTGAGGACTGGCTCATCGAGCGATGTCGAGCAGGAGCGGTCGCGCCGGCGGTTGGCCGTCCAGGGGCGTGTGCAGGGAGTCGGCTTCCGGCCCTTCGTCTGTCGACTGGCGAATGCCCTTCGGCTGGGGGGCTTCGTCGGCAACGACACCCATGGGGCGTTTATCGAGGTTGAAGGCCCCGCCTCGGCGATCGACGAGTTCGAACGGCGATTGAGAGAGGAGCTGCCGCCGCTGGCCCGTATCGCACAATTGACCGGCAGTCCGATTGCGTCGGTCGGCGAGACGACATTTCGTATCATCCATAGTTCGAGCGCCGGCCGGCAGGACGCCGAGATCACGCCCGACACGGCCACCTGCGCAGATTGCCTGCGAGAACTGTTCGATCCAGCCGATCGGCGATACCGCTATCCCTTCATTAATTGCACGAACTGCGGCCCCCGGTACTCAATCATCCGGGCGGTGCCGTACGACCGGCCCAACACCACCATGCGGCGGTTCGCCATGTGCCCGCTGTGCCAGGCCGAATACGACGACCCGGCGAATCGGCGGTTTCACGCTCAGCCGAATGCGTGCCCGGTGTGCGGGCCGCGTGTGTGGCTGAGCGACGGGAACGGGCGCGAGATTCCCGGTGACGCCGTCCGGCTGGGCGCCGCGATGCTTCGTGACGGGGCGATTGTTGCGATCAAGGGCATCGGCGGATTTCACCTCGCCTGTCGGGCTGATCAGGATGAACCGGTCGCCCGTCTCCGCGTGAGAAAAATGCGCGAAGCCAAGCCACTGGCGCTGATGGTCGCGACTATTGAGGCAGCAAGCGAGATTGCTGAGGTCGATGAGGCTGCGGTCGCCGAAATGAGCAGCCCGGTACGCCCGATTGTGCTTCTGCCCAGGAAGCCGCAGGCCTCGATCAGCCGTAACGTCGCGCCGGGCAATGACTGTTTCGGTATCATGCTGCCGTATACCCCGCTACACCACTTGCTGATGGCTGAAGGAACAGGACCGCTTGTGATGACCTCGGCCAACCCCACCGATGAGCCTCTGTGCGCCCGAAACGAGGAGGCGATGGAGAGACTCGCGACCATCGCCGACGCCTTTCTGATGCACGATCGCGACATCGAACGCCGCGTCGACGATTCGGTCGTCAAGTTGATGACCGGACCGCATCGCAAGCTGGTGATGGTACCCATCCGCAGGGCTCGCGGCCTGGCCCCGGCGCCCATTCACGTGCCCGCGGAATCGCCTCTTCCCGTGCTCGCTGTGGGGGCCGAATTGAAGTCCGCCGTTTGTGTCCTCGACGGCCGGCAGGCCGTCCTGAGCGAGCACCTTGGCGAATTGGAGAATCCCGCCGCTTTCCGCAATTTCACCGCCACGATCGAGCAATTCAAGAAGCTCCTCCGCGTCGAGCCACGAATCGTCGCCTGTGACATGCACCCGGACTATGCCGCGACCCGATACGCCGCAACCCTGGGACTTGCCGTGACTCGGGTCCAGCATCATCACGCCCATATCGTCAGTTGCATGGCCGAGGCAGGCATCACCGGGCGCGTGCTCGGCGTTTCCTGCGACGGCACCGGCTACGGCACCGACGGTGCCATCTGGGGCTGTGAGGTCTTGGCCTGCGACGAGGCAGAGTTCCAACGCGTCGGCCACTTGCGATACTTCAAGCTGGTGGGCGGCGATCAGGCGGCCAAGGATGCCTGGCGGCCGGCGGCGGGCCTGCTGCACGAAACATTCGGCCAGGACTGGATCCGGGTCGCCGGCCCGTTCCTGGGCAGAATCGAGGAACAAGCCCTGAAGCTCGTCGCTCGGCGCTTCGCCTCTGCCGGCCGGATTCCCTGGACGTCCAGCCTCGGCCGACTCTTCGATGCCGTGGCCTTCCTGCTGGACATCTGTGATCGGAATCAATACGAAGCAGAGGCGGCCATGGCTCTGGAGGCCGTGGCAAGAGCGGCGGCGCCGACAGGCCCACTTGCTTACAACGTCCAGAAGCCGGAGAATGATGGCCGGCCGGCCGTCTGCGACTTCCGGCCGATGGTCAAGGAGCTGATGGCTCGCGCAGCCGATGGCCCGGATGCCGGCACTTTGGCTCGGGCATTTCACGAAGCCTGTGCCGGCATGCTGGCCGATGTTGTTGAGTATGCCGCGGCCCGGACAGGTATACGTCGTGCCGTTCTGAGCGGCGGCTGTTTCGCGAACCGACTGCTGCTGGAATCGCTGACCGACCGGTTGATCCAGCGAGGCCTGACGGTCTTCTCACACCGGGAGGTTCCGACGGGTGACGGTGGTATCGCCCTTGGGCAGGCGGTGGTCGCCGCTGAACGCGTCAGAAGAGGTCTCGTATGTGTCTAGCCGTGCCTGGCAGAGTGCTGGACATCCGCACGCCCGAATCAGGCGCGCCAATGTCGACCGTCGGCACCGTCGATTTTCAGGGCACGCGCCTGGAGGTCGGTCTCGCCTTCACGCCGGAGGCCAAGGTCGGCGACTGGGTGCTGGTACATGCCGGTTATGCCCTCAGTGTGCTGGATGAGGCCGAAGCTATGCAAACCTGGACGTATCTGAAGGCCGCAGGCCTGGCCGATCTGCCGCCGGAGTTGTCGGGCGGGCAGTAACGTCGTCAACCTCGACTGTGAGCTGATATGTCGCACCTGAGCATTGAAGAAATGAAGGAACGGATCGCCGACGTTGCTCGAGGATTGCGGCCGATTCAACTCATGGAGATCTGCGGCACCCACACAGTGGCTCTCTTCAGGACCGGCGTCAAATCGCTCCTTCCCCCGACAATCCGCATGGTCAGCGGCCCGGGTTGCCCGGTTTGCGTGACCTCCCAGGGATACATCGATGCCGCGTGCGAAGCGGCCATCCGCCCTGAGGTCACAATTTGCACCTACGGCGACATGGTGCGCGTCCCGGGCAGGACCGGCAGCCTCGAAAAACAGCGGGCTCGCGGTGCTCAGGTGGTGGTCGTGTATTCCGCTCGTGATGCAGTCAAGTATGCCGCTGATCATCCCGATCGTCAGGTGCTCTTCCTGGCCGTCGGTTTCGAGACGACCGCCCCGATCACGGCCGCCGCAGTGCTCGACGCCCAGAACCGCGACCTTCGCAACTTCTTCATCCTGTCCGGTCACAAGCTGGTCATCCCGGCCATGGTCGCACTGCTCTCGGCGGGTGACGTGCCGATCGACGGCTTTCTCTGCCCCGGCCATGTAACGGTTGTGATCGGTTCGGCGGCTTATCGGCCGGTGGTCGAGCAGTTCGGCAAACCCTGCGTGGTCGCCGGCTTCGAGGCTGGACAGATGCTCCTGGGCTTGTTGCGTCTGCTCGAGCAGATAGCCTTCGGGGAGTCGAGAGTCGAGAATGTCTACGGCGTTGCCGCGACCGAACAGGGTAACCTGGCCGCCCGCGAATGTATCGATAGGATCTTTGAGCCCGCCGATACCGTCTGGCGGGCCATGGGCACGATTCCCAAAAGCGGCCTTGAGCTTCGCCCCGCATTCAGGCGGTTTGATGCTGTTGCCGGGTTAGGCCTGACCATCGGTGAGGATTATGAGCCGCCCGGTTGCCGATGCGGCCAGGTGATTCAGGGCAGGCTCCTGCCCACCGATTGCAGTCTATTTGGCAAGGCCTGCATGCCGACTACGCCCGTGGGGCCGTGCATGGTCAGTTCTGAAGGCACGTGTGCGGCTTGGTACAAATATGGTGGAGCGCGCTTTGCGGAACGGTGATGAAGGCCATATGTACGCCGGGCCGTGGGCATGGCGCCCGGCACCTTTTGGACAAGCATGACCCATGACTCGGAATGAGCCATCAGGAGAGGAGCAAATCGTCCTGGCCCACGGCGGGGGCGGCGAGCTGACGCGGCGACTGATCCAGGAGCGTTTCCTGTCCCGCCTGTCCAATCCTTTGCTGGAACCGCTGACCGATAGCGCCATACTCTCGGTTTCCGGCCGGGTCGCCTTTACCACCGATGCCTTTGTGGTTCAGCCGCTGGAGTTCCCCGGCGGAGACATCGGTCGCCTGGCAGTCTGCGGGACGGTCAATGATCTGGCCGTGGCCGGAGCGATACCCAGAGCCTTGAGCCTCGCCATGGTTATGGAGGAGGGCCTTGAACTGGCCCTGCTGGATCGTGTGATACGATCGATTGCCCAGGCCGCGTCCGAAGCCGGCGTTGTAATCGCCACCGGCGATACAAAAGTGATCGAGCGACACGGCGGCGACGGATTGATCATTACCACCGCGGGAGTCGGCGATGTGCGAGAAGATGCCCGTCTTGGCCCTGACCGGTTGGTGCCGGGTGATGCCGTGGTCGTGACGGGCCCCATCGCCGAGCACGGCTTGGCGATCATGTCGGTTCGTGAGGGGCTCGGCTTCGACACGCAACTGACCAGCGATGTGGCGCCCCTCGCCGGCCTCGTCGATGCCATGTTTAGTAGCGGGGCGGATATCAAGTTCCTGCGCGATCCGACGCGAGGCGGCATGGCAGGGGTGCTGGCCGATCTGGCTGAGGAATCCGGCCTCACCGTCGAGGTGATCGAAGAGTCCATCCCCATTACGCCCGTCGCACGCCACACCGCCGAATTGCTCGGCCTGGACCCGCTGACGGTCGCCAACGAAGGCAAGGTCGTGGCTCTCGTCGCGGGAGAAGACGCGGGCCGGTTGCTGCAAGCGTGCCGCAATCATCCGCTGGGCCGTCAGGCGGCGGTCATAGGCCGGATCGTTCGGCGCGATCCGCCGTTGGTCGAACTCGTCACCCCCGCAGGGGGACGAAGAATCATTCAACGGCCCTACGGAGAGGATCTGCCGCGGATCTGCTGACCGCCTCGGGCATTCGAGAACGCGTTGCGATGCACGAAATGGCCATTGCTTCCGAAATCGTTGATTGCCTGCTCGACATCGCAGGGCGCTACAAGGCCGCGCGCATCGGCGAAGTCGAGGTCGAGATTGGCCGCATGCGCCAGGTCGTCCCTGAGGCTCTCGAAATGGCCTTCAGCGCCGCCGTCGTGGGGACCGTGGCCGAAGGGGCGACCTTAAAGCTCCGGGAAATCGACGTTTCGGCAGTGTGCAATGATTGCGGCGCCGCGTACAGCCCGGACATCGATGTCAGCTTCATGTGTCCTTCCTGCGGCCATGCCAACCCCCGCATTACGGCCGGTGATGACATCGTCCTTCGCAACATCACTTGCGACGTGGACGAGGAGTATCGATATGAAGCAGATCCACGTGATTGAGAGCGTCCTTAAGGCCGCCGAAACGGCGGCCGGCGAGAATCGCCGTCTTCTTGATCAGGCCGGCTTGTTGGCGATCAATCTCATGAGCGCCCCCGGCAGCGGCAAGACCACCTTGCTCGAAAACACCATTCCGGCCTTGGGCCCCGACTGCCCGTGTGCCGTGCTGGTAGGCGATCTTCAGACCACGCGCGATGCCGAGCGGCTCGGCCCTCTCGCCGTTGAAACCGTCCAGATCAATACCGGCAAAGGCTGCCACCTCACGCCCGGCCAAGTGGCCGAGGGGTTGCGCCGCCTCGACCTGTCCCGGTTCGCGTTCCTGTTTATCGAAAACGTCGGCAACATGGTTTGCCCGGCCGCGTTCGATTTGGGCGAACACCTGCGCGTCGTGCTCCTCAGCATCCCCGAGGGCGACGACAAGGTCGCCAAGTACCCCACGCTCTTTCAGAAGGCCGACGTCGTGCTCCTGACCAAGGTGGATTTGCTCGACATCCTCGATTTTGACGTCTCAAGAGTTCGCCAGGATCTGTCGCGGCTGAATACCCGAGCCCCGTTCTTTGAAATATCAAGCAAGCGCGGCGACGGCATGGACCGCTGGTTGGCATGGCTCAACGACCGGCGACAGGCACGATCGAAAGCAAGTCGATAGGCCGTGCAAGTGCCCGCGTCCCCGCATGGGCAGGTGCAGGACGCAGGGTCTGCGCCTGTGGACCCGTTCGGACCTCTGCACTGCCATGGCGTCGCTCCGTCTCGACCGCACGTTCCGGAGCATGCCTCATGTTCTCCCGCCCGACAACACCGGCGCAGCCTCTGCGAGCCGGCCGGAACCGTCCGTGGCCCATGGCCTGCACCGCTGCTCTTTGAGAAGTGAAGATCGACTCCTCCGGCCGAAAGCCAAGACCGGTTCGTGACGGTCTGGGCGGCGCTTTCAGAACCCCGCGCGGAAGCGAGCGGGCGGACCGCAAAGGGCCAAGATCGCCAGGGACGCTGTCCCTGCGGTCGCGGCTCTGAAAAAGCCGCAGGGTCTCCCGGTCTCCCCGCCACAACCCCCGCCCGCCTTTGGGACAACGAAGATACCTTCCGCGCCAAACGAACCCAATGGATGACCTAACCTATTGTATAATAAAGAGATACAAGCGTCTTCCAGTCTGAGAGTCAATTCGGCAGCTTCTCACCCAAGGCTGCGCAGATGGCCTCGAGATCGTCGGCCACCTTTCGCGGCGTGTTGGCAAACCTGCCCTTGGGTGGAACGGGTGGCGGGGGGGGAATCGCCTTCATGTCGATGCCGGTATGGTACTTGACCGTGGCATCCGGGTCCTTCAACTCGTGCCCGGTAAGAATGCAAACCACCTGCTCGTCCGGCGAGATGATCTGCTCGCGCAACAGCATGTGCAGACCGGCCACACTGGCGGCGCTGGCCGGCTCGCAGCCGAACCCGTACCGGCCGACCAGGGCCTTATGCTCCAGAATCTCATCGTCGGTTACCTCCCGCACCAGGCCGTTCATTACTTCCAGGGCTCGCAGGGCCTTGGGCAGATTCACCGGCCGCGCGATCTCGATCGCCGAGGCGACGGTGTGCGGCAGGTAGCCGGTCGAATCAAACTCGGCGTAAAGATTCTTCACCTTCTCCTGGTCATAGCGGCCGCCGTTCCACCGCACGCCTTCCTTCTCATGCAGCCGGTACAGCGTATTGGCTCCCGTCGCGTTGATGATCGCCAAACGCGGAATTCGCTTGATCAAACCCAGACGGTGCAGCTCCAGAAAAGCCTTGCCGAAGGCACTGCAATTCCCGAGGTTGCCGCCGGGAACGATGATCCAGTCCGGCACCTCCCAGCTCCGGGCCTCCAACACGCGATACATGATCGCCTTCTGCCCCTCGAGCCGGAACGGATTCATCGAGTTCATCAGGTAGATCCCGAGCTTGTCCGAGATCTGTTTGACGCGCCGCATGCAGGCGTCAAAGTCGCCCTCGATCTGAAGCGTCAGAGCCCCGTAATCCAGGGCTTGCGAGAGCTTGCCGTACGCGATCTTTCCCGAGCCGATGAAGACGATGCCCTGCATCGGCGGATCGGTCTTGTTGGCGAACATCGCCAGCGAGGCGGAAGTGTTGCCGGTGCTCGCGCAGGCCACCCGCGTCCTTCCCAGGGCCCGGGCCAGCGAGAAAGCCGCGGTCATGCCGTTGTCCTTGAAGCTGCCGGACGGATTGAGCCCCTCGTATTGCAGAAACAGACGCCCGGGCTTCATGCCCACCTCGGCCGCCAGCCGGTTGTTCTCCTCCAGCAGCGTCCGGCCCTCGCCGATGGTGACGATCTGCTCGGGCTTGACGAAGGGAATAAGCTCTCTGAACCTCCAAACACCTGAAAAATCCAGCCTACCCTCCGCGTTCAACCCCTTGGTGGCCCAGCGGTGCTCGAAGAACTCCAGCGACGTGGGCACCGCCAGCCGGTCCCAATCATAGGCGATGTCGAACAGCGAACCGCACCTGGGACAACTGAAAACCACTTGATCGACCGAGAGGGTCTCACGACAGTCGGGATTGATGCAGATCTGGTAAGCTTTCTCAGCCATCGCATGTCCTGTTCCCGGCGGCGCGCCGCCGGTTGCGCTCAGGGTGCCGCGCCAACTGACTCCTGAACACTCTTCCGGGAAGTCGGGGCGCGGCCCAGCCGGGTCGTATGATGGGACAATATAAGCCGGACGAATGCCAAGTCAAAACGGCCTCACGCCCTCCGCTGAGCCTCTTCATCCCGCTCTCGTTGTCGCCGCGTGGCCTGGGCAAGAATCTTCTTCTCTTTACGCGTCAGGCTGGCCAGCCCCTGGTCATGAACCTTCGCCAGAATCCGATCCACCTCGGCCTGCTCCTCAGCGAGCATTCGCTGTTTCTTCTCCCAGGCGCCCTCTCCTCCCTTGCTTCGCCGGTCGCCCGAGCCGGGAAGGATCGTGACGCCTCGACCGAATCCCAAACGGATACGAGGCATGACTCCCCATGCGTAGAAGACCACGATCGCCGCCATGGCCCCGGCGGCGTGACACAACTCTCCCCCCCGGTTGAACGAAGAACTGGGGCTCAGCACGGTCAACACCGCGATTGCCAGGACAATCAGCCCGAAAACGCGAATGGGCATCGGAAAGACGAGCAGGATGATCTGGATGTGAGGGAAAAAGATGATTGCAGCCATGAGCAGCCCGTAAACGGCGCCGCTGGCGCCCACCAGCGGAATGCCAACGTGCGTTTCATCCGCCCAACCCAGACCAAGGTAAGCCAGCCCGCCCAGCAGGCCGCAGGACAGGTAGAACTGGAGAAAGCGGTGCTGGCCGAAGCTCCGCTCGAATTCACTGCCAAACACGTACAAGCCGATCATGTTGAAAACGAGGTGCCACGTGTCGGCGTGCATGAACATGTAGGTGAGCGGTTGCCAGAGGCGCAACGATAAGACGCCATCCAGGCTCAAACCAAAGGTCAAAACGGAGTAGCTCTGACTCCAGTTCTGAGACAGACTGTGAAAGAGGAAGACGACGACGTTGATCACGATGAGCCACATGACGATCGTGCTCGGCCGCCGCAACTGGATGCGCAGTTCAGGCTGGGAGTCGTCAGCCGCGTAAGGTCTGTCGCGCCAGCTCATGGCTTGTCCCCCGACCGATACCGATGGTGGTAGACATGAAGCGATGCGATGGTCTTGCCATCAACGATGCGACCGTCGGTTGTCGCGGCCAGAGCATCATTCAGGGGCATGATCTCAATGCGGATCTGCTCGGTGGCTTCCAATCGCTGTCTCGTAGGCGTCAGTCCGGTGCCCACAAACACGTACATTCGTTCATCGGTGAAGCCCGGTGTGGTGTAGAACTCGCACAGCCGCTCCAGCTGGGCGGCTTTGTATCCCGTTTCCTCCTCCAGTTCGCGGGCCGCACATTCCATCGGCGGCTCAGGCGGCTCCAGCGTTCCGGCCGGCAGTTCAAGCAGCTCGGCCCCGGCCGCGAACCGATAGTTCCTGATCATCACCACCGTCTCGGAATCGAGCAGCGGTACGATCGTGACCGCCCCCGGGTGGACGACCAGTTCACGCCGAACCATTCCCTGCCCCGGAATGTGGTATTCCAGGCGCTCCACTCTGAACCTGCGGGTCTGAAGCAGCACTTCGCGCATGGAGGCTTTATCGGCAACCTGTAAACGACAATTCGACGCCTTCGATCAGACGTCCCTCAGGAACACCCGGAACCTCAACGGCTCAATCGGATTATAACTACTGCCGCCCGGCGTGCGAGGAACGGCGCGAGTCGAGCGCCAAGCCGCTCGCAGGCCGCTCGTGTGGTCCGGGGCTGTCTTGTCAGTCTCCCGACGGATTCTTATAGTGAAGCGACAGTGCCAAGGGAGTCCTTACCACTAGAACCGTCGGCCGGAGCCGAGGCCAAGCGCGTCTGCATCATGGGATCGACCGGATCCATCGGCAGAAGCACGATGGACGTCGTGCGCTCTCTCGGTCCACCGTATCGCGTGACGGGATTGTGCGCCGCTCGCCGATGGCGGGAGCTGGCCGCTCAGGCCGCCGAGGCCCGGCCCTCGGCCGTAGCCCTCGCTCAGACAGATCATGCCAAGGAACTCAAACCGCTGCTGAACGGGTCCACAGAGCTTCTTGTTGGCCCGGAAGGCCTTGTGGAACTGGCCGCGCGACCCGACAGCGATTTCGTCGTGGCAGCCATCGTCGGCGCCGCCGGCCTCCCTTCGACAATCGCGGCCGTCCGAGCCGGCAAGCGAGTCGGACTGGCCAACAAAGAAGCCCTTGTGGTTGCCGGATCGATCCTGATTCCCTTGGCCCGCAAGTCCGGTGCCTGCCTGTTGCCAATCGACAGTGAACACTCAGCCATTTTCCAATCCATGACGGCCGGCCGTCCGTCCGAGGTGAAGCGAATTCTCCTTACCGCCAGCGGTGGTCCCTTCAGAACCTGGTCCGGCCCCGAAATCGCCCAGGCTACCGTCGAAGATGCCCTCAGGCACCCGACCTGGAAAATGGGACCGAAAATCACTGTCGACTCAGCCACAATGATGAACAAGGCCCTTGAAATCATTGAGGCTCGCTGGCTTTTTGGGCTTCCGGTCGAGTCGATTGAAGTGCTGGTCCACCCCGAGTCGATCATCCATTCAATGGTCGAGTTCTGTGACGGGTCGGTGATCGCCCAACTGGGAACGCCCGACATGCGGACGCCGATCCAATACTCGCTGACCTACCCCAATCGCGTGCCGGGGTGTGCGACGCGGTTGGACTTTGCTACGATCCGCAGGCTGAACTTCGAGCCGCCGGATCTGGAGCGGTTTCCGGCTCTGAGACTGGGGTACGAGGTCGCTCGAGCCGGGGGGACCGCCGGGGCGGTCTTCAATGCGGCCAACGAGGCCGCCGTCGAAGCCTTCTTGAACCGACGAATCCCATTCGGACGCATCGTACAATTGATTGAGGAGGTCCTGGGACGGCATGCGGTAAGCCCCAGCCCGGATCTGGACGAACTCTTGGAGGCCGACGCGTGGGCTCGGCGCGAGGTGAATGAATGCTTGAAGGACTGATCGGACTATCCGCTGTGGGGCAAGCCGTCCCATTGCTCGGGAGCGTAATGGGCACATTATTCGGCTACGTGCTGATCATCCTTGGTTTCTCGTTCCTGATCTTCGTACACGAACTGGGACACTTCCTGGCCGCCAAGGGCTGCGGGGTCCGGGTGGATCGTTTCGCCGTCGGTTTCGGCAGGGCCTTGTGCTCTTATCGGAAAGGTCTCGGTTTCCGCTGGGGATCCTCCGAGGAGCAATACCTGGAGCGATTGAGGGAACACGTGGAGCGCAAGCGGCAAGCCGAGCTTCAGTTCAAGGAGAAGACTTCAGTCACCGACGAAGAGCTGGCACGCGCTGCCCAGGAATTGAAGCTCGGTGAAACCGAGTATCGCTTCAATTGGATGCCCCTCGGCGGCTACGTGAAGATGCAGGGGCAGGAAGACTTCGAAATCGATAAATCCGGCGAGATCGAGGTTAAGAACGATCCTCGCTCGTTCCTGAACAAGTCGGTCGGACGCCGGATGATCATCGTTTCCTCCGGCGTGGTCATGAATGCCATATTCGCCGGAATTCTATTCATGATCACTTACATGATCGGCAAGCCGGCAATTCCGCCGATTGTCGGCGGAGTCATGCCGGGTTGGCCCGCGGATCGCGCCGGCCTCCTGCCCGGTGATCGGATCATCGAAGTTAACGGCGAGCGCATCACCGATTTCGACGGCCTTCGGATGGCCACCATTCTGGCCGACCCCAACAAGCCGATGTCCATCGTCTTCGAGAGACAGGAGCACAAGGATGGTCCGCCCGTCAGGAATACCGTCGAGATTCAGCCCAACATGGATGACGTCTTGGGCGTGCTTGTGCTCGGAATCCGTTCCGGCGGAAACAACATTATTGCCGGCGTCTGGCCGGATCCCAAGCTTGCTCCCGAGGAGCAGCCGCAAATCGGTGACGAGGTCCTGGAGGCCGACGGACGCAAAATCACGAACTCTCAGGATCTTCTGGCCGTCCTCCAGCGGCGACAGGGGGATTATGCCCGACTTGTTGTTCGTCGGAGGCTGGAGGACGGTACCAACGTCACCCGCGAGGTGAAGGCAAGAGCCCTGCGTCGCCTGCTGCCTCGCGGCGAAGGCAAAGAGAGCGATCAGGAATTGTTGGGTTTCATGCCGCGAACCTGCGTCGCGTCAGTTGAGCCGAACAAGCGAGCCGACCTCGCGGGGCTCAAGGCCGGTGACGTGATCCTGAAATGGGGCGAGCAACCGGACCCGACGGCTTCCGAAGTTCGTGACGCGATCGCTGCCAACCCCGAGCGAGACATACGGGTGAGGGTGCTCCGGCACGAAGGCTCGCAACCACCCCAGCACGTGTGGCTCGTGGTGCGGCCCGCTGCCGGCGCCTTGGGACGGGGCAGACCTCACGTAGGCATGAACATGGAAGCCGACGCCGAGGGGCCGCCGTTCGTCGCGGGTATTGCACTCGAGGTCCGCGAGGGCGTTCCTACGGCGGCTGCGCCATTGAAGGAGAAGATGCCGCGAGGTTCGCTGATCACGAGCATAAACGGTGAGCCGGTCGCAACCTGGGGCGAGGTGGTTGATCGATTCTTCAAGTTCGCCGGGGGCGAGGTTCAGGTGGCATGGCGCACGCCCGAAGGGCTGGAGCAGCGCGGCAGCATTCGCGTGCCGGCGACGCTTGGAACAATCTTCCCCTTGCCCGGCGATCACGTCATTGTCAGGATCGACGACCGTCGCACCGCGGAGGTTAAGATCCGGGATCAGTATACTCCTGTCCCGGTCGGTACCTGGTTGGGCGCGAGTCATGCTCTCGAAATGTGTATCGGCCGGAAGATCGAGATCGAGCACCGCGGCATGCAGGGTAACGCCGGCCATACTGAGCTGGTCGAGGTGACCAGGGAAATGCTCGACACGTGGCCGATGAGAATCGCGTATGATCGCGTGACTTTGGAAACGTATGCGCTTCGCGAGCACTTCCGCGAACCCAACCCGATCAAGGCCATGATGATCGGTGCCCGCCAGACGTACTACTTCATTGAAACGGTCTACCTGGTCATTCAGCGAATGGTTGTCGATCGTACCGTCGGGTTTGACACGGTGGCCGGACCGATCGGCATCGTGAAGGCCGGAAGCGACATCGCCCAGGAAAACTTCAGCAGCCTGCTCTATTTCCTCGCGCTGATCTCGGCCAACCTGGCGGTGATCAACTTCCTTCCGTTGCCCATCTTCGACGGCGGTGTCATGGTCTTTCTGATCATCGAGAAGATCAAAGGAAGCCCGATCCCGCTCAGGGTTCAGGTGGTTACCCAGCTCGTCGGACTGGCCCTGATCGTCACCATCTTCGTCTACGTGATGCTGAACGATATTCAGCGGATTTTCGGCTGAGTCTGAAGGCAGGATCCTGATCAGCCGCCCGGCTGCGGGGTCTCCCCGGATTTCCACCATGTTTCCCATTGCTCGCGAAGCATCCCGGCCGGTCGCGTATTCGCCGGGCCGCTGGCCGCCCTCGGCGAGGTTCCTCCGGCAATCATCGTGAGGGAACGCAGAGCCGCTTCGGCCACCGTGTGAGCGCGGGCCACAGTCACCGACTCGGCATTGATCCCTCTGGCGGCGAACTGGGCGCGAGCATCGGCCAGGGCCTTGGCGGCCGATCGCTCGGAATAGAGCATGGATCCCAGCGAGCGCGTGTCATCCAGCAGGGCGATCAACCCGGGCACGGCCGTTCGAGACCCGATGATGCCCAGCGAATCCGCAACCTGCCCGAGTAGATCCGGCTCGCTCGCCTCAGAGAGAACATCGACGAGGATCATCTCCGCCTGCTCTCCTGGGATCCGCTGCAGCGCCACGATGGCATGGCGGGCCGCCTTTCCGCCGCGGGCGACGATCTTCTCCAGCTCGGGGATGAGCGCCATCGCCGTCCCACGTCGAGGATCGGTCAACGAAATGGCGGCTGCGTCAGCCACCTCGTCATCCGGATCGTTCAGCAGATCGAGCAGGACGTGCTCCACCTCCTGCCCCCGACAGTTGTCGAGCACGGCAACGCCCAGCCTGCGAACGCGTGGATCGGTGTTTCGGACAAGACGTTTGGCCGGACCGAACGCACTCTCCTCAGTGCTTGCCAGGCACAGCAGGTAATAGTGTATGTCCTGCGGACTCGACGACTGGGCGAGCTTCCGGGCCCACCAGTAGGCGCGGATCTCTGCGCGGTACCACATGGCCAGGCACCACAAGGCGACCAGCAGGGCGATGATTGCGATGGTCGGTCGTCGTCCCCGACCGGGGAGAGGGGCATTGCGTTGAGACGGCAAGGAGGTGCCGGACTGTTCCACGTCAACCATTGGGACTGACTTTCCTGCTCAGGCGGCCTATGCCGTTCGGGATGCGTCGTTTCAACGTCCTCATGTGACTGTACCTGTCGGACGCCAGACGGTCAACGCGTGCGGCTCTTCATCGCCTCCGCGTCCACTGCTCATCGCGGTACTTGAATACCAGTCGCTCAGCCGTCTCCAACTCGCCGTTGCTGAGCTTCGCGGGTTTGCCGGCCGGGGCACGGGTGATCTCCTCGACCAGCCGCGGCAGCCAGGTGTTGATGACGACCGGCGCATACTCCGCCACGCTCGCGCAGCACTGTTGCTGAAACCGGTTGTCCAGAATGAGCGAACCATGTTGAAGGATCGCTGTGCGCAAACGCCTTTGCGCGCTTCCCATGATCTTACGCCCGTCCGTGAGCAGATCGAAACGGTTGTGGCGATCGAAGCAGAAGAACGGCCCTCGATGTGACGCGCCGCCCGATGCGGAAGGTCCTTTGATCACCGAGACTCCCAGATTCGTCAGGAAGCGGGCGAAGGCGTCGTGAACGACGTCGTACAGGCCGGCGGCACCGCACGCGGGCAGCAACGGATGATTTGACGGCAACACGAGAGAATAGGTCAATTCCAGATCATGAAGGATGGCGCCGCCGCCCGTGAGCCGTCGAACCACCGGTAGGCCTCCGGCCGGCGGCGGCAATGCGGCATAGTCCGAGTAGGACTGGAAATAGCCAAGCGAGACGGTGGGCGGCGACCATCGATAGAAACGCAACGTAGGCGGGGCGCCTCCTTCCGATACGGACAGGAGAATCGCTTCATCACGCGCCATGTTGACCGGGCCGTCGGCCGGCCCGTCACTGATCCATCGCCAGTCACCCACAAGAGCCATAAAGATCCACATACTGTTTATCTGTGGCTCGCCTTTTCAACATGGCCAAGCGAGCCGCTGCCACTGTAGTGGCCAACCGTCCGATAAACAAGGCCTTCCCAGTCTGCAAGGAAGACGTCCGGCGTGATTTCGTCGCATGCGGACGCGCGCGACCGGGCCGGGGCGCGGTGACGCTCCAAAGGGTGGAAATCCTCAAGGCAGCTTTGTAGACTGAGTTCTGTTCAGGTTGGCGAGTCCCATATGCAGGGTTGGTGCGGTCAGCCAGTACAGGCCGTGAAATGGTGCCAAGGTCCGGACACCAATACGCGGCAAGTGGTGAGCGAGGCGAGGGGTCGCAGACAGTACTGTCCTGGGGGCAAGGATCGCCCGCTGCCGCCGCTACGGGGGCAAGTCCCGATTCGGATTTCTCCGCGATTTTGTGCCGCGACATTGCGTTAACGGACGCGCCGCAACCGTTTTTTGGGGTTGCGGCTGATAATAGCGGCCGGTAGCGCATAGAGAGCTGTGGAAGTGCGTATCGGACGCAAGAACTCCGTCGCCACAGTGGACTCGCTATGGATCGGCGGGAATAATCAGCAACTTCGGTGCGGGTGAGGAGACATCCCCGTCAGAAAGTTGCGATCGCTGGTGAAGGACACCGGACGATCGGGGATGAGAGGCGGAGGTTGAGGCGATGACCGCTTTGTTTGTCGCAGTATTGGTAATGGCACCAGGCGTTGGAGAGTGGGAGCCCGTGGTGATGGACGTTTCGGCGTATTGTCCCTGTCCGCTGTGCTGCGGAGCCCATGCCAGCGGGATTACCGCCAGTGGCAAGCCGGCGGTTGGCAAGCTGATCGCAGCTCCATCGTCTTACGCCTTTGGTACGGAGATGCGGGTTCCCGGTTATGGGACAGCCAAGGTGCTCGACCGCGGCGGAGCGATCAAATCGGCGGGGGAATGGGTACGCAACGTAAAGATCGGTGATGAGAAAGTGGCGGACGTCAAACTGCAACACGATCGGATTGATCTGCTGTTTCCGACGCATGCCGAGGCCCTCAAGTGGGGTCGGCAAACCCTGACGGTGTGGGTCAGGCGTTAACCCAGACGGCAGGAGAAGGAGCGTTGCCCCGATCCGACGGCAATACATAGAATCGGTTTTTCAGTTCCTTTGTTTCCCCATGGTATGGCGCCTCGGCGGGCATGATGCCAAGTCCGAGGCGTTTTGCTGCGCCTGACGACTTGCCCCGAAGTAAAGCCGCGCCCCGCCGGACTGTGGCTCTCATTTACTCGAGTCCTGCTCAGACCGCCGGCGGAGATCGGGCTTGCGGGCCGCGGTGACTTCATCGAGGCGATGCACGGGCATCGTAAGCGGTGCCTGGCGAAGAACCTCGGGCTCTTCGCGGGCTTCTCTCGCGATCTGGATCAGAACGTCCGCGAAGTGATCAAGCGTTGCAAGTGACTCGCTCTCGGTCGGCTCGACCATCAGGCAGTGATGCACGGGCCAGCTCATCGTTGGCGGGTGAAACGAGTGGTCGATGAGACGCTTGGCAATGTCGATCTCGGTGACGCCTTGCTCTCGAAACTCCGGGACCATGATGAATTCATGGGCATAGGGCGGATCGAAGGGGAAGCGGTAATGGTCGCGGAGGCGGGCGGCAAGGTAGTTGGCGGAGAGGACCGCTTTCTCGCTGACCTCGCGCAACCCCTCGGGGCCGAGCATGCGGATGTATGCGTAGGCACGGATGAGGATCCCGATCTGCCCGTAAAACCAGCGGACGCGGCCGATGGATTGGGGGCCCGGGGCTGCCCAATCGTAGCGGCCGTCTTCACCGCGGACGACTTGCGGTCCGGGAAGGAAGCCGCGCAGCCGTTCGGCGACCGCGACGGGACCGGAACCCGGTCCGCCACAACCGTGCGGGGTCCCGAAGCTCTTGTGAAGATTGAAGTGCATCACGTCAACGCCGAAATCGCCCGGACGTGCGATCCCCAGGATCGCGTTCATGTTCGCACCATCAAGATAGAGCAGAGCGCCCTTGGTGTGCAGAATGTCGGCTATTTCGGCAATCTGGGGATCGAAAAGCCCGGCGGTGTTCGGGTTGGTGATCATGAGAGCGGCCGTCCGGTCGTCCACCTTGCGGCGAAGATCGTCCAGATCGACCCGGCCGTCGCGGCGGGAAGCCACCGTCACTATTTGCCGTCCGCAGACTGCGCAGGATGCCGGATTGGTGCCGTGCGCCGTATCGGGAGCCAACACCTTCGGTCTTGCTTCCCCGCGGCTGCGATGCCAGGCACTGATGATTTTCAGACCGGTCATCTCGCCGTGGGCCCCCGCGCAAGGTTGCAGGGTCACCTCCGCCAGACCGGCAATCTCCGCCAGAAATATGCGCAAGTGATAGAGCAGCTCCAGGATGCCCTGTACGTCCTCCGCAGGCTGGAGCGGGTGCAGTTCGGTGAAGCCGGGTAAGGAGGATACCCGCTCACCGACTTTGGGGTTGTACTTCATTGTGCATGAGCCAAGCGGGTAAAAGTTGCCGTCAACACTGAACTGGCGATGAGCCAGTCGCGTGTAGTGACGCACAAGATCGAGTTCGCCGATCTCCGGAAGGGGGGGCGGCTCATCGGCCAACAACTCCGGGGGAATGACGGATGCGGCGTCGATGGCAGGTGTATCGCCGGCCGGCAGCGAGACGGCGGAATTGCCAGGAGCGCTGAGCTCGAAGACGAGTCTTTCCGGCGGCGGCAGTGCAGCTCGTCCAAGGGCATCTTTGTTCCTCGTAGCTCCGATCGGCTCCGCGCTCATGATTTCGTCTCTTCCTGCTCCTGCCGTGTCACAGCGGCTTGCCCCACCACGCCTTGTAGCTTTCAGCGGTGTGGAGCTGTTTGCTCTGCATATCGAGAATCAACAACGAAGGAAAATCCTTCTGCAAATGCACCAGAATCCTGATCAGATCGGCGGCGTTGCAGTTGTTTTCGACGTAAATGGCCGCGTGTCGGGGAAAGATCCGCGCATAACTCATTCCTCGACCTAAATAGTCCACGGCGTCCTTGGGGCCGGGCCGGCATCCTTCCAGCTTGAGCAGTGCGGCGCGCACGACCTGCACGTCGGCGAAAGGCGCAGCTTTCTTGACGAGTCGGGCCGCAGACTCGGGTTCAACCGGAAACTTCGTGCCGGCCGGCATCGTCAGTTGAACGAATTCGACGTCGTAACCCATGGAGCGCGGTCCTCGTATTCAACGCTTGCCCAGAGCGCCGACAAGATGATCGATTTCCTTCTTGCTGCGTTTCTCGGTACAGGCGACCATGAAACAGTCCGCCAGCTCAGGATACCATCGTCCCAACGGTACACCGGCCAGGATGCCCGCCCTGCGGCACTGCTCGAGCACCCTGGGCACCTCGCGGTCGCTCTGAACGACGAATTCCTTGAAAAACGGCGAGGCGAAACGAAGCTTGAAACCGTCGACTGCCGCGATGGCCTGGGCCGCGTAATGAGCCTTCTCAAGGCAGAGCCGTGCGATGCGGGTCAGGCCGTGCGGCCCAACGGCGCTCAGGTAAATGGCTGCGCGAATGGCCAGCAGGCCCTGGTTCGTGCAGATGTTGCTGGTTGCCCGCTCCCGGCGGATATGCTGCTCGCGCGTCTGCAGTGTCAGGCAGTAGGCGCGCCGGCCGCTGAGATCGGTGGTTGCTCCGACCAGGCGACCCGGCAGCTTGCGCATGAATTCGTCCCGGCAGGCCATGAAGCCCAGCGTGGGGCCGCCAAAGGACATGGGTATGCCCAGCGGTTGTCCGTCGCCGACCACAATGTCCGCGCCGAGTTGCCCCGGCCGTTTGAGCAGGCCGCAACTAAGCGGATCCACGGAGGCAATGACGAGTGACCCGGCCGCCCGGGCAATCTCGGCCAGCCGGTCGAGTCTTTCAATGCACCCGAAAAAGTTGGGGGTTTGAATGACCACCGCCGTTGTATCACCGTCAACCACGCTGCGAAACTCATCCTCGCTCGTACGGCCATCTTGCATGCCGCAGGTGGCGATTTCCATCGGTAAGTCGCGAAGATAGGTCTGCAGAGTCTCGCGGACGTGCGGATGGACGGTCATCGGCAAGACCACGCGGCCTCGGCCATTGATTGACCGGGCCATCAGGACTGCCTCGCTCACCGCGCTGGCTCCTTCGTAGAGCGATGAGTTGGACACGTCCATGCCGGTGAGCTCGCAGATGAGCGTCTGGTATTCATACAGTGCCTGGAGAGCACCTTGGGCGGCCTCGGGCTGGTAGGGGGTGTAGGCGGTCACAAACTCGCTTCGACAGGCCAACGCGTCCACAACCGTCGGAACGAAGTGATCGTAGATTCCGGCCCCCAGGAAGCAGACTTGCCGATTGCAGCCTTGATTGCGGTCGGCAAGTCGCTCCAGATCCGCAAGCAGTTCAAGCTCGGTCAGCGGAACGGGCAGATCCAACGGGCGATCGAGGCGCAAACGGTCGGGGATGCCTCCGAAAAGCTCGCCCACGTGGCCGATGCCGATGGTTGCCAGCATGTGCTGCACGTCACGTTCTGTCAGTTGCGTGAATCTCATCGTGTCGGCTTGGCTTCATGAGGCCGCTGCAAGCAACCGGTCATACGCCGCCGCATCCATCAGCGCGTCGAGCTCGGAAAGGTTCGCGGCGCGAATCTTGACCATCCAGCCCTGTCCGTATGGGTCATTGTTCACCAGCTCGGGGGCATCACCAAGTGCCTTGTTGACCTCGATGACCTCCCCGCTGACGGCGGTATATAACTCGCTGGTCGCTTTGACGGACTCGATCTCGCCGCATGCCTGACCTGCCGTCACTCGGGTGCCGATCGACGGAAGATCAACAAAAGTGATGTCGGCCAACTGATCCGTGGCGAACTGCGTGATGCCGATGGTCACGACGTCGCCTTCTGCAAGACACCATTCGTGTGTTTTTGTATATTTGCGATCGCTCGGAGTGGGACTCACCTTAGCCTCCTTGTATTTGCCGGCCTCGTGGCTTTGTACGTCAGGTGCCGGTCTTTTGCTTGTAGAATGGCAGTCTGACGATGGTCGCATCGGCCTGTTTGCCACTCAGGTCCACGGTGAGCGGGCGGCCCTCCTGGGCATGAGCGGCATCGACGTAAGCCATCGCAATGCTGCGTTCAAGGGTGGGGGAGAACGTGCCGCTGGTGACTTCGCCAACGGGACGGTTCTCACTCAGCACCGCGGAATGCGGCCGTGCGATCCGGCGGCCGGTCAGTTCGAGGCCGACCAGCCTGCGCGAGGGGCCGGCCTGTGAAATTCGCCGCAGAGCCTCCGCGCCGATGAAATCCTTGCCGAGGTCAACGCACCATTCCAGTCCCGCGCTGAGTGAGTCGGTGTGTTCGTGCAACTCATGTCCATACAGCGGCATGCCCGCCTCCAGCCGCAGCGTGTCCCTGGCGCCAAGACCCGCGGGTTTGATGGTGTTACTCGCGACCTCATCCCCGACGAGATAGCTGCCGACGAGCTGGGCTACGTTTGCAGGCAGGATGATCTCGAAACCGTCCTCGCCGGTGTAGCCGCTGCGGAAAATCGCGTAGGGGGTGAACATGTAGTTGCCGCTGCAGAAATGGTAACGCCTCAGATCCGCCACGGCGATTGGCAGCAGCCGGCTGACCAGCTCGACGGCCAGCGGCCCCTGGATGGCGACCATCATCGTTTCTTCGGTTCGATCCTTGATATCCAGATCGCTCCCGCTCGCGTGCCGGCGGAGCCACGCGACGATGCGGTCGCGATTCGAGGCATTGCAGACCACCAGCCAGTGGTCCTCGAAACGCGACACGATGACGTCGTCGAGAATTCCACCGTCCTCCCGGCAGATATGACTGTACAACGATTGGCCGACGACGGCCTTACCGACCCTGCGCGTGCAAATACGTTCGAGAAGAGACTCGGCATCCGGGCCGGTCAATTCGATTCGTCCCATGTGCGAGACGTCGAACACGGACGCGGCAGATCGAGTATGCCGATGCTCCTCGATGATGCTCGTGAACAGGAGGGGCATTTCCCATCCCGCGAAGTCGACCATCTTGGCCCCGAGCCGAGTGTGGAGATCGTAAAGAGGTGTTCTTCGCACGATTCCTTCCGTGAGAAAGCCTGTCCCAAGCGATGCCATGTTTACATCGGTTGCTGAGCGTACTCTTGCCCAACGAGGCTGTCAAACGCGGCCGGCCAGCGCGTCGGCGAAACGGATCCGCTCGGCAAGCAGTTCGCCCGCCCGGTCAAAGATGCTCTCCGGAAACCCCAAGGCGGTTTTGACGGCGATATCTTGGTCGAGCCAGGACTTCAACTGGCGAATGGTCCTGTATTGCCGACCAAGCTGGGGCCAGAAGACGATCGGGAATGGTGGGATCGGGAAATCACTGCCATGGACGAGCTTATGGTGGATTTCCGGCATCCTGGCGAGCTTCTTGAGCCAGACCGCCTTGTTGATCATGGTCATCCCGGCCAGATCGGCGTAAAGAGGGGCGTCGGCGAATTCACCTGTCAATGCGTCCAGCAGTGTATGCAGCGTCCTGGCGGAGGTGACGGGCCAGAGCGGCGGGCTTGCGACGTGAGCGATGATAACGGTGGGAGGACACTGTTCCTGCCGTAGTTGCCGAAGAGTGCGAAGCCACGGTGCGGGATCCTTGAAACGTGGATGCATGTTGCCGAGCGCCGCCTCACAGCCGCAATGAATCAAAACCGGAATCTTCAGCGAGGCGGCACGGCGAAGAAAATCGATGGTTCGCGGATCCTGCCCGTCGATGTTCTGACTCAGCGGAAGCCACTTGACCAGGACGGCTCCGGCCGCCGCGACCTCCTCCAGCATATCCATTGCGGTTTTCCGGCCCACGCGGCGATAGGGATGAATCGAAGCGCCGAAGAGGATTCGTCGGGGATGGCGCAGCCACAACTGACGCGCGTAGGTGTTGGAGACATAGAGATCCGAGCCGTGCTGCCACAGATGACGGCGCGACCCGAGCGGCCGGCCTTCATCGGTATGGTACTGGTCGAACGCCAGGAGAACGACGCGGTCGACGTTCTCCGCGCCGAGAATGTGATCTAACAGAATGTGCTCCACCCTTGCATCGAATTCCTGTTCCGAGGTGCGGCCGCCGCCGAGCCCGAAATGCAGGCGGGCCAGACGCATGAACACGCCATAGTACATCACGTCGGAGAAGTAGGAGTCGCAGGGAGCATATTGGCCGGGGGCCTCGAATGAAAACCGGCCCTCGTCGCCACAGAGACGCCGTCGCTGGCCGATGTGGCAATGAACGTCCACTCTCATGTAGTCGCAGGTTTCCTCTGCTATCGTCTGCGGCCAATCCGGCGGGGCCGGCGAGAGTCGCGCCTGCGGACGGTCTTGCGCTCGACTCTGGCCGCTTTCCTGCCGCGATCAGGCTCTCCTCGTTTCGCAACCGAAGGACGAGCACGGCCCGTGCCGGTTTTCAGCGAATCGGCCGTCAGAACAAGGTCCAACTCACGGGCCGACAGATCAACACCGGCCAGTTGGACGTTCACCGCGTCGCCGATCGCGATCCGTTTGCGGCTGCGCTGGCCGACAACGCAGCCCGAGCGGACGTCGATGTCCCACCAATCGTCGGGAAGGTCCGCGAACCGCACCAGACCGTCCACGCGATACTTGAGCAACTGAACGTAGACGCCGACGTTGGCGACGCCGGTGACCACTCCCTGCTCGATATCGCCGACGCGTTTCTCCAGAAACCGCAGTATCTTCACCAGTCTGATTTCGCGCTCGGCCGCCTCCGCGTTCCGTTCAGTGAAGCTGCAGTGCGCGCCCAGGACGGCCAATTCCTCGCTGGACGGCGCCCGGGACTTGCCCTGCGGCGAGTCGAGTTGGTGCTCGAGATACTGCTGTAATAACCGATGGACCACCAGATCCGGATATCGGCGGATTGGTGAGGTGAAATGGGTGTAATGGCGGCTGGCCAGGGCAAAGTGGCCGATCATGGCCGGCGAGTACTCGGCCTGGGCCATGGATCGCAGCACGGCAAGATTGACAGCGAATGCCTCTGGTTGACCACGAACGCTATCGAGCAATCGGATCATGTCGGATCGTTCAAGCCGTTTGGGAACCGGCTTGCCCAGGACGCGGAGGAAGCCGGTGAGCTTGTTTTGACTCTCGGCCGGCGGCTCAGGGTGAATCCGACGCAGGTGCGGCACGCCGAGGCGGTGGAACAACTCGGCGACCGCTTCGTTGGCCTCGACCATGAACATCTCAATAATGGTATGCGCGAAGGCGGTATCCTCCGGGATGACGTCGATGACCTCGTCACCGTCGTTCACGATCAGTTCTACCCCGGGCAGATCGAGCACGATCATTCCTGCCGCCAGCCGCCGTTTCTGAATCAGGCGGGCCAGGTGTTCCATACTCTTGAGCAAGGCCACGACCTGGGGGTTCACGCCCCGCGTTTCGCCCGCCAGGACGCGAGTGACCTCGCGATACGTCAGCCGCTTGTGGGATTGAATGACCGTGTTGGCAAAGCGACTCGCGATCCGCCTCCCCTTCGTGTCATACTCAATGAAGACGCTCTTGGCGAGCCGGGGTTCACCCTCCTGCAGGCTGCACAGGCCGTTACTGAGGACCTCTGGCAGCATCGGAATGACGTGCCGGGGAAAATAGACGCTATTGCCGCGCAGCCGGGCCTCCACGTCCAACGGGCTGTCCGGCCTGACAAACGCCGACACATCGGCAATATGCACGCCCAGTTCATACCGCCCTCGCGCCGATCTCCGAATGGAGATGGCGTCGTCGAAGTCCTTGGCGTCATCGGGGTCGATAGTGACCACGACTTCCCGGCGCAAGTCCTCGCGGCTTCCAAGCTCCGTTTCGAGCGCGTACTTGCGCACAACGTGCCGCACATCGTCTGCCACTTCGGGTGGAAACGCGTGACGGAGATGGTATTGATGGATGATGCTCAGCGTGTCGACGCCAGGATCGGATCTGCGACCCAGGACCTCGATGATGACTCCGCGTCCGGCTCGCGTGGCGGAGGGGAACTCGGTCAGCTCGACGACGACTTGGTCGCCGGTGCGGGCTCGCGTCGAGCCGACGTCGCCGACAATCACCGGAGCGTGAAGAGCGTGTCCGTCGGGGATCATAAGCCATTGCTCCCCTTGCCGGATCAGCTCGCCGACGAATCGACTCTGGCCGCGTTCAATAATCCGCGTAACCTCTCCCTCGACGAGGGCCGAATCGCCTCGCTTGCCCCGACGGGTGATTCTGGCCTCGACCGTATCGCCGGTGATCGCCCCGCCGGCGGCTCCAGGGGGGATGAACAAGTCCCCGTGATCGGTCGGGTTAGCCGGCACCACGAAGCCGAAGCCCCGCGGGTTGCCGCGGAAGGTTCCGATGATGACCCCGACGGCCGACGGCAGCATGACGCAGTTGCGGCCGCCGAGTATGACGCGGCCGGCTTTCATCAGGGACTTGACCGCCGCGCGGAACTCGCCGTATTCCTTCTCCTCGATGCCGATGGATTGGGCAAGCCGGCGCGCGCGCTGCGGCCGGTAATCCTTGCGACTGACATGTTGCAGAATGCGATTAGTGAGATCGTTTGTTGTGTTAATGCGTGACTCCTTCACCGGCTCGCACGTCTTGGCCGGCATCCTGTTAGCTTACAGGCAGAGAGTCAAAGCTTCAACCGGGTCGAAGATGAGGGTTGGGCTGCGGCGGACCTCAAGCCGCAAGATCGAACGTGCCGTCCGGGCGCCGGAAGCTTAGGGCGCGGGATCTATGCGGCCTGCGCGCACGTTTCCGGATCACGGTGCGCTTGGGGCGCGGTCCGCCCGGGATCACGTCCAACTGTCATAGTCGTCGGACAGCACCCATCGCCGGACGCGTCGAACGATGTCGCGATGGAGGGCCGCAACCTGTTTCTCCGGCAGCGCCAGCACAACGCCGATTTCCGCGAAGGTGAGCCTTTCGCAGTACTTCAGCGTGATGATCAGCCGCTCCTTGGTAGTGAGCCCTCGAAGAAGAAAACGTTTCAGCTTTTTCCACGGGGGCGGGGTGTATGTGATGGCCTCGAATGCGGCGGCCTGCAGACCGGCCCGACGCGAGGATGCGGCCGCTCTGGACGGAATCTCACGTTTCCTGGCGGGCGGTGATTTGAGGCCTGCGTATTGCGATGCCATGGGTGACCTCCCTGCCGCTTGCCGCCTCCCTGAAGGAGCGGCAAGCTGACTGCCGATAGCGTCGCGCTCCGGCGACGTCATCGCACATGGAAATGACCTCGTGTATGACAAGCCCTGAAGTGACCGACTCACGGGCGACGTGGCAATCAGAAGCGAACGAGCAGGCATGCATTGCCGTGAAGAATCGCGGAGCGACTTGTTGAATGCTGCAGTCATGGCCTCCTCCATCAGTCAACACATGCCGCACGCACAACGATGGATGACAGGGTTCAAAGCTTACCTGTCCTCTTCACGAATCGAGATACTGGATTATCGGACAGCTTTCGTCGAGGCGTTTACCCCAAAGTTGGGGCTGGCGGGCGCTTCCACGGATGGGGCGGCCGGTTGCAGCCACCCTTCAGTGGCTGTCCGCAAGTCCGGTTGGAGGCGCGGACGTTGGAACGTGGTCGTTGCAGGCGGCCGGATCGGAACGAGAGCCCCGCTTCTCAGTATTGCCGTCGGGGGCCGCGGCGTGCCAAGGACTCCGAATATCGACCGGATCAGCGCTGGCTCAGTCGCGCCGCGTTGGAGTCTGCTCGGCTTCCAAGCCGGCGGTGTCTCGAAACCCGGCAGCTCATGGAGCCCGCAATAGGCCGGCCAAGGAAATGCCGTGACGTCGGCCGCTCGGATGGTCTCGGAGGCGGCGAATTCGCCGCCATTCTCAGTCTGATGCTCAGGGTCCATCAGCTCTGTATGACATTGACTCCGACCCGTGTTTGCCGCTCGCGGCTCTGCGGGCGGTTGACACGGTCCGGGTACTTCCTGGCGAACTCTCTGGCCGCCCAGGCCATCTCTTCCAGCGTGACGATCTTGTATTCCCTGTCACCAAGGATTTCTGCCACCCGCACATAATCCTCAGGGCAGAAGCCGTTCTGCGCCGAGGTGTTGCCCTTGGCGTCTGGAACGGCGAACACGGTTATGAATGCCGGCTTGTGCAGGATGTCGGCGGCGGCCTTCTGGATCGCCTCGGCCATGTCTTCCGCCGTCTTCTCGCTCGGGAAGTAGTGTAGCCCGCTGTACCGCAGAATCACCGGGGTGCCGGCCCGTGTCATCTTCACTTGTCCCGGCCCGCAAGGCAGAATGAACGCCTCGGTGTGCGGGCTCAGCTCGGCATAGCGCTCGTAGACCGGGCGGGAGAAGTGGATCCAGCAGTCCATCGTCTGCAAATCTGCCCGCTCCATGAACTTGTCGGATTCACGGAAGAATTCGTCGGGTTCCGGCATCCAGTTCGGGTAGGTATAGCCCGCGCCGCTGCAGCCGCAGAAGAAGTAGTCCTTGTCGGTCATGGTGCTGTAGTAGTACTCGGCCATGGCCGGGGCGACGTCGAGCATCCGCGGTTGAAAGCCCCAGTTGATCGGCACCCGGCCGCGATGGGGATCGTGCCAGGCCCCGCCCTGGAAGCACATGTGGATCTTGAGGGCGTCGCCCTCGGTGGTCATGAAGGCGACGTAGTACTTGTCTTCTTCCAGGCGCAACTGCGACTTGTCGACGTGCGATTTCTGTCGGAAGGTCTTCATCTCGACCGGCACCTGGGCGTGGAAACTGAGGTTGGGGGCCTCGGTGCACATGATGTAGTTGCTGTTCAGCGAGGCCATCTGGCAATAGCGGTCCTCGGGTTCACCCCAGCCGTAGACGCCGCAGTTCGGCCCGGCATAGCTGTGAATGCGCCAGATCCGCTTGTTGTCCTCGGCGTATTCGCTCTTGGTGCTGCACCGGAAGATGAATGCCCTTCGGGCCACCGCCAGGTCGAGGGTGTGGATCGACATTCCCGTCCACAGATTATCCACGCTGTAGATCATTCCCGGTTGACAACGGGGCAGGAGATTATCAATCGCGTAGTCGAGCGGTTCGAATTCGTCCTTCCATCGCCCGACGAGGTCATACGCGATCGTCAGGTCGCCGTACCGGGCGGTCAGCTTCTCGGCGATATCGGGCTTGACGGGCAGAAGGTCTTCCAGACCGGCCAGAACGCATGCCACATAGAGCGATTGCTCGACGCTCGGGTCGTGGACCACCAGCCCCTTGAAGGCTTCGCGAAAGCGGTCGATGACCTCAAACACGTCGGCGAGCGTCTCGAACTCGATGCCCTTGGCCCTGGCGTAGTAATCGCGCCAGGTCTGGTCGGCCGGCTTCCAGTTCCAGAACTGGGTGTCGTACATCAGCCGCGGGCCGGTGCGATTGACCAGGCCCTGCAGGGCGTACATCATCACTTGGTTCTTCCAGCCGTTGTCCTCCAGAGCCAGATGCCCCTTGGCCCACTCGGGTTGGCCTTCCTTATACGACGGCACCCGCCCGCCGGTGATGTTCGGGTCAATGAGAGAATCCAGGTTGAACCAGACGGCCTTTTCGCTCACGGCAGTGAATCCTTCCGCTGAAATAGCAATTGTCGATCCCGCTCCGATTCCTGTTCGTCGCTGTGGTCTCCCCGACGGGGCTCATGTTACTGTGCGCATCATCCGCTGCAAGGTTTCCGGGGCTTGCCCTTGAGCTTGGCTGCTGCTATGATGCCTGCGGCGATGGAGTCCGCCCCTAACCGGTCGCGCAGACCTGATGACTCCTACCCGGATCGACCTGGGTGGGGTCCGCGCGACGTAGACCCTGTAGATAGACCCTGCCCGGCCGATCGCCTGAGCGGGGTTTTTTGCTGGATGCAGGGCTTGCGCGTCGCATGGATTGGACATGGTCAAGCTGGTGTTGGTCTTTCTTGGCGGTGGGCTGGGATCGTTGTGTCGGTACGGGTTGGCCGGCTGGGGGCAGCGGCTGGTCAACGGATCGTTTCCAGTGGGGACTCTCCTCGTCAACGTCCTGGGGTGTTTTGTGATTGGATTCCTCAACTACCTGTTCAACGGCGGCGCCTATCTCATCCGGCCTGAGTATCGTGTAGCTCTGACCATCGGCGTGCTCGGTGGTTTCACGACGTTCTCGACATTTGGCTGGGAAACATTCGCGATGGCCAACGACGGCCAGGGACTCCGAGCCGTGATGAATCTGCTGCTCAGCGTCACGCTCGGATTCTCGTCCGTGCTGGTCGGCTATCGGCTTGCCGAGAAGTGGTTTGGAGCCGGGTGATGGCCGCAATGGTTCAGTCACCGCTGGTGGAAGCCACGACGCAGAGTGATGCCCGGCGCAGGAGGTAGTTCTACATGACGGACGTATGGTTCACCGCGGCCTTGTGGGTGGGACTGGCGCTTGTGGCCACCTTGCTTTCCATCTGGCTGCGGGTGGCGACGGCCCTCTCAGAGATTGTGGTTGGCACGGTTGCTCAACTGATCATCGGCGCCGTCGCCGGAGTTGCCGCCCTGGGGGCCCAGGAGCCTTGGATCAAGTTCCTTTCGGGGACGGGGGCCATCGTCCTGACGTTCCTCGCCGGCGCGGAGTTGGACCCGACGGTGTTTCGCGCCAGGTGGAAGGAGGCAACCGTCATCGGGCTCATTGCTTTCTTCACGCCGTTTCTCGGCTGCGCGGCGGTGGCTTACTATGTGTTGCACTGGGATTCCAAGGCGAGCTGGCTGGCCGGCGTGGCCCTGTCCACTACCTCCGTCGCCGTCGTTTATGCGGTCATGCTCGAACTCGGCTTCAACAAAACCGATTTCGGTAAGGCTGTGCTGGCCGCCTGCTTCATCAACGATCTTGGCACGGTTGTGGCTCTCGGGCTCATCTTTTCGCCGTTTACGATCCGTACGGGCGTGTTTGTCATAGCAAGTGTCGCCGTCTTCGCGATCATTCCTTTTTTGACGCCATGGTTCTTCAGGAGGTACGGCAACCGGCCCTCGGAACTGGAAGCGAAGTACCTGCTGCTGCTCCTGTTCGGTATGGGAGCATTGGCTGCATGGGCCGATAGCGAGGCCGTGCTGCCCGCCTACATGATCGGAATGGTGTTGGCGGGCACGGTGGGCAAGGATCATGTTCTGGTGCGTCGGCTGCGCACACTGACGTTCGGCCTGCTCACGCCGTTCTACTTCATTCGAGCGGGATCGTTCGTGTCCGTTCCGGCCCTGATCGCCGCGCCGGTGACTTTCATGATCTTGTTGGGTGCTAAGGTGGTCAGCAAGTGCCTGGGCGTATACCCTGCCACCAAGGCCTTCCGGTACGAGTACCGCCAGGCCGCATACACCACCTTGCTGATGTCGACCGGTTTGACCTTCGGGACGATCTCGGCGTTGTTCGGTCTGACGCATAACGTCATCACCCAGAGTCAATACTCGTACCTGGTCGCGGCCGTCGTCGCCAGCGCCGTCATCCCCACCCTGATCGCCAATGCCTTCTTCATCCCATATGACCTGTTGCCGAAACGCACCAGAGCTACAATGCCCGACATACGGCCGGCCGGCAGCCGCGAGATGACAGCAACCGCCGTACTGGACGGCGAATCAGTTCTGCCTGAAACGTGAGAGGGCAAACCATGAAGACCATTCTTGCAGCTAATGACGGATCTGAGTCAGCCAAACGGGCGTTCCAGTTTGCGCTCCAACTGGCCAAGGCATTCGGCTCCAGCGTGGTTGTTGTCTCGGTGGCTCAGCCATCCGAACCCCCCACGTCGGTCGAGACGCCCGCCTTGCTGGACGCCGCGACGGAGCATTTCGAAAAAGACTTTGTTGCTTTTCGTGAGGCCGCCCAAGCGGCGGGGGTGCCGCTGGAAACCGACGTTGTCGTCGGTCATCCTGCCGATCAGATCGTTCATCAGGCGGTCCAACGGCAGGCCGACATGATCGTCATGGGCCATCGAGGCAAGAGCAGGTTCCAGCGCTGGCTGCTCGGATCGGTCTCCAAGCGGGTTCTCAGTTATGCGCCCTGTACCGTGACCGTGGTGAGGTAAACGATGAGACTGGAAGGCGAAGCGCAGTTGCTCCGCGTGTTCATCGGTGAGGGCGACAAGTGGCACGGTGTGCCGCTGTATGAGGCCATCGTGATGAAGGCCCGCGAACTCCACTTGGCCGGCGCCACGGTGCTTCGTGGTCCCATGGGTTTCGGTGCGCACAGCCGTTTGCACACAGTGAAGGTCCTTCGGTTGTCCCAGGACCTGCCGATGGTGATCGAGATCGTGGATACGCAGGAGAAGATCAGCACCCTCCTCCCGCACATTGACCAGATGGTCACAGAGGGCCTTGTCACCCTGGAGAAGGTCCACGTGATCAAGTACCTCGCAAACGGTGGGGATGCGAGAAAGGAATAGTCCGTCGGTCGCCGCATGAGGGTCACCCGTGTCGTCGGACAAGAGCTCCGAACGTCGAGCATGCAGCCGCGATCGGGAATTCGTTCGCGAGCAACTCCTGCGGCCCGGCCGATATTTCGGCTGCGAGCACGACGCCATGGGTGTTTGCTTTCTTGGCCGGGAGGCATTCAGTCCGGCGGAATCCGAGTTTCGGCGGGCGGTGTGGCTGAACCCTTACGATGCGACGTTCAGGACGCATTGGGCGATCGCGATGCTCCGGCTGGGCCGCATGACGGAGGCACGAACCCTGCTGGAAGAGATACTTCACGAGAACGCTGACAACCTTCTGGCCGGCAGACTCTGGGATCAAAACCGGCCCGGCGGGGCTCGGCGGTAAAGCGACCGACGATAGAGCAGCGTCGCAATTTCCTGCGGCACCGAGACCTGCGGCTGTCCCGTCTTTGCCGCAGCGGATCGTCGTATTCGCACTCTGTCATTCGTGTCGACTCGAGTGTCCCGGTTATTCTCGTTCGTCACATGAGTCCCACATTCTGCTGTACGCTGCGTATCGCCTCCGCCGACGCCCTGAGGGCCTTCAAATCCTCCGCCGACAGTTCCGGGCAGATGAGGCGATCCGCGCCATTTTGATTGACAATCGTCGGCACGCTCAGGCAAACGTCGGTCAGACCGTATTCGCCCTGCAGAAGAGTGGAAACCGTCAAGGCGCTGTTCTCGTTGCGGATAATCGCGGTGGTGATCCGCAGCAATGCCAGCGCCACGGCGAAGTTGGTCGCTCCCTTCGCCTCGATGATGTGATAGGCCGAGTTGCGGACCTGCATGGCGATCCGCTGACGGTCCATCTGCGGACACTTGTGCGGGCAGGCGCGGCAGTAGTCCGCCATGCGCATGCCTGCCATCGTCGTGATGCTCCAGGCGACCACTTCGCTGTCGCCGTGCTCGCCGAGTACATAACCGTGGATGCTCGCAGGATCAACGCGGCAGTGACGGCCGAGAAAGAAACGGAATCGCGCGGTATCCAGTACGGTGCCCGAGCCGATGACACGGCCGCGAGGCAAACCCGAGAACCGGATCGCCGCGTAAGTCAGCACGTCCACCGGGTTGGTCACCATGACCACGATCGCTTCGCGAGTGTGTTCGATGATTCGACCAACCACCGACCGGCATATCTCCACATTGGTTCCGACCAGGTCCAGCCGCGATTGCCCCGGTTTCTGTGCCGCTCCTGCGGTAATGATGATGACCTGGGCACCGCTGCAATCGGGATAGTCTCCCGCTCGGACTTCCACGGGGGGCGTGAAGCACTGTCCGTGGCTCAGGTCCTGTGCCTGCCCCTCCGCGCGTTCGTGGTTCGCGTCAATCAGAACGATCTCGCGGGCCGCGCCTCGCATCTGTAGGGCGAAGGCGCAGGTGCTCCCCACCTCACCGGCCCCGATGATGACGACCTTCCCGGCGGTCATGCTCATGTTGGCTCCTCGGTGCCCGTCCGGCTAGGCTTATCCGTGGTTGCTTTCCTCCCATCCCTTGCCTGGCCCGCGCACAAGTTCGGGGGCCGGTCCTGGATGGGGTCCCGGATGCATACAAAGACGCACAGGGCACGCAAAACATCATAGGCCCTGCGCTTGCGGGAAGACAGACAGGAGACATGAATGAGCTCTTACCACTGCTGCGTCGTTGCCCTTGCAGTGTTTTTGTCTGGTGGAGGTCCGGCCTTGGCCGGACAGGGCGATGGCCCCGTGAAGCTGTCGATCACCCCCGACGGCCGGCTGATGCTGAATGGCCGCCCGCATTTCTTCATCGGTTTCGCCCCGGGGCCGCCTCTTGATTTCCAGACGCCCGAGGGCGGCGACGGCTGGGCTGAGATGGCCGAGGGTGGTATGTCCGTGGTCCGCGGTGGACCATCCCGCGACGGATGGACGCCTCAGGCCGAGGAACAGTTTTCTCAATACCTTGACGCGGCTCACCAACGCGGTGTGTACGTCTGGCCGTTTCTGCGTGAAATGGTCGAGCTGAACAGGCCGGGTATGCGACAAAGGCTCGAGGCCTTTATCCGCAAGTACCGGAGCCACCCGGGCATCCTCTTTTGGAAGAGCGCCGACGAGCCCGAATGGGGCAAGCTCCCAGTCGAGCCGCTCAAGCAGGCCTACGACCTCATTCATGAGCTGGATCCCGCCCGTCTTGTGTGGTTCTGCCACGCCCCCCGCGGCACGCTGGAGACGCTGCGTCCGTACAGCGCCGCCTGTGACGTTCTGAGCATCGACATCTACCCGGTCAGCGAGCCGCCCGGCAAGCATTCTCTCGATGCCAACAAGGGCCTAAGCATGGTGGGCGATTACACCCGTCGAACGGTGGAGCTGGCCAAAGGCGGTAAGATGCCTTTCATGGTCTTGCAGGTTTGCTGGAGCGGCGTGAACCCTGCTCACAACCCCAAGAACCGGCTGATGTTCCCCACGTTTCGACAGGAACGCTACATGCTCTACCAGGCAATCATCTGCGGCGCCAACAGCGTGTCGTTCTTCGGCATGCCCGTCGGACTCACCGGTCGTGACGCCGAACTCGGTTGGAACTGGACCTTCTGGCGTGCGGTGCTCAGGCCGCTTCTGGCCGAGATCAGGCCGGGAAGCGAACTGTATCCCGTGCTGACTCTGCCGGACTCGAAGTATCCGTTGGAGTTCACCGGCGCCCCTCAGATCGAGGCCCGGTGGAAGGAAGCGAGCGTCTACCTGTATATCCTCGCGGCCGCCCGCGAGGGCGAGACGGTCGAGGTGACGTTTTCGGGGCTGCAAGATGGTGAGGTCACAGTCCTGCACGAGAATCGCACGCTTCAGGTTGTTGACGGCTCGTTCACAGACACCTTTGCCCCGCACGATGTACACCTTTACCGGGCCTTGCGGCTGCTGTCAGCAGCGTCGCGCCCCGCGTCTCGCTGAGATACCGCGGCAGGAACAAAAGTCCCCGCCGCGAACCGCGAGTTCACCCCTGGAGCAGGAATCGTCCAGATGTCTCTACGAAAGCGCAGGCTATCGAGGATAAAACGACCAGTTGCACTTCGGGCAGCGGCCCGGTCGACCGTTCGGTAGTCGCCGCGGCAGCTGGGTTCCATCGTTTGGGCATTCCACGGCCGGAACCGCCGCAAACTTGCCGCACGAGGGACAGCGAAACAAGACTACCCCGCCGTCTTCCCGAGTGTCGGGAGCTTTGATTCCGCCTTCCTTGGTGAGCTTCTCGTAACCGGCCGGCGTCAAGGCGTAGACGTGTTTGCACTCGGTGCAGATGTAGGTCATCGCCGATTCGGGCGTGTCCGGCTGTTTCTCCTCCCGGTTCCTCCAGGCAACGGCAACTGCCGCAATCGCCAGACCTGCCAGCGCTACGATCAGGACAATCGTTTTCCGCTTGCCGGAAGGCTCTGACTGCTCCGCGTGGCCACGACTCATCACAAACTCCCCGATGCCCAGACTTCGTTATGAGGGGCTCTGCTACCCGTGCCGCCGCCCCTCAGCCAGGGCCGTCACGCCGAAGGCATCCGGCGGACACCCACCGGCGGCGCAAACCCTACTCGGCGCCGTAATCGA
>ERZ795050.715-NODE-715-length-49631-cov-5.837139_pt1 | contig 49631 bp, 39 predicted proteins | sample MGYA00375134_ERZ795050 | MGnify/ENA primary metagenome ERZ795050 (study PRJEB30179, sample SAMN05720221) | activated sludge metagenome | isolation source: Anaerobic digester | place: Japan | collected 2015-05-26 ... | reverse complement strand
GCGACTTTCGTTTGTATATTTGACTGGTTAGAAATGATTGACCTGTAAAAAGGGATTACGACTCGCTATCGCAGAACATAGGATGGTCTACAGCAATTTTCCGTTAGAAATGATTGACCTGTAAAAAGGGATTACGACAGGTATTTTTGTGCCGCCAATAGTCCCTTTTTCTGTTAAAGTTAGAAATGATTGACCTGTAAAAAGGGATTACGACGAATTAAAAAATCCTTTATATGAATCTTTGCGTGAAAAGTTAGAAATGATTGACCTGTAAAAAGGGATTACGACTTCATATTTCAATATGATTGCCTCCACATCACCTTCATGGGTTAGAAATGATTGACCTGTAAAAAGGGATTACGACATGATTACTATTATGAAATAGCTCAAGATGAGGGAGAGTTAGAAATGATTGACCTGTAAAAAGGGATTACGACCTGCCGGCGGCGTTTACCGACAGTCTCGTACGCAGTATCCTTAGTTAGAAATGATTGACCTGTAAAAAGGGATTACGACAGGACTTGCCATGGTCGATTTTTATCCGACCGCTTGCTTTCTATGTAGAAATGACTAAGCTGGGAAATGGATTATGATTGAATCAACTCAGATAGATTCAATACCGCTGCCACTAAAAAAATTTATTATTTTAACTAGCAAAAATTGATTATGACCAGGCTTTACAAGGCTAGTTTTTCACCAGCATGCCTGATTACAAGTAATAAATAATAAAAATAGAAAGACCTATTTTAGAATAAATCGTTATTAATCCAAAAATAACATTAAGAAAAGCCACGAATACTTTATTCCTATTTAAAAGGAGATACTGTTCTACAAGTCCATATATCTAATTGGAATACGCATATGTTACAGATTTATACTTATTCGGTATGGAAAATGCTAAACCATTACATTCTGGTAACTAGCCATAAGGAAACACGAGTACTTTACCTTATAGATACTTATCCTAAAAATATCACCCTGTGATTTTTTTATAATATCAATATTTGTGCAAAATAAAAGGCTTCCCAAGCTGTATTGCGGGAAGCCTTTTTTATTGTAAGCCTTTTTCGTTAGCCTTTAAGCTCAGCAATCTTTTTATAGGCTTGGAGATCTGTGTATACCTCAGCTTTGAAGGGATTCACTTTGTTCTTGATAAGTCTATAGACATGGTAACCAGTAACAACTACATTTACCACAAGCGAGAGGCCGCTTACTACCCAGAGCGCTGTAGTCGAATGGCTCGATTTTACCGCATATGCGCTCGTGTCCACAAATGAGGGATACGTCATTACAAACATCATCCAGAACGCCAGTGTATGCGCACGATGTTGGAGCCATGCTCCTCTTTTGATAAAGAATGCTGGAATGGTACATGAAAGAAGCAGTGCAAGTCCTGCATAAAAAGCATGATCCGGAACACAGTTATAAACATATGCAAAATTCCAGAGGTCATATGCAATAATCCATGGCCAGAGCATATCAGGCCAGATCATATCCTGCTGTTTATGTTTGCGATCAACAAAAATTCCCATCCAGCCTGAAATCGCAATGATGTTCAATATGCCAGCAATTCCGTTCATGATATTCCAGGGTCCGCCGACAAGCAGCATACCATCACGTACGCCATTGAATGTGCTAACTTGAAAATCACGAACAACTGCTTCCGTAATATTCAATGCAAGAATAAGTGCAGGAAGAAATAAGACCGCTTTTTTGGTTTCCATGCCCTTAATAAAGCGGATTGCCCACACAACGAGACAACCAGCAAGCACCGAGTACACTTTTGCCCAGTGGAACCAGGTACCAACAGAAGTATCAGGGACAGCTGTTTTAATCCATACTGTAAACGTGAGAATAATTGGTAAGACCAGGAACAATGCAAGGGCAGCCCATTTGTTTGCCCGAGCAAGTTCATTTAGCAACATGAGTGCAGCTAGCACTGCAAACCACATAAAAACCTGTCCTGCAGACAGTGTTTCAAATAAAAACATAGCTCGCTCCTTTCCTTAATATTGTGGTTTTTTATAGCATACCATGAGTAATTACTTTTAACAAGTAAATAATAAATGTTATATTTACCACTGTTTGTTGTTAGTATATAGTTACTTTACTATATATTCACAAGGAACATACGATGGCAAAAACGGTTGTTGCACTCATCGGCAGTAAACGTAAAAAAAACACATACTCACTCGTTACTCAAATAGCTTCTGTACTCAAGCAACATGATATCGATACTGATCTTGTTTTTCTCTATGATAACGAGATAAAGGATTGTGTTGGCTGTCAGGCTTGTATTCTAGGTAAGCGCTGTGCCCTCACTGATGATGCCCCATCGATTCGCGAAAAGCTCAGTAAAGCCGATGGAATCATTCTTGCGTCCCCTGTATACATGTGTTCCATTTCAGGCAGAATGAAAACATTTATTGACCGCACTGCCGATTAGTTTCACCGTCCAGAACTGATTGGTAAGCCCATCCTCACTGTGGTAACTACTGCGGGTAGCTATGAACGCGATGCGCTTACATACCTTAACAATATTGCCATGCACAGGGGATGTGCCCTTGCTGGCTCTTTGAACCGCAAACAAACCACAATGCACAAACCCATCATGATGCGTGAAGTAAAACAATTCATTACGCTGATTAACCGCGGATCGTTTTTATATAGACCATCATGCAAGCATCTCATACTATTTAAAATTCAAATGAGTAAGCACTATTACCAGTAAATTCTCTCCACACTATCTTGACCCTGCATGGCAACTTTTCTATACTGCGAGTGTATAGTCTGTCCCCGTGCGATGCTCATTGTAATATTCATACCACGAGCACGTGGTGAGGGTACAGAACCATGAGGTGCGTCCAACTGTATGGACTTGTTTACCGTAAGCAAATCGGATACAGGTATGAAATTTTCCGATTTGCCTTCGATGCGAGTCACGCAGCGGACCAAGAGGGGGAATCCGGTTAAAAGCCGGAGCTAGCCCGTAACTGTATGCTATGGTACTGCATGCTCTCTGCTGTATACATAGCGAGCCAGGATACCCTGCCCCATGGGAATTCGCAGAAACGCTTCGTGGTCCAGGCGTGGTGCGATCGGCCATTCTTGAACTGAGTTTGTTCGATCAATCCTCAAAAAGACGAAACGTTTCTTCTCCCCAGCTTACTCATTGTTTCGAGCGTTGCTCCCACAGACAATGAGAAGCTAGTACGTGCCAGATGAGCTACAGAGCTTTAGCGATTGCTATTCCAGATGGGCTCGTCTGTCCCTCATTACTCTTTTTGAGGGAGGCACACATGCGGACACATCCGCAAGGAGAAAGAAATGCTCACAAGAAAAAAAATTGCACTCATTGTGCTCCTTGTAGCAGGTATCGCAGGAATCTTTGTATGGGCACAATCGATATCGGTAAAAGATTCGATCGGTGCCACAATCACCTTACCCGGTAAAGCAGTACGCATTGTATCGCTTTCTCCTGCGCTCACTGAAACTATTTACGCCGTTGGTTCATCGACTATCGGAAACACAACGTACTGTAATTATCCGGAAAGCGCAAAAAATGTACAAAAAATTGGTGGATACAGTGCTAAAACAGTCAACATTGAAACTATTATTGCACTAAAGCCAGACCTCGTTATTGGCGAACTCAATGCTCATAAATCACTCCTTGAGCCGCTCACAAAAGCAGGCCTCAAAGTCATGCTCATAAAGCTTGAAACATTTGATGATATTTACAATGGAATTACCCTTATCGGACAGGTAACAGGGAATGGCAAAACTGCTACCGATCTCATTGCGTCGCTAAAACGCAGAATTGCTCTTGTAGCCGAAAAAATACAAAAAATACCCGATGATAAGCGACCAACCCTGTTCTGGGAAGTCTGGCATGAACCTTTGATGACTGCTGGCCCTAATACCTTTATCGGACAGATTATTACAGCTTCAGGCGCAAAAAACATTTTTGCCGATCTTACAGAAAACTGGCCTGTTGTCTCTTTTGAAGCTGTATTGACTAAAAACCCAATGTATATTGCATCGACCTTATCTCATGGCCCCGAAATGGATAACACAAAACTCAAACAACGTACAGGATGGTCTTCGATGTCTGCAGTTGTACAGAACAGAGTGCTTCTCTTTAATGATGATATTTTTAGCCGTCCGGGACCACGGTTTGTTGATGCCATTGAGCTTCTGGCTAAGGTTCTCTATCCGGAACTCTTCAAATAACATGGAAAAAACAAATAATAATGTTTACCGTGAGCACGTACAATGACAGCAAAAAAATATAACTCAGTTTTTTTCTATCCTGCTCTGCTTCTTTTAATGCTCATCATAGTGCTCTCACTTTCGCTAGGCGCGGTACGTATCCCATTGTGGGATACGTTTCGTGCCATAGGTGAAATTATCAGTAAAAAAAGCACCGAAAGCGATCCTTATATTGTTATTTTAAATTTACGAATTTTGAGAACAATGCTTGCAGGTATCGTCGGCGCGAGTCTTGCCTCTGCAGGAGCTGTATTTCAGGGACTCTTTCGCAATCCCCTTGCAGATCCGTACATCATTGGAACATCATCGGGATCAGCTTTTGGTGCTGTACTTGCTATTGTATTAGGATGGACTGTTTCTATTCCCGGTTTTTCTGCAATCAGCGCTATGGCATTTCTTGGGGGCATTATAGCAACGCTTGCAGTATATCTCATTACTGGCGTGTTTGGCTCCCGCGGAGACACGGTAACGCTGTTACTTGCAGGCACTGCACTAAGCTCACTCTTCTCATCGCTCATTGCCATTTTGGTCGCTATCAAAGACAAACAGCTCCACCAGGCATATTTCTGGCTGCTCGGCAGTTTTTCCGGGAGAGGTTTGGGAGAGCTTTTAGTTTTGCTCATTCCTGCACTACTTGGCTTTATAGCTGCACTCGCTTCATCGCGCATACTTGACCTGTTTTCAGCAGGAGATGAATCAGTCATCATGCTTGGGCTTGATCCTGGCAAAGCACGTCTTGTGATTGGAGCTGCCATGGCGCTCACAATATCTGCATCAGTTTCAACAGCGGGCAGTATTGGCTTTATCGGGCTTATAGCGCCACACATCGCAAGACGATTTGTAGGACCAGTTCACAAATGGCTTATTCCCGCATCAGCAGTCACCGGAGCGATTATGCTTATTGCTGCTGATCTCACTGCTCGCACACTCGTACCGCCTGTAGAACTTCCTGTTGGCGCAGTAACGGCGCTCATCGGTGCTCCGTACTTCCTATACAAAATTTCCAAACATGGTTTGAGGTCATTATGAAACAATTACCATGCACCGATGCTGTGTCAATGCACATTTCAGAACTCTCAGGAGGCTACCCCGGCATTCCTGTTTTTCATAATGCTTCCATTGAAGCTCGCTCTGGTGATATTGTTACTATTCTGGGGCCAAATGGTTCTGGCAAAACAACGCTCCTTAAAACTATACTTGGTCTCTTAAAAGCCTTCTCAGGTACCGTTACGTTATGCAATACTAACATGCAAAAAGCTACACCCGGTGAACGCGCTCGTATCGTAGCATGGGTGCCGCAGCTCTTTGAACCTACCTGGTCATACTCGGTGTATGACATTGTCTCACAGGGTCGCTTTATTCATGCGGGGCCATGGAAACAGTTTTCACGACAGGATCAGGAAGCAATTCATGCTGCACTTGCTGCTATGGATCTTCTGGAACATGCAGAAACACCTATCAATGAACTCTCTGGAGGACAGGCACGCCGGGTACTCATTGCGCGTGCGCTTGCTCAGATGACACCGATAATTGCTCTCGATGAACCTGCAGCTCATCTTGACCCAGGAAGACAGATTGAGCTTATGGATATTCTCCAGAACCTCGCTCACGAGGGAAAAACGATACTCATCAGTCTGCACGATATCAACCTTGCCTACCGTATTGCTACAGAGGCGGTGCTCATTAAACCAGATGGCACCGTACTTTCTGGCAAACCGGAGAAGATTTTTGATCCGCACAATCTCGAAACCGTGTACGAAACAGAATTTTTCCACGGCTTTAATGAGTTTATTGGTAAATTTTCTTTACCACTATCCCGATCAAAAGATTTACCAAAAAATCCACAAAATATTGACTAAAGAGGAATACTACTATGAATACAGAAGAACTTACTCAAGCTATTCAAGCACATCTTGATGATCTCACGAAACCAAAAGGAAGTCTTGGCAAACTGGAAACCTATGCAAAACGCCTCGCTCTCCTACAGGGAAAAGTACCGCCGCGAATTGAAAAAAAAGCCGTATTTGTGCTTGCTGGCGATCATGGTATTGTCGATGAAGGTGTGTCCCTCTATCCTAAAGCTGTAACCGCACAAATGATGTATAACTTCATGGCAGGTGGCGCTGGCATTAATGTGCTTGCACGTGCTTGCGGTTTTGATGTATTTGCTGTTGATGCAGGAGTCGACGCAGATCTCCCGAAGGAATGGATTGTTAGCGATGCACATAAACAGAACAATGGAACAGGCTCTCCGCACTTTTTTTCAATGAAAGCCTGTAAGGGATCTGCTAATTTTTATAAGCAACCGGCATTAACAGAAGCTGAATTTGCTCTCTGTATTGAAAATGGAAAAGCCCTCGCTCAGTTTGCTATCCGGCATCACTACGATATGGTTGCAATCGGAGACATGGGCATAGGAAATACATCGAGTGCTGCAGCACTTGCAATTGCATTTGGGCTTGCACCCGATGAAATCATCGACAGAGGGACAGGTATTGATGACGCAATGCTCAAGCACAAGTATACTATTATCACCGAAGCGGTAACAAAACATTGTCCGCAAAACAAAACACACGATCCTGAATACATAGGCCGATGCTTCGCCGGTCCAGAACTTGCAACAGCAGCAGGAATCATTCTAGGGCTCAAAGACAGCGGCATTGCCTGCATGCTCGACGGTTTCCCGATAACAGCGGCCGCGCTGCTTGCTTCCAAACTTGATCCTACTGTGCTTGAGTACTGCTTTGCTGGACATGAATCACATGTTAAAGGACACAAAACCATGCTTAAAGCAATGGGACTGGAACCAGTTGTTACGCTGGAAATGCGCCTCGGAGAAGGGACAGGTGCTGTTATTGGCGGATTTATTGTGAGTCTCGGTGCCCGTATTGCATCAGAAATGGCAACATTTTCGAGCATGAATGTATCAAAGGCTGAAAAGGAAGAAATTGATTACTGAAAACAAACATGGCGGCAACATGAGGAAGCATCTCGAACACGCATACGCTCTCGGATGGAAGGGAAGCAAAGAGGAATTCATCGATGCCAGTGCAAACCTGAATCCTCTTGGACCACCGCCATGGATTAATGAAGTTATTTTTTCATCGCATGAATTGCTTTATCAGTATCCAGACCCTGAATATGTAGAACTTTTGAGTGCTGTTGCCAACTATCTTCCCATACCTCCAGAAAAAATTGTTTTTGGGAATGGTGCTGACGAAATCATGTTTGCTCTAGCAAGAATGATTGCAAAGCCACGCGGACTTACACAGCCTGAGCCCACTGCGCGAGCACTCGTTGCCGCCCCAGCCTACAGCAGTTACCGTGAAGCTCTGACACGCGCTGGCTTGACTGTTATAGAAGTTCCATACCAGTCGCTGTTCGTTCATCATGAGGAAGCAGTTAGCATACAGGAGTTTGCAACATGCTGGATCGGCGCGCCAAATAATCCCGATGGTGCAGTTCCCCCTCAGTATCCACAGAGCATTATTACACTCGCAAACAATTTCCCGCAAACGTTTTTTGTTATTGATGAGGCTTTTATAGAGTTTACCGATTTTACATCACTTGCGGAAATAAAGAGCCTCCCGGATAATATTTTTATTATTCGCTCAATGACAAAAATCTTTGCTGTTCCCGGTCTCAGGATAGGATTTGCTATCGTTCCAGAAGCATACAAAAGTTTGATACGCGAAGAAATTCCCAACTGGCCACTCAATACAGTAGCAGCGCAATTTGCACTCAAAACTTTGAGCCACCCCGATGTACAAAACTATGTTACAACATCAAAACAATTCATAAACAAGGAAAAACAGCGCATACGCCAGGCTCTATCACCCTACTATGAACTCTCCGAAGCTCATGCAAACTTTTATTGTATAAAATTAAAATATAGTAAAAACTCAGCACAGTACGCGTATTCACAGTACGCAGAAAACTCGCACACAAACTATGTTGACTATACAAACACAAACTGCACTAACGGATCGGGTGCAAATCAGGGAGCAACACCAGAACAAACAGGCACCGATCAACCTAATCGTACCCAAACCGGAGCCTGCCAGCCAGATCACCCTTATCAAGCGCTCGATGCCGCCAGTCGCCTGGAACATGAACCGGCCTGCACCGATCAACCTAATCGCACCCAAACCGGAGCCTGCCAGCCAGATCACCCACTGAGTAAACTGAGAACATCGCTCATAGAGTTTCTGCTTAAAAGCGGAATTGCCGTGCGCGATGTTTCCAACTATACAAACAACGATGAATGGATTTGCAGAATTGCCATCCGCACACAAAAAGAAAACGATGCTATAATCAGCGCGCTTACAACATTTGCGACACTTTCTGCATGCACTTCTAGCAGAATGCACAGCAATTCAGCTGGTAGTGCTGTAGGTAACGCATTCAGTAGTGCTGCAGGTAGCGAACCCAGTAGTTCTGCAAACAGTATAATTTACCATGTAAGTCGTAATACCTCGATCGAAGCAGAAAAATTTAAAATTAAAAAACCAAGCAGAGCAATCGCTATAATGATACAGGGTTGCTCATCGAGTGCCGGTAAAAGTATTATTACAGCTGCACTGTGCCGAATTTTGAGAAATCGCGGTTTTGATGTTGCTCCTTACAAAGCACAGAATATGTCCAATAATTCAGCGGTAACAAGGGATGGCTTTGAGATAGGCCGGGCGCAGGCAGTACAGGCTCTCGCTTGCGGTCTTGAGCCAGATCCAAGAATGAATCCCGTGCTCATTAAACCAGAGGGCAACATGGAATCACAGGTACTTGTTATGGGTAAACCCTGGCAGAGAAAAACTGCACAGGGCTACTATCAGCACAAAAACGAGCTTGCTGCCATTGCACAGGATGCTTATGACAGTCTTGCTCGAGAATATGAAGTAATAGTACTAGAAGGAGCTGGGAGTCCAGCTGAAATTAACTTAAAATCACATGATTTTGTAAACATGCAAGCTGCAATCTATGCAGATGCTGATGTTTACCTCGTAGGTGACATTGATCGCGGAGGTGTGTTTGCATCATTTTTAGGACACATTGCCACATTCAGCCACACTGAACGGAATTTGCTGAAAGGTTTTATCATCAATAAGTTCCGTGGCGATGCCACGCTGCTCGCTCCTGCCTATGAGCTGCTTGCCCGCTACACAAGCGTTCCCGTAATCGGGTGTGTCCCGTATTTTAAAGATATTGTGATACCCGAAGAAGATGAGGCTACTTTCCCTGTACCGAACAAAGCTCAAAAACGAGCTGATGAACTACCTACTATTACCCTCGGCATTATCATGTTCCCACATGTTTCGAACTTTACAGATTTTGAACCATTTGCATATGAACCCTATGTCAAAATAAAAAAGATAGTAAACCCCTCTGATTGCGCAGAAATAGACGCTCTTATTTTACCTGGTTCAAAAACAACAGTGCGAGACTACCTGTGGCTCGAAGAAACTGGACTTGCCCGTGTAATATGCGAACAGGCCGACCAGGGTACAATTATCATGGGAATCTGCGGCGGACTCCAGATGTTAGGTACAGAAATCCATGATCCTGACCATGTCGAATCAGACCATACTGTTACAAAGAGCCTTGCACTCTTACCATTAGTTACAACATTTTCAAAAAACAAACAACTTGCACGAGGTACCTATGCCATTACCCAGCCTGATACTCTCTTCAATAATGAGATGGGTGAAAGCTGGCAAAACGCGAAGCTCATTCAGGAATTGCTTCAGAGAATCTCAGAGAAGGAACTATCAGGCTACGAGATTCACCATGGCATAACGATGTATTCAGAACCAGACTACTCGCTTCAGGCGATTTCTCTAAATTCCTCTGCAAATGCAATCAGCAAAAAACCGACCCCATTTATTTTTAATGCACACAATAACCCTGTTGCATGGTGTTATAAAAATATCATTGGAACCTATCTCCATGGCATATTTGAAAACGATGAATTGCGAACAGCATTCCTAAACTGTATACGCGCCCGAAAAAACTTACAAGAACAACAACTCTTTCCTGTACCTACAACCGATGCAGAGCTTGAAAAACTCAGCAATTATATAGCATCATATATCGATACAGACACAATTGTGCATAACCTTATGAAGCAAACAAACAGAAAGGCTTATCCGGGATGGAGCTAGTTCAGCAATTTCTGCAGACACTCAAAACAAACTACTGGTATTACAATATCGCCATAGTAGCTGGTGGAATTATTCTCGATAGCATCATTGGTGACCCCGTCTTTTCACTCCACCCGGTCAGGCTTATCGGTAAACTTGCAGATATTTTGGAAACTATAACGCGAAAACTCTTCTCCTGTCCCTATCCGCCCACAAACGCGAATAACACAACTGAGCGCACATTGAAAACTCGAGAGCTGCTTGCGGGTTTTTGCGCATGGATAGGGACAGTCCTGCCTGTGACGATCGTTGTTTTACTGATGCATTCATTCTTAATTGCAAAGATTTTCGAACTCGCATTAGTTTTTGACAGCTTTGTAATCTGGGCTTCAATCGCGCGGAAAGATCTCGTCAGGCACGCTATGCGGGTCTTTCATGCGCTCCGTTCCGATGCCCCTTATCCGCCAGTGCGCGGGCGGCAGGCTGTTGCCATGATGGTAGGTCGGGATGTCTCAAAACTCGATGCTAACGGTGTGGCTCGCGCTTGTGTCGAAAGCATTGCAGAAAGCTCTGTCGATGGCATTACCGCTCCGCTCATATATGGCTTGATTTTTGGACCCTGGGCTGCAATCTTCTATCGCATAATCAATACACTCGACTCGATGTTTGGACACAAGACAGCGCGTTATCTCTCGTTTGGCAAGCCTGCCGCCCGCGCTGACGATATTGCAAACTTTATACCAGCCCGATTTTCCGCGTTACTGGCATGCTTCTGTGCTCCTTTCGTACAGGGACACACTAGTACAGCGCTTGTATCTTTTAAGCGATACCGGCTCGCCCACGAAAGCCCCAACGCTGGCCATCCCGAATCAGCCTATGCTGGTGCACTCGGGCTTTGGCTCGGTGGCACAACAATATACCCTACCGAAGTTATCCAGAAACCTGTAATCAATCCGGAAGGCAGGGACACTCATTACATGGATATTAAGCGAGCACTCACGCTCCTCAACTGGAATATCTACCTCATCTTTGGAGTTCTTAGCATTTTGCTCGCCCTTTTCTCCTCATTGGTCAAATAAAGTACATGAGCCAACACGAGGGACACTCTTCAGTACTTCAGTAGTTTCTCTTCAATAATTACCTGAGGGACACTCTTCAATACATCTTCAATACTAAAGGGGGCGTTGCGGGGGTATCCCCCGCAGAGGGGGTAGCGGAAGCCCCCGCAGCCAGCACGCGTAGTAATAACGTATAGCGCTGCTGGCGAGGAGGCTGGAGCGAGGGGGAGTCCTCCCCCCTGATGATGGTGAGTCCTCCTTACAACATCCCTCATTCAAACCCACCATGCCTCTTTCCAGATGTCGTTATGACTTTTGCGAACGGTTTAGTATATTTACTTTATGAAGATATTTCTGCTGGTCATAACGATTAGCCTTGTTTCTTGCGCCCCTAAAATAGGAAACGCACCTAAAATAGCAGACACCCCTAAAATAGGAGACGCCCCAAAACAAGCAAACGCCCCAAAACAGGCAGAGGAGGGACAGACTATGAATGATGATATTTGCTATATCGAACCGACTGAAGAATTGCGAGCCAGGCTTTCTCCAGAAGAATTTCGTGTTCTCGTGGAAGCTTCTACTGAACCTCCATTCCGCAATGCTTACTGGAACAATCATGAACCGGGTATCTATGTTGATAAGATTGATGGCACGCCGCTTTTTACCTCGATTGCGAAGTTTGACTCTGGAACTGGCTGGCCCAGTTTTTTTGAACCTATCGCGCTTGAAAATCTTGTGTTCGTCGAAGACAACTCTTTTGGAATGCACCGGATAGAAGTTCGTTCAAAATCTTCTGGTGGTCACCTTGGTCATGTTTTTGATGATGGCCCGGCACCAACAGGGAAACGATACTGTATCAACTCTGCTGCTCTGCGCTTTATTCCTCTCGATCGTATGAATCAAGAGGGTTATGGTCATCTGCTTGATTTGTTTAATAAAAATCAATAGGGGTAATGCAATATAAAAACTAAGACATCGCTGCCTCTGTTATTTTCTGTTGTGCTCTTGGATATGGTTGGGTTTGGTTTTATTATTCCGCTCATTCCCGATTATATCAAACAGTTCCATGCCGATCCCGCTCTGTTAGGATTTCTGATGGCTGTTTATGCTGGCGGGCAGTTTATTGCTGCGCCTCTCGTTGGAAGGTTATCTGATAAAGATGGAAGAAAACCGCTATTGCTCTTTTCCATTGGAGGGACATTCTTTTCACTACTCAGGCTTGCTATGTTGATGAGTAAAAAATAATTTTCATGTATGCGATAGAGTAGCACCGATCATCAATGGTGTGGATTATCGCTATAATGGCACCGCTTATTGCTGCAATAGTACCGATTATCGTTGCAATGGTAATTTGCTCAATGCAATCAACTACTTTACAGTGTGCCGCTTGATTTTTTTAGTGGTGGTCATTTCAAGTGGTTCTGTCAGTATAGTTATTTTGCTGATACGTTGATAAGGAAGCAGTTTTGCATTAACCTCATCAACGATATGTTTGATACGGGCTTCAATATCTCCATCCTGAATTGTCATACCGTTTCGCACTGCTTCCTGGTCAAACCACTCTTTGCTGGGGTAAATACATGCTTCTATGCCTTCTGATTTTTCACGCTTATCTAACAAGTAGCCCCGTACGAGAATTTGTTCAATTTCACTGTATAATTGAAATGCATTTTCAATTTCTTCTGGATATACATTTTTACCGCCTTCGGTAACAATAACATTTTTAGCCCGACCGGTTAAGTAAAGATAATTTTCTTTATCGAGATACCCAACATCTCCCGTTTTAAACCAACCGTCACTGGTAAATACTTCTCTCGTAGCAGCTTCATTTTTATAGTATCCTTTCATGACCATTGGTCCCTTAACCGCAATCTCACCTCGTCCGTCATGATCAGGTTCAAGAATTTTCATTTCAACCTGTGGGAGGATTTTACCAACACTGGTTTCCTTATATGCTTCTACTGGATTAAGCGTCAGTATAGGGCTTGTTTCTGTAAGTCCATAACCCTGAACAAAATCAATACCTAGTTGGTTATATTTTCTAAACACAGAAGGAGCAAGCGGCCCCCCGCCACAAATGCAGATACGGATGCTTTTGAGGCTTGCTTTATCGAGTATCGAGCCAAACATCTTTTTACCTGGGTTTACTTTGAATACTTTTTTTATAAACCCGGAAATTGCCATCAATACCGAAATGAGTCCATACACCAAAAAGCCTTTTGCTTTTATACCCTTTATGATACCCGCAAGCACTTTATTAAAAAGCAGGGGCACACCTAGGAACATGGTTACTTTAGCTTCTTTGAGTTCTTTGAGAATTGCTGTTGTTACCATACGCTGCCCAAATACGAGTTCTGCACCTACGGAAATAGCCTCAATAAAAACAGCTAGCATTGTATATGCATGATGAATTGGGAGGAGCGCATAGAATACATCAGTTTCAAAAATATTAAGATTAGCCTGCGCAAGATAGCAGTCACTGACAAAATTTCGATGTGTGAGCATGGCACCTTTAGGGATACCAGTCGTTCCACTCGTAAACAAAATTGCTGCCAAGTCTTCTTCCTGTGCTGGTTCTATATGCGCTGTTCCGGAAAATGTAAGCTCATAAATATAGGCTGGCTTTGCTTTTGAGAGTGACCAGCAATGCTGTATTCCATCTTTGAGTGCATCATACTTTTCTTCATCTACAAAGAGTGCCTGTGCATCAGATGCTTTGAGAATATTTTTTATTTCGTCAACCGAAAGCTGATAGTCTATTGGCACCACAGTAAAACCTGCAAATAAAATTGCTAAATATGCAATGGCCCACTCAGGCGAATTTTTGCCGGTAACAGCAATTTTGCTTCCCCTTTCAAAGTGCTGACTTGCAAGGAAATTGGCAACCTGCTCTATCAGCGCTAGTGTGTCCCTATAGGTCAATGTTGTACGATCTGGGTTAAAAATAGTAAAACATGGGCGGTCAGGAAAACGCGCAACGGTGATTCTAAACATCTCTGGCAGCGTTGGCCATGTTCCCTTAAAATGCGTTCCACGATAATTTTCGAGAAATGCCCACGGTGTTATATTTGTCATAATTTTTCCCCCTCTATAGCAATTGCGTACAGGTACGTTTAATTTTAATCCACTTCCACCACTTCTTCAAGCCAGCCAGTTTTCTGAAGCGTTTTGATTTGCTCTTTTGAACAGACAATTGCAGGTACTGCAGAGCTCCACATATCACCTAACCATGTACCAATTGCATGCACTGCATCTTCGGTAATTGTGTATATCGATGCCTTTATGCTTCGACGAATGTCATCGGTATAACCCAGAAGGTCATACATGAGTGCAGTCCGTCCCTGCGATGATGGTGACTGCGGTCGATCAAAGTTCTTGAGCACCGCTGGTTTCATAGCATCGAGTTCAGACTGCAGCCATGCAGTTTTTAGGAGGAACTCTGAACACCGAGTAAAATCATCAAGTGTTTCTATTGTCCGCGGATCGCGATAACTGCCCATTGCAACTAAATTTTGTATGAAACCAGCGTTGCAATAAGCGCCATATGCTCCGCCTTCTACGCGTAATTTTTTATAGAGCCACTTGTACGTGAGCAAAAACGATGAAAAGAGCAATGCACCTGCGTTTGCATGCATCGGTGATAGTCCGCTACACGTTTGTGCACAATAGTTTACCTGTGTATTAATCACGATAGCACGACGTTTAGGCGTCAAAATGGAATACGTAAAGGGAACTATCATCTCATCGCGAAAAGCACCGCTAAACTCAGCAAGCATCGGCTCTAATTGTTCTATATGTTCCTTTTCACCAATTATATGCAGACGAACCGGTTTACGCATAAAAACCTTGTTCCGCAAAGCAAGTACTTTACCAAACAAAACTTCTAATTCTTCTTTTTTATATTTTAGTGCCTTTCGCAAAAACTGAACGCGGGTAATACCATCATATAATTCGTTAGCATAGCTTGATGGCTGTACTGCTGCTGATGCCAGAAGCATTGCAAACTGCGTCCCACCTGAAACGACTTCAGAATATGCATTGTTTGCTTTTTCTTTAACAAGATCACAAAAATGCTTAAAATCTAAATTGTCTGGTCTTGTAAATATATCCTTACAGATAGCAACCATTTCTTTAAAATTATGCGGTAAGGCACTTATCTGAACATCAGCAAAGGCAACGATTCTATCTTCTTTAATATGTTTTTCGATTACAACTTTTGTTGAAAAACCACCTGTGTACCTGTCAATTCTGGAACTCATATCTGCATAGTTCATATTTCCTGCGCCCATTTCGGTGAGTGCTGATACGGCAAGTTCCAGCATGGTCAGTTCTTCCGGATTACAATCACCAAGATCAAACACAAATGACAGGTACGTTATGCCATTCGTAAAGAGTTCCTTTTTGCTTATTGGAATTTCATATTTATTCGCATATACGAGCGAATAATCCTTTACTGTTTTTGGCATATCATGATAAGAAAGTGCCGGGAGTTTCTTTTTGTCCTCTTCACTATCAGGTGTTTGTTGATACTGTTTGAGGTTTTCCGATTCTTGTTTTATAGTTGCTATATCTTTTTCGGATAACCGTTTTTCAATATTTCTAAGGGTTTGCTGTCGTTTTTTTAACAGCGATGAAAAGAAATTAACATCACCCTTACCTGACGCAACAACAGCATGTGTATTTTCAATAAACCAGGTTTGTAATAGTCTTGAAAGATATGCAGGATCATTTTTAATGGTGATTCGCAATTTTGTTATTGTTTCGCTCATTGACAATGCAAGCACAGGATCGAGTTCATATGTTGTAAAACATGCAAGTTTATCCAGTATTTTTATTGGGAAATTGTTTGAAATCTCTCGCGAGCTATATTCAAACTGATGCAATGAGGCCTCGAGAAGCTTTTCATCGATGCCATCGTGAATCAAAGCCTGAATGGTTTTATTTACCACCTCTAAAAATTGTTTGAGTTTTCCAGGTTTTGCTCCTCGCAATCCTACTGCAAAGAGAGGCTGCTGGTAATATACTGAAAAACCAGAAGTATCGGTTAAGTCTTCTCCCAAACCAGAATCGATGAGTGCCTTACGGACCGGGCAGCCAGAATTTCCAATTAGAATATCAGCAAGCAGCGAGAGTGCCACCACTAATTCCTGATTTGCTATGCTGTCAAACATCCAGGCAATCGTATAGATGCATTTATGCTCATCCTTTTTAGATGCAGCCGGATATCGATACTCGATTGTTTTGGGTGCGCTAAAACGCGGCTGAAGCGGTATAGCACTTTTTGGCTCCAGATACGAAAAGCCCTGCAATCGTTCATCAATAAATGCACAATGTGTTTCAAGCGGTATTGATCCATATAAGAGCCACTGAGCATTAGACGGATGATAAAATGACGCATGGAACTCCTTAAATGCCTCCCAGGTAAGCTCTGGTATGCAATCAGGATCACCACCAGAGTCATTTTTATATATGGTATCCGGGAAAAGCTGCTCGCAGAGTATTTTCCATGAAAATTCCTCAGGTGATGAATACGCACCAGCCATTTCATTGTATACTACACCGTTATAAGATAATCGCTTGCCTTTTGGTTTTGTCTCATCATATTCATAATGCCAACCTTCTTGCAGAAAAGTCTCTTTCCGTAAAAGCGGATGAAGGACGACATCGGTATAGACATCAGCAAGATTAAAGAAATCTTTTGGTATTGTTGAACACACCGGGTAAATTGTTCTATCAGGGTAGGTAAACGCATTGAGATAGGTCGCTGCAGAGGTGCTTCCTAGTTCATTAAAAACATCCTTTAACGGATATTTTTTTGAACCAGACAACACCGAATGTTCAAGAATATGCGGGGCACCAGTATTATCGGTACCAGGTGTCCTAAAGGCTATTGCATAGAGGTTCTCTTCATCATTACAGTAAATATGAATAAGTCTGGCTTTTGTTACTTTGTGTTCACATTGTATGCAGTATGCCTTTAATTCCTGTATACAATCAATTTTAGTAATTATAAAATTAGAAAAAATTTGGCCTTCTTGATACGGCAATACTGGTAGCTGATTTCTGTCCATTGAAACTCCTTTGGTTTACAGTAAGTTTTTTACAGTGGTAAGTATTTAATGACGGGTAAAACAGGCGTCCTCAAGTGCAGTATATGCTTCGTCCATCTGCCTGAGCCTTCGTGAGAGGTCGCGAGCGAGGTTCATGATTAACATGGCAAAAACTGTGGTATTTTCGCAGTATATGCTATAGATTGCCTGGTTAGAAATTACTGCTGTCCTCACAGGTTGACGGGCTCTCACAGTTGCCGCTGCCGGCATAACATCAAGCAGTTCCATTTCTCCAACAGTCTGGCCTTCTCCCAATACAGCTATGGTTTTACCATTTTTTGAAACATCAACCGAACCTTCGAGCAAAAAATAGATAGAATCGTTAGGCTGCCCTTCCTGTATGATTACATCATTAAATTGAAAATCTTTATATACTAATTTTGGGAGCACCGCGGCCTCTATCTGTTCATTCATGAGACCGCCAAAAAGTGAATAGCGCTGTAAAGAATCTGCAGTAATCATTGCTTTAATTGTAACAGATTTTTAGAAATTTTCCAATAATTAGTAAGCTATTATCAAAAAGTACATTTTGATATATTATGTCACCTGTAACTCAAATGGTTTATACCTGTTTTAAGCATAATTAAACGGTACAACAAGGAGCATGTCATGCAAAAAATCTATTCAAACATTGCATTAATCTATAAAACATTACATAGAAAAACTGGTATCCCAGCAGCCCTCTATGCTATCTGGAGCTTTTTAAGTATTGCTTTTTCATGTATTGCTTTGATTGTTTTTCCTTCTATCTTTTGCTATATCGCTGCAGTTGTTATCTTAATCACTCATGGTGTCTTATATTTTATCTATAACACATGGACTAAAACCGAAGACAAACTGCGAGTTTTTGCATTTGCCACCTATAAAAAGCTAATCAATTACTTTGCCTTTCTGCAGTTCTGTGCACATTCAATTATCTTACTCCTAGCATGGAGCAAGCAAATAATTACATCAAGCACCTATACAATCGTGTATTGGATAATGCTCATTATCAATGCGCTCTATCTCATTATATTCTTTAATCTCAATAGTAAGAAAAATCTATTTGACAAAGGATTGTATACGACAGAAAAGAAAAATAACAAACTCGTCTATGTACCTGTGAAACTTTTTAATTTTTCCACCAAACAGGATGATGAATCAAACAGACCATCAAAAATTAAAGCTGAACAATCAGGGAAAAGCACCGATAGTTCAGAACCCAAACTGAAGAATCCCGTTACGCTTTTCTTGATAAAAGTAAGTTTTTTTATTTTGAGCTGGGTCGATGCAATCATCTGGGCTGTTTCTGTTGTCATTTTTGTTAACTCATTGCTATTCCAGCTGTTTGAAATCCCTTCAGAGTCAATGGTTCCTGAACTGTATGTAGGAAGCCGTGTTGCAGCTGTACGCTTTTTAACTAATCCAGAAATTCCGCTATCTAACACACGTATTCCCATAACACTTGGTGTAAAACGATTTGGTCAATATGTACTGTCTAATCCACGCTATGTACTCCGTAAGGATCAAGCTATAAACGACTTCATAAATGATTTTTTATTTAAAATAACCTTTACCCTTGTTCGCCGGCCCAAAGTTGATGAAAATGGTATAGAAATAGCTGATCCGCTCATTAAGCGCCTTATTGGTATGCCTGGCGAACAGCTTACAATAATCGATGATCAAGTTTATATTAGAAACAATGTAAATGAACCCTTTAAGCCGCTTTTAGAAGACAATCAATATGCATACACGTTTAAGAGTAGGCGTAGTGCTAATGTTGCAAGAATTCGTTATAATATAATAACAGAATCCTTGCGAGCAACAATTTTCAATTGGGATGAACTTAAAAATTCCGTGAATCGCGAATATTTTGATAACCTCGCAAAACAGTATATTGATTATTTTAGAACTGTAAAGTTAACAAAAACCTATAGCAGAGAATATGAAGATACATATGGTTTCTTATTCCTTGCAGTCAATAATATCGATGAACGGTACTTCGAGGCTTATACTTCTGTATTAAAAAGCTCTCCTAATAGATTTATTTCCGATCTTAAAGACTATCTCTTTGCATGGGAAAATGCTCTTCCACCAGAAAATATATACGAAGAAAACTGTCTCAAAGCCAATCTCCTTTCAAAATTACTATTTCTGGAAACCCTCAAACAATATATAATCCAGAAAGAGAGCGGGCAGGAACAAACCGAAGCTTTTACAAAAGCACAAAACAGTCTTCACGATTACACATTGCTATATATCAGACAATTCTTTGATGCACGTAATATGCCGCCGTTCCCTGAAAATGCAACACTTGGCAAAGGTCAATATTTCTTTATGGGTGACAATAGATATAATTCGCTTGACTGCAGGCATTGGTCATTTGAATCAGTTGAAAAATTACTCTACAGTAAAGATCCCTATTCATTGAGATATTTTTCTAACTTACACCCGTTTGCGATACAGAGCGATCGAATCAGAGCGATCGCGGTATTCTCGATGTTCTAATTCTAAACTATGGTATGAATGAGGAAACCTATGGCAGCTATAACTTCAAAACAACGCCGATCCAGGCTTTTCAGGTTTTATAGTTCAGTTATCGTTATCCTTTTGCTCATTGCAGCAGTGTCAGCACTACTCTGGTTTTTATATACCAGGTTCAATTTATTTGATCAGGAAATCGGCGGGCTAATCTATTTATTTCAAACCATTGAAGCTGGTGTGCAAACAAAACTAATAGCTGGAATAAGTATCGGTTCCATGCTCATCGCTCTTTCCTTTTTGCTGATTCCGGCTTTTTCCAGAAAAATTAACCGCCAGGCATTTTTTACTTCTATCTGGCGCGGTATTCTCTCTGCATTCACCTACCTTGTAGCCTCAAAACTCTATGAAATTGCACTAAAAAAAGGTCATCTCGCTGTTTTTATTACTAATATAATTTTCATTTTTATTACCTTTATACTCATAGAAACAATTATTATTCTCATATCTGATACTGATGAAAGAGGTTTACGCACTGAGCTCACGGCGTCAATTTCATCAGGTATTTTATTTGGTATTCTTGTGCAGTTGTTAGTTTCTATTGGTTCATTGCTCAAACCTTGAAAACACAGTTTTAATATAACTTTCGTGTAATAGTACTTAACTGTTGCTTTACGCACGTTGCATGAGTATCTTTTACCTATTGATATTGTAAATCAACTAATTGTAAAGGAGGCTCGATAATGGCAACTATAACTCTCAAAGGTGCACCTATTCAAACTAATGGTTCATTGCCGGCGACAGGCTCTAAAGCACCTGATTTTTTACTAACTAAGAGTGATCTTTCCGATGTCAGTTTGAAAGATTTTATGGGGAAAACGATGGTTCTCAACATAGTTCCAAGCCTGGATACGGGTGTGTGCGCAGCAAGTGCTAGAAAATTTAACACGTTGGCAAGCTCAATGCATAATACAGTTATTTTAACCATAAGCAGAGATCTGCCATTTGCTCAAAAACGTTTTTGCGAAGCAGAGGGTATCGCTAACGTAATCACACTCTCAGAACTGCGGAATCATGATTTTGGAAAGGCATATGGCCAGGAAATTATTACAGGTCCGCTTGCAGGACTTCTTGCCCGAGCTGTTGTCATTATCGATGCTCATGGAATTATACAGTATACAGAGCAGGTTCCGGAAATTGGTCAAGAACCAGATTACAATGCCGTGCTAAATGCACTTACCAATATCTCACGTTAATTATATATCCATGTATACTTATTTAATAATTAGTTAATATTTTTTAGCCTGTTACTATTTAATTATTATGCTAAAACAAATTCCATTGCACTGTATTAAAAAAGCTGCCTCATTGAGGCAGCTTTTTATATTCTTTCACAACCTTATTTATTTAATAAGGTTTCCCTGCTGATCAGAAACAGTGATTTCTCCAGCTTTGAGTTTTGCAAACACTTCATTTACTTTTGCAACAACTTCAGGTGAAAGGTTGGGGTTATTTGCGGGGATACCAACACCATCATTTTTTGCATCGAAAATAAGTGTCTGTCCGCCAGGGAACTTGCCTTCAAGTTCAGCTTTAATCATATCGAAAGCTGCAACATCGATGCGTTTCATTGCACTGGTAAGAATGATAGAATTAGTCCCATCATAGATACCTTCTGCATACTGATCAACGTCTACACCAATAATCCATACTTTTTTGCCTGCAGTTGCACGTGCTTTTGCTTCATTGATAGCACCAACACCAACACCACCAGCTGCACAGAAAATAGCTTGTACGCCCTTATCAAACATCTTTGCAGCAAGCTGTTGTCCGGCAGCTACGTTATCGAATGAGCCCTGATAAACAACATTCTCAGGTTTCATAACAATATTTGTGCCATAATTCTGGTTTGCATATGCAACACCCTGCTGGAAGCCCCAGTTGAATTTCTGAACGGGAGGAATTTCCATTCCGCCAATAAAGCCCATTTCACCTTCTTTAATCTGAAGCGCCGCAGCAACACCAGCTATAAAACCGGATTCATGTTCTGCAAAGAAAATAGAAACGGTGTTTGGTCCTACAACTGATTTGTAATCACCAGCATGAGGAGTTCCATCAATAAGAACAAACTTAGCATCGGTATACTTTGTCTGTGCCTCAAAGATAGCGGTTTCAAATTTGAAACCAGGAGTTACGATAAAGCGATATCCAGCATCATAGAGATTGCTGATTTCTTTTACGTAGTCAGAAACAGTAGTTCCGGTGGGCTTAAGATATTTATTTTCAATCTTGAGCTCGTTTGCTGCTCTGACGATACCTTCCCAGGTTCCCTGGTTAAAGGATTTGTCATCAATGGTTCCTGCGTCAGTTACCATACCTACTTTTAATGATGCAGTAGGCTGTTCTGCTTTTTTGGTGCAGCCAACAAAAAGAACTGCTGCTACCAAAAGTGCAACAAGTAAAATCTTACCTTTCATGTGTTTCTCCTCTCTTTCGAGTTCATTTTAAGGTAATACTATAATAAACCCGAAAATACTTTTTGACAAGTAGTTTTTAAGCTTCACCACTTGTTTTTACAAATTTACTTTACATTTGCTTCATTTCTATTATTCTGGAAGCTCACTGATAATGCTGACACTGCTTGATGCTCCAATTCTATCAGCTCCTGCTTCAAGCATTTTTATCGCATCATGATACGTTCGTATTCCTCCTGATGCTTTTACTTTCAAAGCATCACCAACGGTCTTTTTCATTAATCGGACATCTTCTACTGTTGCACCTCCCGTTCCAAAACCAGTACTGGTTTTTACAAAATGTGCTCCAGCTCGTTTCGCAGCCTCACAAGCTTTTACTTTTTCATCATCTGTTAAGTAGCAGGTTTCAATAATAACTTTAACTGTTGCTTTGCCTGCTGCTCTAATAACTTCACGGATATCATACTCTACCGTTTTCCAGTCGCCACTTTTTGCTGCTCCAATATTGATAACCATATCTACTTCATGTGCGCCCTGTTCAACAGCCAATTTGGCTTCTGCAGCTTTTATTTCAGTCGCATTTGCGCCTAATGGAAAACCTATAACGGTGCATACCATAACTTTCGTTGAAGCTAATTCTTTTGCACACAGCGGAACCCAGCATGGGTTCACACAAACACTTGCAAAGTTATATGTTTTTGCTTCTGCACACAATTCTTTTATTTGCTGTTCTGTTGCAATTGCTTTAAGCACTGTGTGATCAATCGTTCTGGCAAGGGATGCCTTGCTCCACTCCATAGTATTCCTCCTTGAACTGTATAAAAATCATATATAATTTATATGTTTGATTAAGCGTATAATTTTTTCCGTGTCTCAACAAGATCTTTCAATTCTTTTAGCATGTATTTATTAACGCGCTCAGCTATTGGATAAATATACATCTCAGTTTCTTTTATATAATTTTTAACTTTTTGCACATCCGTTACATAGCCAAGCGCTGTTATATTACTTATCCTGTCAGCACATTTCAATACTTGCGCTTCTTCAGATCCAAACTCAAGAATCCGTTTTAAGAACTCGGGTTTTGTTTCTATTTCTCTTCTTGTTACTTCTAAAACCAGCTTTAATACTTCAGGCCCATCCTCATCTACTGAAACGATTACATCTCTCTGTGTATCCGGAATATCTTCCAATAAATCATGAATAACCGATGCTTTTAGTAACACCGCATCAACATATCCATAATTGAGCAGGATTGTAAATGTTTCCATCTGATGCCTGAACATATTACCGCCAAAATACCGCTCTATGTTCATTAAGGGTATTGAAAGCCATATATAGGGTGCAAGATGCATCGATTTGAGCATATTCATTTTTTTTTCATCGAGCAATTTCTTATATGGCATATTACTCCTGAGATAAATCCTCTAAATAACTTCTGAGCCTTTGAACCAATTCCTGAGCATGTGCAAGTTTTTCTTTTTCTGCTGTAATCACCTCTTGTGGAGCGCGATCAACAAAATCAGCATTACCAAGTTTTTTATTTCCTTTTTCAATAAAAGTAAGCTCTTGCTCAAGCTGTTTTTGCAGCTTTTGCTGCAACACCTTAATATCTATTGAAACTGTCGTATCAATATAAATCTCAGCCTTATTTGCTGCGAGTGCAACTGAGTGTTCCGGTTTTGCAGACACCCACTGAACAGCTTCTGCGTTCACCAGTAATGCAATAACTGGTTCCATTTCCTTAATAAAACTCTCAACCATTCTATCTGTAATTTTCAAACTGACTTTTATCTTTTTTTCCGGGCTAATACCAAATTCACTACGTAAAGTACGTATTCTCGTCACTGCATCCATGAGAGCATCCATCGCCGCTGCATCGCTATCAGCTTTATACTCAACGCTGAACTGCGGATATTCCTGAATCATGATTATGCCACGAGAATTAGGCAGATGACTGTATAGCTCTTCTGTTATAAATGGAAGGAACGGATGCAGTAATCGCAACGAGGTTTCAAGCATCTCAAGAAGCACCGAAACTGCACGATTTCGTTCCTGTTGATCGGTGCTGCGAGTATATATTTTAGATGCTTCCACATACCAGTCACAAAAATCATTCCAGAAAAATTCATAGAGCGCTCGTGACGCATCATTAAATCGATACACAGCCAGCGCATCAGCTATTGATTTTGCAGTCTCATTCAATCTGTGCCGTATCCATTTATCAAGTGGCCGATAGTCTGGTTTTTCAACCAATTCACAACCATCAAGATTCATTAAAATGTACCGTGTTGCATTCCATACTTTGTTGCTGAATTTTGAACCAAGCTTAAAATCGTCCTTATTGATGAGTATATCCTGGCCTGGTGTAAACATAAAACTTAAGGTAAATCGTAAAGCATCTGCACCATATTCATCAATTATTTCCAGAGGATCAATACCATTGCCCAAGCTCTTGGACATTTTTCGCCCTTGCTTATCTCTCACAAGGGTTGTAATGCAAATATCACGGAACGGAGCCTTACCAGTAAACTCCATTCCTGCCATTATCATTCTAGCAACCCAGAAGAATATAATGTCATACCCTGTCACCAATGTTGTAGTTGGGTAAAAATGCCTTAAATCCGATGTTTCTTGAGGCCAGCCAAACACGCTAAACGGCCAGAGCCATGAGCTGAACCAGGTGTCGAGCACGTCTTCGTCCTGTCTGAGTTCCGTCGATTTACAGCGAGGACAGCTTAATGGTTCTTCACGAGCAACTATTATTTCTCCGCAATGATCACAATACCATACAGGTATCCTGTGTCCCCACCAGAGCTGTCTGCTTATGCACCAGTCCCTGATATTCACCAGCCAGTTTTCATACGTATGTTCCCAACGCTCCGGGAAAAACCGTACTGTACCGTCACGCCATGCACTCAGAGCTTTTTCTGCTAGCGGTTTCATTTTTACAAACCACTGCTCCGAAAGGAAAGGCTCAACAACGGTATGACAGCGGTAACAGTGTCCCACTGAGTGCGAAATTGGTTTTGCTTCTATATAGAAACCCTGTGCCTGTAAATCTTCTATAACTGCTTTTCTGCCATCTTTTACAGTCATTCCACGGTATTTTTCAGGAACATTTTCATTGAGTCTGCCATCAGGAGTCAAGATATTTATTTTTTCCAGACTATGCCTGTTTCCAACTTCAAAGTCATTGGGATCATGTGCTGGAGTAATTTTTACGAGGCCCGTTCCAAACTCTTTATCAACATAGCTATCAGCAATGAGCGGGATTGTTCGCCCAGTTAGGGGAAGTACTAACTGCTTACCAACAAGATGCTTGTACCTTTCATCGTCTGGGTTGCATGCAACAGCAGTGTCTCCAAGCATTGTTTCAGGGCGTGTTGTTGCTATTTCTATATAACCGCTTCCATCTGCAAATGGATACTTTATGTAGTGAAGCGCTCCCTGTTCATCATCGTGTTCAACTTCATCATCTGCGAGAGCGGTACCACAGGAAGGACACCAATTAACTAGATATTTACCGCGATAGATATAACCTTTCTCATACAGGGAAACAAACACTTCGCGAACAGCTTTAGAGAGACCTTCATCCAGGGTAAAACGCTCCCGTGACCAATCGCATGATGAACCTAATTTTTGGAGTTGTTTTTTTATAATTTCATGATGCTCTTCTTTTACCTTCCAGGTTTCTTTAAGAAAAGCCTCTCGACCTATTTCTCGTTTATCAATTCCCTGTGCTCTCAGTTTCTTTTCAACCACATGCTGTGTTGCAATACCTGCATGATCTGCACCTGGAACCCAGAGTGTTGGTTCTCCTTTCATACGGTGGTACCGTATGAGTATGTCTTGCAGTGAATTATTGAGACCATGTCCCATATGCAGGACACCAGTGACATTAGGAGGAGGAATTACAATGACAAATGGCTTTACACCCTGTTTTTGAATTGGCATAAAACAGCGATTATCAAGCCATCGTTTATAAATTGCTTCTTCGAAAGTTTTCGGATCGTAAGCCTTAGGAAGCTCAACGGACTTCATAGTTCCTCCATTACTCGCTATACAAAATGTACTGTTAATTCATCACAGTGCCGTTATGTTACTGTATATTTTTTTCTAACAAAAATCAATTGTGTATCAAAGCACACATGGTCTGTCCCTATTGTGAGCATGTAGTCTGTCATTGTAGCTCCTGCAGCTTGCCTATAGTCTGTCCCTATAGTCTGTCCCCGGTTTAACCACATACACCCATCGCTCTCTGCGAAGCGGTTCGCAGGGCGTAGATAAACAAAAGGCTGCCCGGAGGCAGCCTTGGATTTCGAAAGCAATTCAGATTATTCGATGATTTCGGTAACCTGACCAGAAGCAACGGTGCGGCCGCCTTCGCGGATAGCGAATTTGAGTCCTTTTTCCATTGCAACAGGATAGATGAGTTCAACCTGAATTTCGGTATTATCACCGGGCATAACAATTTCAGTACCAGCAGGAAGTGTTACAGTACCGGTAATATCCGTTGTTCTAAAATAGAACTGCGGGCGATAACCGGAATGGAACGGTGAGTGGCGTCCACCCTCATCCTTTGAAAGAACGTAAATCTGTCCTTTGAATTTAGTATGAGGAGTAATGGTTCCTGGTTTTGCAAGAACCTGTCCGCGTTCAACTTCTTTTTTATCGATACCACGGAGCAGAACACCAATGTTATCACCAGCAATACCTTCATCGAGAATTTTCTGGAACATTTCAACACCGGTTGCAACGGTTTTTTTGGTCGGGCGGATACCAACGATTTCGACTTCGTCGTTCACCTTTATTACACCGCGATCAACTTTACCAGTAACAACAGTACCACGACCGGAAATTGAGAATACGTCCTCAATTGGCATCAGGAAGGGTTTATCGGTTACACGCTCAGGATCTTTGAAGTAAGCATCCATTGCATCGAGAAGATCCTGGATACATTTGGTTGCCTCTGCATTATCGGGTTCAGACATTGCTTTGAAAGCTGAACCTTTAACAATGGGAACTTCATCACCGGGGAAACCATAGAAATTAAGTAAGTCACGAACTTCTTGTTCTACCAGCTCAACAAGCTCAGCATCTTCAAGAAGGTCAATTTTATTGAGGAACACTACCATTGAGGGAACGCCTACCTGACGAGCAAGAAGAACGTGCTCACGGGTCTGGGGCATAACTGAGTCAGGAGCTGAAACTACAAGGATAGCACCATCCATCTGAGCAGCACCGGTGATCATGTTCTTGATGTAGTCTGCGTGACCCGGGCAGTCGATATGTGCATAGTGCCGTTTTTCTGACTGATACTCAAGGTGTCGGGTATTAATGGTAATACCGCGTGCATTTTCCTCTGGAGCATTGTCAATGTCTTCATATTTGAGTGCTTTATCGCCATATTTCTTGGCGCAGTACATTGTGATAGCTGCACTCAACGTTGTCTTTCCGTGGTCAATGTGTCCGATCGTACCTACGTTCATGTGTGGTTTGGTACGCTCGAATTTCTCTTTAGCCATTCGTATCCTCCTAAATAACTTTTCATACGAAGCCTATAGGCTTCTTTATATATTAACCGGGAAACGAATTGGTTTCGTACCCGGAAACCACCCTGTATTACCAGCGGTAGTGTGCAAATGCCTTGTTAGCTTCTGCCATTCGATGCGTATCTTCACGCTTCTTAACAGCAGTACCAGTATTGTTAAATGCATCAATAAGTTCAGCAGAGAGCCTTTCTGCCATAGATTTACCGCTGCGTGATCGGGCGGCTGTAATGATCCAGCGCATTGCGAGCGCTTCTCGGCGTGACTCACGTATTTCCATTGGCACCTGATAGGTTGCACCACCAACACGTCGTGATTTTACCTCAACAGCTGGCTTTACATTTTCAAGTGCTTTTACAAATGCCTCAAGTGCAGGTGTATTAGTTTTCTGCTGGAGCTGTTCCAATGCATCATACATGAGAGCGCGGCATACTGTTTTTTTACCCTCCCACATCATGCGACAAATAAAACGGGTAACCAAAACACTATTGTACTTAATGTCCGGCTGATGGCCGCGGTCAATCGATTTCTTTTTTCTTCCCATACTACCGCTCCATTATGCCTTTGGTCTTTTTGCGCCGTATTTAGAACGACCCTGCTTCCTGTCTGCTACACCATGCGTATCTTTTGTACCTCGAATAATATGGTAGCGTACACCAGGAAGATCCTTTACACGACCGCCACGAACTAAAACAACTGAGTGTTCCTGCAGATTATGCCCAATACCGGGAATATATGCAGTGATCTCAATTTTATTTGAAAGGCGGACACGTGCTACCTTTCGCAATGCCGAGTTCGGCTTCTTTGGCGTTACTGTCATAACGCGAGTACATACACCCCTTCTCTGGGGGCATTCCTGGAGCGCAGGGCTCTTGGTTTTCCAAACAGATTGCTTTCTGCCCTTGCGCACTAATTGATTAATTGTTGGCATGAAACCATCATCTCCTAATTATTCCTGAATATCAGCATTATTCAGGTTTATTTGGTACACGAAACCCTAAACTACTATATTGATTGCATAGCATAAAATTTTATAGGCACTTTTGTCAATGAGTCTTTTAGCATGACAAAAGTACCACTATGCTATTCATCATCATCTAAATCATCTACTTCAGAAAATCCTTCATCATTATCAAATGAAATATCTTCTTCCAGAATCTTCTCATGCTCTGGGTTGCTTTCTTTCTGGTAATCTAGTTTTCGCTGTTGTTCTTCTTCTTTACGACGTTTCTCTGCCATTTCCTCTACATACGCGTCAAGGTTTTCATGAATACCATCGGAAAGCTTAAGTGTTTTATAGTACTTAATACCAGTGCCTGCAGGTATAAGATGCCCTATGGCGACATTCTCCTTGAGGCCGCGAAGCGGATCAACTGCACCCGCTATAGCAGCATCAGTCAGCACCTTTGTTGTTTCTTGGAATGACGCAGCTGATATAAATGAATCTATCTTGAGCGAAGCTCTTGTGATACCCATCAGTATTGGAATTGCGACAGCAGGCTGTCCTCCCTGAGCCATAACGTGCTTGTTCTCTTCGTAAAACTTGAAGCGATCTACCTGCTGGCCATAAATAAATCGCGTATCACCAGGATATGCTATTTCTACTTTACGGAGCATCTGGCGTACAATAACACCAATATGCTTATCATTGATTGTTACACCCTGCTGGCGATACACGCTCTGGATTTCATCCATAATAAACTGCTGACATGCCTGTTCGCCAAGAATGAGCAGTATATCGTGTGGATCTGCATTACCACTGCAGAGTTTTTCTCCTACCTCAATATTATCGCCATCACGAACGAGGAGTCGCTTGCCAACTGGCACAAGGTGTTTGTACTCTTTCCCGAAAATATCTTTTATGACGATAAGACGCTTACCTTTTACAATGCCTTTTACAGCTACAGTTCCGCTCACAGTTGCCAGCACTGCTGACGATTTTGGCTTGCGCGCTTCAAAAAGCTCACCTACACGCGGGAGACCGCCTACAATATCCATTGCACGTGCACTTTCTTTGAGCGTTTTTGCTATAATTTTTCCAGCCTTTATTTTTGCGCCATCATCAACATTGAGATACGCACCGCCAGGAAGGAGGTAAGTTATAATTTCATTACCATCTTCATCGGTTATAACAATACGAGGCTGTTTTGAATCTTTCTCGCCAGAATAGTCAGCTATTTTCTTTTCTACATTACCTGTTTCTTCGTTGATTTCTTCTTTCAATGTTGAGCCTGAGATAATATCCTCATAGCGTACATATCCGTCATATTCAGCGATAATTGGATCACTAAATGGATCGAAAGTAGCAAATGTTACATTTGCTCCTACAATATCTCCATCTTTAAAGAAAACTTCTGAACCATTGCGTATTTCAATTCTATTTTCCTGTGCAATTGTTATCAGGGTTGAAGCAATAATCTTTGCAAAGGCTATATCCTGTGAATAAATTTCTTCACCGGATGCTCGAGTAATGAGCAAGTCGCCTTTGAGAATTCGTTTTCCATCTTCAACATGGATCTTATCCCCCGGTTTAATCTCCAGCTGGTGGAAGATTTTTGCTACATATGCATAACCTTTTCTTGTAAAGAGCAAATTACCAGTATCAAGTTTAACAAAACTTCCTTCAAGCCTATTGATATAAACAGGATACTTGAGAACGATTCTATTTTCTTCTGACACTTTGGTTGCGGCACCACCGATATGGAATGTACGCATCGTCAGCTGAGTACCCGGCTGTCCAATGGACTGAGCTGCGATAATACCGACAGCTTCCCCAATGTCTACAGGTCTACCGGTTGCAAGATTTCGACCATAACACTTACGGCAGATACCATGTTTTGCTTCGCAGGTTAAAACTGTGCGAATATATACTTTTTCGATACCAGCTTCTTCAATCTGAATTGCTTTTTCTTCAGTAATTTCCTGATTTACATCGAGAATGATTTCGCCGGTAATTGGATGATGCACTCGTTCAAGCGAGTAACGTCCCACTATACGCTCGCGGAGCGGTTCCACAATATCTTCACCGTTTTTTATAGCTGTCTGAGCAATACCACGAATTGTACCACAATCATCTTCAGTAATTACAACATCCTGTGCAATATCAACGAGACGTCGTGTCAGGTAACCTGCGTCTGCAGTCTTGAGAGCCGTATCGGCTAGACCTTTGCGTGCACCATTTGTTGAAATAAAGAACTCGATAACCGAGAGCCCTTCCTTAAAGTTAGAACGAATAGGTAGCTCAATAATGTCACCACCCGGTTTTGCCATAAGACCACGCATACCTGCAAGCTGTCTAATCTGGTTTTTTGAACCACGTGCACCAGAGTGTGCCATCATGTAAATATTGTTAAAGCCACCTCTATCCTTCTCAAGAACCTTCATCATGGCAGCGGTAACTTCTTCATTTGTTTTAGACCACACTTCAACTACCTGGTTATACCGCTCTTCTTGAGTAATGTGTCCAGCAATGTACTGCTTTTGTATATTTTCAACTTTCTTATTTGCTTCTTCTATGAACGTTTGTTTTTCTTCCGGAATAATGATGTCATCCATTCCGATTGTTGCACCAAAGAATGTTGAATATTTGAATCCCATATCTTTGATGGCATCAAGCATAACGACGGTGATGTATGGTCCCTCATTCTTGTATACCCATTCGATGAGATTTCGAATATCCTTATCTACCATGGGATAATTGATAAAAGGTATCTGTGGAGGCATTGCTTCATTAAAAAGTAACCGTGCTGGAGTTGTTTCAATATACTTGCCTTGTGTAAAGCCAGCATCTTCTACTGTAAATTTTTTCCAAACTGGCCCCTTCTGTACTTTAACTTTTACAAGTGCTTCCCAGTCACAGCTTCCTGCCTCACAGGCTTTATATGCTTCTTCCGGCGAAGAAAAATATTTTCCTTCTCCTTTTACTCCATGTTTTTCTTTCATGAGATAGTAGATACCAAGAACCATGTCCTGTGACGGATACACAATTGTCTTTCCGCTCGCAGGGTCAAGCAGGTTGCGGCTTGAAAGCATTAGTGTCCAGCATTCAGCCTGAGCAGCTACACTGAGAGGTACATGCACTGCCATCTGGTCGCCATCAAAGTCAGCATTAAACGCTTTACATACAAGCGGATGCAGTTTAATTGCCTTTCCTTCAACCAGAACTGGTTCAAATGCCTGTATACCAAGGCGATGCAATGTTGGTGCACGGTTAAGCATTACAGGGTGCTCGCGCACTACTTCATCAAGCACTGCAAATACTTCTGGTGTTTCCTGCTCCACAAGCATTTTTGCCTTCTTGATATTGTATACTACATCCTTCTCAACGAGCTTTTTCATGATAAACGGCTTAAAGAGCTCTAAAGCCATTTTTGTAGGCAGACCACACTGATGCATTTTTAACTCTGGTCCCACTACGATTACCGATCGCCCTGAATAGTCAACACGCTTACCAAGGAGATTCTGACGGAACCGTCCCTGTTTTCCTTTTAACATATCAGAGAGCGATTTTAATGGCTTATTATTGGAGGATTTTGTTGTTGTACGCTTACGTTTGCTGTTATCAAAGAGGGCATCAACAGCCTCCTGAAGCATGCGTTTTTCATTTCTGATAATAATATCGGGGGCATTTAAATTAATAAGCTTTCGCAAGCGGTTACTTCTGTTAATTACCCTGCGATAGAGATCATTGAGATCGCTCGTTGCAAAACGGCCGCCATCAAGCTGAACCATTGGTCGAAGATCTGGTGGAATAACCGGAATAACATCGAGGATCATCCACTCAGGGCGATTCCCTGAATTTCTGAAAATTTCAACAATTTCAATGCGTTTCAGGAGCCGTTTATCGCTCTTTGCGCCTTTTTCTAGCATTTTAGCACGAAGCTCTGCAGCAAGATCATTTAAATTAATTTCTTTTAACAGCTGACGAATAGCTTCAGCACCCATTCCGGCTGTAAATGAACCACTATAACGCTCCAGTGCTTCCTCATATTCCTCTTCTGTCAAAAGCTGCTTTTTCTTGAGTTCTGTATCACCTGGATCTATAACAATATATTTCTCGTAATATAGAACAGACCGCAGCGCTGCTACCGTTAAATCGAGAATAAGTCCCATCCGGCTTGGTACCGAGCGGTAAAACCAAATATGTGACACAGGGCTTGCAAGTTCTATGTGTCCCATGCGTTCACGACGCACTTTGAAGTGGGTTACTTCAACACCGCACCGATCACAAATAACACCTTTATATCGAATTGACTTAAACTTTCCGCAAAAACATTCCCACTCTTTTGTGGTACCAAAAATGCGTTCACAAAAAAGGCCATCCCGTTCGGGTCGCAGTGTTCGATAGTTAATTGTTTCTGGTTTCTTAACTTCACCGTAGCTCCAGCTCCTAATCATTTCCGGGCTGGCAAGCCGTATCATGATACTATCGAAATCCTGAATGTCCCTCATGTATCGCTCCCTTATACTACAGAAACGGTAACTACCGTCTCCAGAATCCGGCTGTTGCTTAACAGCCTCACTAACACCATCTGTACTCGTTGTACAATCAGTTTATTATTCCTGGCAGATTAAAAATTACTGCCCTGCTTATTGATTATATCCTCATCTCGCTCAGTCAACGGTATCTGCTTACCGTGGTTATCAAATATTTTAAGATCAAGACCCAAACCACGTAGCTCTTGAACCATAACGTTGAATGCTTCAGGTATTCCTGCTGCAGTATGTGGTTCACCTTTGACAATTGATTCATAGACTTTTGTGCGTCCTGTCATATCATCCGATTTAATGGTAAGCAGTTCTTGTAGTGTATTTGCTGCACCGTATGCTTCGAGCGCCCACACTTCCATTTCTCCAAGACGCTGACCACCAAACTGAGCCTTACCGCCCAATGGCTGCTGTGTCACGAGTGAGTATGGACCCGTTGAACGTGCATGCATCTTATCATCAACAAGGTGTGATAGCTTCATAAAGTAAATGACACCAACCATAACCGGATTCTGGAAATATTCTCCAGTCTTGCCATCACGAACTTTTGTCTTACAGGCAACAGGAAGACCCGCTTCTTTAAGCTTGCTCTCAATCATTTCCTGACTCGGTGACTGGAATACTGGCGAACTATACCATTCATTCAAAGTCGAAGCAGCCCAGCCCAGCTCTGTCTCCATAATCTGACCGATATTCATTCGGCTTGGAACACCGAGCGGGTTAAGACAGATATCAAGCGGGGTACCATCGTCAAGATAGGGCATTTCCTCAATTGGCAGAACACGAGCCACAATACCTTTGTTACCATGTCGTCCTGCCATTTTATCGCCTTCTTTGAGTTTGCGCTTTGCAGCAATAAGTACCTTAACCACTTCTTCCACACCTGGAAGCAAATCATCGTTATTAGAACGTTTAAGCCGCTGAATATCGATAACCGTTCCTTCAATTCCATGTGGCACTCTGAGCGAATTATCACGCACATCTTTTGCTTTTTCACCAAAGATTGAATTGAGCAGCTTAAATTCCGGGCTTGTATCAGTTTCACTCTTTGGCGTTACTTTTCCAACAAGAATATCTCCCGAACGAACTTTTGCACCAAGCCTCACAATTCCTTCAGAATCGAGGTTCTCAAGCATCTTTTCACTGACATTGGGTATATCACGTGTGATGCGCTCGGGCCCTAATTTTGTTTCACGTACTTCTATAACATATTCTTTTATATGAATTGAGGTAAATAAATCATCACGTACAACACGCTCAGAAATGAGAATAGCATCCTCATAATTGTAGCCATTCCAGGGAACAAAACCTGCAAGAATATTCTTACCAAGAGCAAGCTCACCATTTTTTGTTGCAGGACCATCAGCTATTACCTGTCCCTTAACAACTTTTTCTCCATGAGAAACAATGGGACGCTGGTTATAGCAGGTATCCTGGTTAGTTCGTTGATATTTAATGAGAATATACTCATCAACAACATCTTTTCCCTTACCGTCTGGATGGATGAGTATTTTAGTGCTATCTACATAGACAACTTTTCCATCACGCTTAGCTTTAACCAATACTCCTGAGTCATATGCTACCTTCTGTTCCATTCCTGTACCGACGCGCGGAGGTTCGGTAAACACAAGGGGAACTGCCTGACGTTGCATGTTCGAACCCATGAGTGCACGGTTTGCATCATCATGCTCAAGGAATGGAATGAGCGATGCAGATACGGAGATGATTTGTTTTGGCGAAACATCCATGTACTGGATTTCTTTTGGACTTCGTGTCGCGTAATCTCCCTGATGTCGATAGGGAACTACATCATCGAGGAAGCGACCGTTTTTATCCATGCGCACACCTGCCTGGCCAATGTAGTAGCGGTCTTCATCCATTGGGGAAAGATATTCGACTATATCAGTAGCTTTACCATTTTCCACTTTTCGATAGGGAGTCTCAAGAAAACCATACTCATTGACTTTAGTATACGTTGCCAATGAAACTATAAGGCCGATGTTTTGACCTTCTGGAGTCTCGATTGGACACATGCGGCCATAGTGTGTGTAATGGGCATCACGCACTTCGAAACCAGCGCGTTCGCGTGAAAGACCGCCAGATCCCAGAGCGCTGAGCCTACGTTTATGAGTTAGCTCAGCAAGCGGATTCACCTGATCCATGAACTGTGAGAGCTGACTGGAACCAAAAAATTCTTTAATAATTGCAGTGATCGGCTTAATGGAAATTAAATCTTGAGGACGAATAGTCTCAATTTCCTTGATATTCATTCGTTCACGTGCAATACGCTCCATGCGAGCAAAGCCTTTTTTTATTTCATTTGCCAGAAGTTCGCCAACGGAACGAACTCGTCGATTACCGAGGTGGTCGATATCATCAACATTATTTTCTCCATAGTAAATACTGATGATGTATTTCATTGTCTCGATAATGTCTTCTAGCGTCAAAGTTTGTTCTTTTATCGGAACCGGGTAGTTATACTTTTTATTAAGTTTATAGCGACCTACTTTACCAAGATCGTAGCGTCGATTCGAGAAAAACAGAGAATGCAGATCTTTTTCCGCAGCTTCAAATGTTATTGGCTCACCAGGTTGTATTGCTGAATAAACTGCAGCAAGTGCATCATTCTTTGATGGTTCGTCCTGATCCTGTTCCTCCCTATTGAGTTTCATGTCTTCACGGACAAAACAGTTTAGAATTATTTCTTGCTGCTCTTGATTTGAATTTTCGCCAAAATCAATAACAGTAATTTCCTTAATGCCAAGCTGAATAATTTCATCAATTTCATGAAGATGCAGTTTATCTCCAGCACGGAATAGTTTTACCTGTTTTCCATCTTGCTCAGTAAATATTGATTTTGCCAAAACACAATTAACAGCTTGATTTCTGCCTTTTTCGGTTTTGAAAGAAATTTCTTTCGTTTTATAGAAAGCTTGAATTATTTCCTCACGAGAGTTTAATCCAATTGCCCGCAGGAACATGGTGCCTAATATCTTTTTTTTGCGATCGATTTTGACATAAATTAAATCTTTTTTTGAATCAATTTCGAATTCGAGCCATGAACCACGATAGGGAATAATTCTCGAGCTCAACACTCCCTTTTCATAACTAAAAATCACACCAGGAGATCGGTGAATTTGTGAGACCACTACACGTTCTGCACCATTAATGATAAAAGTGCCTCGATCCGTCATTAACGGTATATCACCAAAATAGATATCTTTCTGGCGAATTTCTCCTGTTTTTTGAAACACCAGGTTAATTCTTGCTTTCAACGGGACAGCATACGTAAGCCCCTTTTGCCTGCATTCATATTCTGAATATTTAATCGCTGACATATCCAGCTGATATCCGTCATATTCTAACAACATTTCTCCATTTGAGCTTTCAATTGGGAATGTTGTTCTAAATACTTCTTCAAGCCCCTGCAATTCAGGCTTTTCCCCATTTAAAACTTTTTCAGCCTGTAGAAATCTTTCATAACTTGCAAGCTGTATCTCAATAAGATTGGGTATTTCGAGTACATCCTGATAGTCTTTTCCGACATATTTCCGCTCAATGGCTGAACCTGTAATGGACATTCATGTTCCTCCTATGAACAACCATAATGGGTCGTTCGGTATCCGCTCTGCTAAATATTAACACTAAAGCCGTAACACACTATTTTACATTACAATTCTGTTATTCTGCACGAAAAGGTACCGGGAATAAAATCCCAGTACCCTTTTTATATAAGGTCTTGTTTAGAGTGAATCGTAATACTGTAAATACAACCTTATTTAATCTCAACAGCACCACCAGCTTCGGTGATCTGCTTCTTGATTTTCTCAGCTTCATCCTTGGAAACATTTTCTTTGAGTGGTTTATCACCAGCTTCGACAAGGTCTTTAGCTTCTTTAAGTCCGAGACCAGTAATGGTTCTGACTTCTTTAATAACCGCAATTTTCTTATCTGCAGGTGTACCTGCTTTGAGAATTACAGTAAATTCTGTTTTTTCTTCAGCAGGAGCAGCGCCACCAGCTGCAGCACCAGGCATTGCAGCAACTGCTACAGGAGCAGCAGCGGTTACACCGAACTTTTCTTCCATAGCTTTTACAAGCTCTGAAACTTCAAGTACGGTCATGTTTGCAATTGCATCAAGAATCTGATCTGTTGTTAAAGCTGCCATATTATCTTCTCCTTAATATTTTTTACTGCAATACAGAATCTGTATTCCTTATTCAGGCCTCAACGGGGCAGCGGCATATGCCTTTATAGTAAACGGACAGGACGACAGCTAAAGAAGCCTGACCGCTCTCTACCATATTGTTTAATTGCCTGCCTTTTTATCAGCAACAGCTTGTAACGTGCGCACAAGTTTTGTAGTTACTCCATTGAGTGCATATACAAAATTCTGCAGCGGAGCATTCATTGTACTCATGAGCATTGCAATAAGCTGCTTTCTTCCAGGCAATTTTGAGAATGCATCAATCTGTTTCTCATCAAAGAATGTATTGTCAACAATACCGCCTTTGAGCTTTACCGGTGACTCTTTTGCATAGTCAACAAATATTTTTGCAATTTCATTTGCATCGTCACGGATAAAAGCGATTGCTGTTGGCCCCAGCAACATGGTTTCTGTATGAGCAATATTGCTCTGCTCAAATGCGATACGGGCAAAATTATTTTTAATAACATGATACTCTGCATTCTTTTCACGAAGCTTATCACGAAGAACAGTAATTTGTTCTACTGTCATACCGCGATAATCAGTAAAAATAAAATCCCTGGCTGAACCAATTTTTTCCTTTACGGCTGCAATGGCATCAACCTTTGTCTGCTGTATTTTTTTCCCACGTAAAGCCATTACTTACCTCCTGCATTTTCAGCTGCAATATGAACACTCGGTGTCATGGTACCTGCAATATATACAGAAAGCACAAACTCACCTTTTACATCCGATGGACGCTTGCGCTCGATTTCATGCAGGAGTGTTCTAACGTTTTCCGCAATCTGCTCAGCTGTCATTGACATTTTTGCAACAGGAAGATGAACGATGTTCGTTTTATCTGAACGGAACTCGGTTCGTCCTTTCTTAAGTTCACTGATAGCATTCTTAATATCAAAGGTTACTGTACCTGTTTTTGGGTTTGGCATAAGACCCTTGCGTCCAAGAACCATACCAAGCTTACCAACATCTTTCATCATATCCGGCGTAGCAATAGCAATATCAAAGTCTAGCCAACCGCCTTTAACTTTTTCGATAAGCTCGTCTGCGCCATATGCTATAGCACCAGCTTCTTGAGCTTCTTTTTCTTTGTCGCCTTTACAGAAAACGACTACACGTTTTTCTGGGCGGAACTGATGCGGTAATGTTAAAGTATCACGAACAGTCTGACTCTTTTTCAGATTAAGTCGAACATGAGCCTCTACTGTCTCATCGAACTTTGCAACCTTAAGCTCTTTTATAAGCTTGCATGCTTCATCAAGCTGATACACTTTTGCAGGATCAACCTTTTTTGCTGCTTCTCTATATTTTTTCCCATGCTTCATATTACCACTCCACTTCCACGCCCATGCTTCGTGCTGTACCGGCGATGATTTTTTCCGCTGCAGGCAGGCTGCGGGCGGAGAGATCATTCATTTTCAGCTTTGCAATTTCGGTAATCTTTGCATGGCTGATTTTTCCTACCTTCTGTTTATGAGGAACAGGTGATCCTTTATCAAGACCAATTGCCTTTTTGATTAACACAGAAGCGGGAGGACTCTTGAGGATAAATGAAAACGATTTGTCCTTATAAACCGTAATGATAACCGGAATAATAAGGCCAGGCTCCATGTTTTTGGTTTTGTCATTGAACTGTTGACAAAACTGAGGAGCACTTACGCCGTGAGGACCAAGAGCCGGTCCAACGGAAGGAGCAGGATTTGCCTTTCCTGCCGGGCACTGCAGCTTGATAACTGCAGAGACAACTTTCTTTGCCATAACGGACTCCTTTTGTGGTATAACCCGCACGCGTTACTGCTACGGGCCCCGCATGCTACCATACGGGCTAGCGCCTGACATACACATCAGGCTCCCATCTTTGGAGCGGACTAACATCCATCTCTATATGTATGAGAAGTGCTTGCGCACTGCTTTTACTAAACTTTCTCTACTTGTGTAACATCAACCTCAATAGGTGTTGAACGACCAAAAATACCTACGGTAACCTTAAGCTTATTCTTATCAGGGAGCACCTCTTCAACAACACCAGTAAACGTTTCAAATGGACCAGAGATGATCTTCACAGTATCGCCTTGAGCATAAGCATGCTTAACCCTAAGGATTTTTTCACCTTTAAGATCACCGCTTTTCTGTAAAAGTTGACGAGCTTCCTCGGTACTTATCGGTACAGGCTTCTTATGTGCAGTAGAGCCCACAAAACCAGTTACACCATTAATTTTTCTAATTGCATTACATGTCTCCTTCCAGGTAACATCAGGAAGATCCATCTCAACAAGTATATATCCTGGAAGAATTTTTTTATTGATTGTGCTCTTTTTCCCGTTCTTAAGTTCTGAAACCTCTTCACTGGGAACTTTCACATCAAAAACAACAGCAGGGTTCAACTCTCCCTGCTCCAGCATACTGCGAATAGCTTTTTCTATTTTATTTTCATACCCCGAATACACATGGAGTACATACCAGGCTCGTGCCATTGCTGCCTGCCGCCTTACAAAATAAGATCAATTCCTCGAACACATAGAAAATCTACGAGTCCAAGAAACAGTGCAACTAGGATAGTGGAAACAATTACCACTTTTACAGAAGAAATTGCATTTTCTTTAGTTGGCCAAACAACCTTTCGAAGCTCTGCAATACTGTCTTTAATAAACTGAACCAGCTTCTTCATTTTCTACCTCGCTTACGCACTTTAAGCTACCAGGCCAGGAAGGGCTCGAACCCTCGACCCTCGGTTTTGGAGACCGATGCTCTACCAACTGAGCTACTGACCTATAATAAAGCCATTACGGCCTTATTTTACTTTTGTTTCCTTATGAAGCGTATGCTTTTTATCCCATTTGCAATACTTCATAAGCTCAATTTTTTCCTGAAGCTTGCGGTTTTTAGTAGTCGTATAATTTCTCCGCTTGCATTCAGTACAAGCCAAAGCTATGATTTCCTTATTTTGCTTCTTTTTACCAGCCATACTTACTCCAACCACTTTGCAAAGTGTTCAAAAATAAAAAGCCCTCGAGCGGAATCGAACCGCTGACCACATCCTTACCATGGATGTGCTCTGCCAACTGAGCTACAAGGGCATTTTGTGGTGCTACAATAGCAATGTAGGGTAATTTTGTCAATATACACTCGTAGCTGAATGAATTCCTCTATTGCATATACAGCGCTGAGTAATTATAGTGACACTATGAAATCTAAACAAGTTATCGAATTGCCATTCCTCCACGACAATCATAGTCATGCTTCTCTGTATGCGGTACTTGCCAGTATACCTGATATATCACACCTCACACGCAAGCAGAGCATGGATTTTATCATGAGTCTCCCAGCTGACGAACTCACCGTAATTCGTGGGTGGCGTACAGCAGAACTATCATTTACCAATCAGGAACGCTCGATTCTTCCACCTGTTTTGCTTATTAATTACAGCCTTCATGGCTTTTTTCTTTCAGACAAAGCCATACCAATTATAGAAGCGCAGCTTCCAGATGTTGCAGAACATGCCGATGACGCACGGTGGCAGGAAATTCATGTTCCTGAAATTTTCGCCACATATTGCGCTTTTGGCACTGCTAGCGCTAATGATTTCAAAACTCTTTTAGCCACACTGGAAGAACAAGGCATAGGTTCTACCGTTGATATGGCTATTTGCACACCAGGCCTTGCCGATATTGTTGCATTTTCCGGACTTTCTGACAGAATCGAATTCTGGGCAAGTCCAGATGTTTATAAAGCAATGCAACTACAAACAAAAAACCTTTGCATGGGGATTAAACTGTTTCTTGATGGTTCCATTGGTGCAATGAGCGCAGCTATTTCTGACACCTGGCCTAATGGCACAAACGGTATACTTACCTATACCGATAATGAACTCGAAGCACTGCTCTGGGAACTGAGCACATTCAACACCGGAATCGCAGTACATGCAATTGGAGAACGCGCGATCGAACAATTTTTGACCTGTGTAAAAAAAATGATCCTACAGGGACACTCTTTCCCATACATTCAGATGGAACATGTGCAATTCATTACAGAAGAACAAATGGAACAATGCCGTGATTTAGGAATAACGCTTTCTATGCAGCCCAATTTCAATGAGGATTCGGTTATTTATGCTGATCGATTATCAGAATACCATCGAAGGCATAACAATCCATTCCGCACACTCATTGACACATTTGGATTCAAACCCGGGAAAGATCTACTGTTTGGTTCAGACGGCATACCACACAGCATCGCATTTGCGTTACAGTGCAGCCTTTTTCCTCCATACCCCGAACAAGAACTCTCGCTGGAAGAATTTGTTGCCGGTTACGGAAAAGCGAAATTTGCGCACACCACTCTCTGTAAATATGAAATTGACAGAAACGCTAACCGTGTGACCATGCTACCTATACACCACTAAAATCCAGTAAAATCACTCTGCACTTTTTACATACTTATTAAAGATCCATCACGTTGTATCATTAGTAATTACGCTACGTAATGCTTTGTATTTGATTATCACAAGCTAATACAAAATCACCTACCGGGGATTTATGCTCGTTTAACAATTTACGTTTCACAATAGCTATCAGTTCATGAGGCATGGTTTTACTCAGTAAACCAAGTTTTTCTAAAATTGCGCATACAGCAAATTTACTCGCATCATAGTTTCCATCTGCAATTTTTAAAGCTAACCCATATGCTCGACCATTAACAATAAATCCTGAACAATAAACACCATCTGCTCCAACTTTAGCCAATCCTTCTGGCGCAAGATACTTTGTCAAAATACTACAAAGACCACCTGTGCCTGCCAGCATATCGGGATAAGCCATCATGGCATCACGTATTACACAGAGCGCATCATCAATCTGCTGATTCCAGGTTCCTGACCCCGTTACCAAATGGCAATATGCCTGTGCCATATTTTTTACCGAAGAAGAGAAAACCGGCACACCACAACCGTCAACACCAACACATAATTTGTTTACGGGAGTTTCATACATTACACTTAATAGTTCTGCTGTACGTTTTTGTAAAGGATGATTCCTATCTAAATACTCTGAATAGTCCCATCCATTAGCGATACAGGAAGCTATCATTCCTGCATGTTTACCAGAACAATCTGAATATGCTTTGCGCGGTGGCAAACCTTTTTTTAATTGCTCTGTACGAACCGCGGTATTTCGTGAATACGTTTGCGGACACTGCAACGCTTGCTCTGTTATACCAATTTTACAGAGTATTGATTCAAGCACCATAACATGTTGCTCCTCACCAAAATGTGATGAACACATGAGCGCTAGTTCTTCTTGAGTAAAATTAAAACGATCAAGAGAGCCCGAAAGTATAACCTCAAGCGCTTGAAACGGCTTCGAAGTTGACCGCGAATATGTTATATAATTATAATCGCCAACCGACTGTATTACAGCACCTTCACTATCGACGAGACAGGCACTGCCCAGATGAATTCTTTCCGGCAGATCCCCTCTGAATACGTGTACCATTTCCTGTAATGAATTACTATATGCCATACTTACACTATAAAATGAAAAGTGAGTTCTTGCAATGAATTATAAAATCATCAGGGAACTTTGAATCCCACCTGCCCTATCTTTTCTCTTCGAACTGTTACTTCAGTAGAATCCGGGGACAGCGAGTAAGCCTGCAACAGATAAAATCGTGCTCGCTGATAATCTTTTTGTGCAAAATAAATGTCATACAGAGCAAGTAACGCATTAATATTTGTGTTATTTTCCACGAGAGCTAACCGAAGTGCATTTATTTTATCATCAATAGTATTTAAAAATTGTGACTGCAGAACATATAAATTGCTTCTGTACATTGATGTTTTGTTTTTTTGTTGAAGCAGTCTGTTTATTTGTTCCAGAATTACCTGTTTGTCTATTTTTTTATCAATCATTATGTACAATTTAAACAAGGATGCTGTTTCGGAATTTGGATCAGCGGCTAACCAGGTATCTGTCAGGCGTTCCGCTGCATCAATTTTTCCAGCCAGACGATATGCTCTTATGATAAGCTCATAATCGACAAAACCTGATGTTACTGCAAGCAGCTTATCAGCATACAAAAGCGCTTCAGCATAATTTCCACGATTGAGCAATAAAGTCAGCATAATTTTAACAACTTGCTTGCTATCTGAGTTTTTTACAATCAATTTCTGCACATACACTAATGCTTCATTTTGCTCTTCAAGCGTACCTGTTGATAGCAAATCAGCAAAATAAACTAACAATTCAAAATTATCAGGATACTGCACAAGCGCAGAGCGTAGAATAACTTTTGCTTCACTTATATTTCTTATAAATTCAGCAGTTATTCTTGCCTGTAAAAGATAATATTCTGCATTAGGCTGATTAACTTTGCTATATGCAGTAAGCAAGGTGACTGCTTCGCGATAATTACCTGCCTCGATCTGGATTCGAGCTTTCATTAATATGAATTTACTATCAAATGTATTTACTTTAAGAACTTCAGCTATAAGAGGATCTGCTTCTTTGTATCTACCCAGTGCGAATAAAGCAAGCGCCCGGTATCGTTTTCCTTCAAGGGAACTTTTGAATTCATATTGAGCTTTATCTAAAAGTTGCAGGACAATCTCAGGCTGATTTGTTTCCAACAGCATACGCATGCTTCCATACAATGCAGGATAACACTGTTCATCCATTTCATATGCTTTTGTATATTGTTTGAGACTATCCGGATAATTTTTTCTCTGTTCTTGAATAATTCCTTCTATTAAAGAAACAATGACCGATTCTAAACCAAATTTTCTAAATTGTTTTATGAGCTGTTCAACATGGTTTATAAGAGCAGTTGAACGCTGCCTAAAAATGCCAGTCATAGAAACAATATAATCGAGTGGGGTTGCTGTTTCCTGCAATTCAATAAGAATTCCATTTCGTGCATCAATAAAATGTCTTGCTATGGTGTCATCGGAAGCAATAGGATAGACAGCGGTATCAGTACCAGAAATATCGGGATAGATGAGTCGAGCTAACTCAAGAATTAACCACCGATAAAACTGCTTTTTATTATCAGATAAACCAGTATCCCTGTCACATAAATCTTTAGCTTTTAGCAAATCCTGTGGTCCACCACGAATCAATAATAGCTCTAGCGGAGAGGGCACAGTAAAAGATTTCTGAACAACAGGAAGTGCAGTCTCTGTTGCCGTTTTGGTTTTAACTGGTTGGGTCGATACACATGCAGTTAATATGAAAACGATGAGCAATACTGTGAGAAAATTAACTGATACTCTGCAATGGAATTTCATTGCTTTTTTATACCTTCCTGTGATCTACCTACCAAATATAACGCAAGAAGCAGTAACCCACCAATAAAAAACATTGCTGGCCACCAGTAAAAAAGGAAAGTGCGCAGCCTCATAGAGCTATACCCAAATGAAAAAATACAAAAAAAACCACCTAAGCTAATGAATAGCACCGAAATAACCATAAAATTGCTGAAAGCTTTCCGTGTTTTATAACAGCCTGCAACAAAGAGTGATATACCAAATATAATCATAAATATCGGCCAAAATCTTTGTATTTTCAGTCCAACGGTAGCTGTTATGGTTAGAAGAAGCCCACAAAGCATCAGTAGTACCGCTATAAACAGGTACTTTGATTTCATCTCTTTGAGATATACTCCAAAAAGCAGCAGCAAACCTACTAGAGAAACCAGAGAAGCATACCAAAATTTTACAGGATAAATTCCTCGAGCAATAAGGAGAAAATGCAACCCGATAAAAAATAGCAAAACTGCTAAAAAGAGCCTCCATACTGTTTTCAGTTTCATATTTTTCATAATGTACTATTATAGCATATCTAATAATCATATTACTACCGGGATACCTCAGTTACTTAACATAAATGATTGCTTCAATCATTAGTTTATGGTATTTACAATATTGAAAGAGCACTATATCCTTGTGCTCAATATGTTTTTACATACCGATAATTGAGGTAGACAATTCCAGCAATGCAGCAGCGAACACGATATGGTATCGTTTTAATTTTTAGTATCTCAATCGTTATTCTCGTTATTCTCCTGGCATGTTCTACGGGATACAGATATTATAAGTCCTCAGCTCGTAATGAAAATTATTTGAATGAACTACTTACTATGTATAATTCCGGGAAACACGATGAAATTGAACGCTTTTCGATCATTCAGGCAATATCGAGCGAACTCGCTTCACGAGGTGAATCTGAGAAGCTGATTTGTTTTCTTGAAGAAGTTCTGGCAAAAAATCCAGAAGATTCCTACAATGCATATCATGCATTTACCATTGCATCGTTATACATGCAAATGGGTTATCCAAAACTTGCTGCTATTTACTTTCACAGAATTATAAGAAATTTCCCTGACATCGTTGAAAATGGCGAGTCAATTCATTATAGGAGTCTCATGCATTTACTTGCTATTGAAACCAACCCCAGCCTGACTGCTGAATATCGACACGATCTCATTACACACTTTCCAGAAAAAATAAGTAGTTCTTCACAGTACTTTCTGCTTGGAATGGACTACGAAAAACTGGGATTATGGGATAAGGCAATTGATGCATATCGCCAGTTTACCGCTGTATACGATGGCGCTATCATCCCTGGCTATCCTGATGCACTCGTACATGCTCGCAACTATATTAATTTAAGCGAGGCAACGATTGATTGGGGCTATACTTCTCTCGATGATTTACTTGAAGATATCAAAGCAGCGTTACGATCTGGAAGTGCACGTGCACTGGCGAGGCTAAAGGCTAAAGTAGGATTTTTTGCCATGGACTGGTATCAGGAAAACTTTGAGGGAAATAGCCAAGTCCTTTTCGACTTCTCACCATTTATGACAAATGGAAGAATTTTCTACAATGACACTATTGAACCGTATTCCACCAGTAACGAAGTTTATTTAAAAACCAGAGGTTGGTCACTTCAGAGTCCAACCTGGATTCTCTATTTTCGCAAAATACATTGTCCCTTTAATCCGGAGGCACATAACAAATGGGAATGGGCAGGCATTTTTTTTGGAGACAAAATACAAACAAATTAGTATCTTGTACTTTTCTACTATACATATTGACTGTATCAGTTTTACTAAATGCTCAAACACAATCACAAGTCATTGCGGGCGTCTATAACGATACTCAGGTATCGCAACCTCAATCTGCACCACAAAATGCACCCATGACTGTTGAGCCGCTTCGCTCATTCAAAGAAGAAGTAGGAACTGAAGTATCTCACCCTATAGTTTACCAGTCACTTTTTTCAAAGGATTTTCCTGTTGATGATCCGCTCTACCAAAGCTATCTTACTGCATATTCCAGCAAAGGCGGCATGGAATGGATTAACGCAATTTATAAGCGTGCGCTCCCATACGCGCAGTATATTCGTGAACGCATTTTCTACTATCAGCTCCCCGAAGAGTTATTTTTCCTTCCCTTTATTGAATCAGAATTCAATCCCATGGCTGTATCACGTTCTGGAGCGATGGGTTTATGGCAATTTATGAAGAACAGCATTGGAGGCTACAATATCCACATAAATGAGTGGGTTGATGAACGGAGGGATTTTATTAAAGCTACTGATGCTGCCTTAAAAAAACTACAGTGGAACTATTCCTACTTTGGTGACTGGCTTCTTGCACTGGGTGCCTACAATTGCGGTACAGGCGCTATGGATCGAGCTATAAAAAAAGCAGGCACAAAAGATTTCTGGGAATTAAAAAAACTAGGTGTATTACCCAAAGAAACCGCTCATTATATTCCTAAACTGCTGGCGCTCATCACTGTTGCGACAAATTCCCGCCGGTTTGAGTTTGATCCCCCATGGAATCCCCTACAGCAATGGGTAAGCATACCGCTCCCATTTTCTATTGATATTACCATGCTTGCAGAAGCTTGCGGTATCAATGTTACCGTATTAAGACAGGGAAACCCTGAGTTAAAGTACAATGTGACACCCCCAGACAGCCACTATTCCTTAAAAGTTCCCGTAGAGTATGCAGAACAAGTAAAAAAAACCCTTGAACAGGCTCAGGGAAAGCTTATCAAGGTATACATGCATAAAGTGAACACGGGGGACACTCTATCAGCTATAGCACGGCACTATGAAGTTAGCATTAACATGATTGTACGACTAAATCCAGGCTTAAAACCGGACAGAATCCAGATTGGTCAAGTTCTGGTAATACCAGCACTCAAAGACAAAAAACCTTTTGTTAATGAAAAACAAGCAGAATCGCCTGCTGATTTTTCCGGCACCTATGTTGTTAAGAAAGGGGACACTCTTTGGCAAATAGCCTTAGCCTTCAACGTGTCTCCAGAAACACTTGCAGAGAAAAATGGGCTTACCTTGAACTCAATTTTACGTGAAGGAATGGTCCTCAAAGTACCGATACTTAATACTGTACAGCCATGAAGTATTATATGAAACGTCTTGCTGCAACATGTATACTCCTTTTCCTAGTATCCAATGCTGGAATTACAGCACCAGATATACCCATTACTATCAAAACTTCTATTGACTGGAACACGCAAAAGATTATTGTACAAGCTCGTCTCAATATGCAGCGTGCTGGATTTAAAATACCTGCAGGAAGAACCGATGCCGAGCTCTATATGAAAACGCAGCTTCCTCTACTATGTCGAGATACAGTGCTCAGTGTCGCCTTCGATTCATACCGTACTATTCTTGACACACTGAACGATCAGACTATTCGTGCTGCAGATATTGAAGCATACATGAGTTCGTGGACTCAAGTTGCATCATCACTCAGTACTGACCTGACTTATTTAAACATGGAAATAACATATGATCTTATCAAACTGGCGAGTCTCTATATCAAACATACAAAAGCGCTGGATCTTCCTGTTACATTAGACTATGAGCCAACTCGTAATTACAGTGGAATTCTTATCTATGCTAAAGGTTACTATCCAGTTCAAGGAGAATTTGAAACTGGAAAACTTGAACCTTCACTATTCCCCAGAATATATGATGAATCGATGCAATTAATCCTGGAACGGAATTATGTAAACCCAGAAATACTGAGAAATTCCGGTATTTGCGGCTGGGCACAGGACATTAATAGCCCTGATATAGTCTTGAGAACAGGTCAGGACCCGTTGAGGATCCTTGCATATAAAGTTTTTGGAACAAAACGAAGCGATATTATCATTACAAAACAGGATGCACTCAAAATCCTTCTCAATGAAAACAACCGTAAACTTATTGAAAACGGGAAAGTTGTAATTGTTTACGGGAAATAGCCCTCAACCAATTAGCGTGGCGTTACCATTAAATCAGCAAAAACTTTAGCATCTCCTTTTATGTTGCTGATTTTTGCATACTCATTTGGTGCATGCATTGTTTCATCCTGTGTACTCCATACAACACACTGATACCCCTTTTCACGAAGGTACGCACCAACAGTTCCGCCTCCAATGCCGATTGCTCGAGCATCAATATTGTAAATTTTCTTAATTGATTTTTTTAAGAGCTGAACTACTTCGGCGTTTTCTGAAGTAGGCGGACTTTCATTGCTCATAACTGCTTCTACCGTAATAGTAACACCGTATTTTTTTTCAACCTGTTCCTTATGATCACGTATTGCTGCTAGCGTTGATTCAATAGAATACGAAGGCAGCATGCGAAGATCGGCATAAAAAACATCTTCACCCGGTACAGTATTGATGTTTGGAACATTGGGATCTTTCTTTGTTGGGACAAGTGTAGAACGCGGTGGGTCAAATAATGGATTTCGCTCAGTAAAAACTGTGTTCTCCATAGCATTGAGCAGGAGAGCAAACTCACAGTTAGCTAAAAAGGCATTTTTCCCATCATCTGGTTTAGAAGCATGACACTGCTTGCC
>ERZ795050.709-NODE-709-length-49973-cov-6.366942_pt1 | contig 49973 bp, 35 predicted proteins | sample MGYA00375134_ERZ795050 | MGnify/ENA primary metagenome ERZ795050 (study PRJEB30179, sample SAMN05720221) | activated sludge metagenome | isolation source: Anaerobic digester | place: Japan | collected 2015-05-26 ... | reverse complement strand
ATGCGGAAAGGATTCCGCGGGGGATGCGGCCCGGAAAGGATTCCGGGCCGAGCGGAGATGGGCCGAAGGGGGCGTCGGCCCTACTGTGGTGCCGACGCGGGCGAGCGCCTGCGGGGATTCTTGTGCAACCCGGGGGAAATACGCTCAAGTCCCTTCACAAGCGAGCGAAGTTCTCAAGAATTCTCAGGCCTACCTTCTGGCTCTTTTCGGGATGAAACTGGGTGGCGTAGAGGTTACCGCGGCAAATCATCGCCGCGAACGGACCGCCATAGTCGCACAGGCCGCAGGCCACGGAGCGATCAACCGGCGACACGTAGTATGAGTGGACGAAGTAAAAATACTGGGGGCTTGTGAGGCCCTCCAACAACGGACAGGACCCGGTCCAGGCCACCTGATTCCATCCCATGTGCGGGACCTTGAGGCCGGCGGCCTCGGGCCGCCCCGAAAAATCGAAACGCAACACGCGCCCCGGGATGATGCCGAGGCCTTGGTGTTCGCCCTCCTCGTAGCTGACGTCAAAAAGGAGCTGGAGCCCGAGACAAATGCCCAGGAACGGTCGGTCCGATCGGGCTGCCTTGACGAGCGGTTCGACGAGGCCCCTCTGACGAAGATTGGCTATCGCATCACCGAAAGCCCCAACGCCGGGGACGATGATCTTGTCCGCCCGCTGCACGTCGGAAGGGGCGGACACGATGGCGGCAGAGGCTCCCACGCGTTCGAGAGCCTTCTGGACGCTGCGCAGGTTGCCCATCCCGTAGTCAACGATGGCTATCACGATTCGACACCGCGGACCCGTGCGGCTCCTATTCGTCGGGAATGTTCACTTCAGAGGGCTGCCGGGCTTGCGTTTGCCGACCGGGATTGGCAGGCCGCTTTTTTCGGAGCGGTGTACCCTTGATCGGCTTTTTGCCGATTGCACGGTGGATCTGCCGCATTGCCTGCCGCAGGCGCTGCTCGTTTTCCACCAAGGCGATTCGAACGTAGCCCTCGCCGTTCTCACCGAAGGCCCGGCCCGGAGCCAGAGCCACCTCGGCCTCCTCCATCATCCGCATGGCGAAATCAATCGATGACCGGCCGGCCAAGTGTTCATCCTTGACACGTGCCCAGACGAACATGCTCGCCCGGCATTTCTCCGCCTGCCAACCGAGGCGCTCGCACCACTCAAGGACAACGTCGCGCCGCCGCTGGTATGCCTGAGCCTGTTCTTCGACAAACTCGCGGCAATGCCGCAGGGCAATGATCGAAGCGATTTGAACGGCCTGAAAGATGCCGTAATCGTAGTAACCCTTGATGGTTCCGAGCGCCTCGCACATGGTCTGGTTTCCGACGCAAAAGCCGATGCGCCAACCGGCCATATTGTAGGGTTTGCTCATGGTAGTGAATTCGACGCCTACTTCCTTGGCTCCCTCTGCCGCAAGGAAGCTCGGGGCTTTGTATCCGTCGAAGCAGGTCTCGCCGTAGGCAAAGTCGTGGAGAACGGCGACGCCGAATTCCCTGGCGAGCGCCACCGCCTTGTCGAAAAACGGCGGGTCGACCGTCATGGCGGTGGGGTTGTGCGGATAGTTGAGGATCAGGAGCTTGGGCCGCGGATAAAGATGCTGGACCACGTAACGAATCCGTTCGAGGAAGGCTTCATCATTACCCAACGGGACCGAGATCACGTTGGCGCCGGCCAAGGCCACGCCGTAGACGTGGATCGGGAAAGCGGGATCTCCGACGACAGCGGTGTCACCGGGTCCAAGCATGGCGAGGAGCAAATGACTGATACCCTCTTTGCTGCCGATGCAGGCCACGACCTCGGTCTCGGGATCCACCTGGACTCCGTACCGTTCGTGGTAGTGGCGGGCGACATCCCGGCGGAGGTTGAGCACACCCTTGGACACACTGTATCGCTGGTTGCGGGGATCGCGGGCCGCCTCGCAAAGCTTGTCAACAATGGGCTGGGGGGTGGGGTCGGTGGGGTTGCCCATCCCCAGGTCAATAATATCGATGCCCTCCTGACGTTTCTTGTGTTTGAGGGCGTTGATTTTCGCGAAGAGGTAGGGCGGCAGCCGAAGCAACCGCTGCGACGGCTGGATCTTGAAATCGGACATATCTCTCATCCTTCCTTGCTCGGGGCGACAGCCCGGCGACGTTCGCCCCCCCGCCGGCATGCCCCGTCTCCCCAGGGCCGCGCCGGTCGCCCGGAATCACAATCAGCGGTTTCGCTTGTAGAGGCTGGAACCAACCGCCGGGAGCAAATATGCCGATCACCCATCGGCGTCTCCGGCACCCCGGGCCAAAATGGTGATTTTACACAAGAAACCGCAGGTTGAAAAGGCAGGTCTCATGGCCTATTTCGAAGGAGCGGCGCCCGGTCCCGGGGGGGATATACCGCTGCTCCCGGCGACCTTTTCGAGAATCTGCTTGGCAACAGCGTTGTTCGGATCCAACGTCAGCAGTTCCTTGCAGGTCAATTCAGCATCCGTGACCAGATGCACGCGGAACTGCAGATCGGCAAGCGTCTCGAGGTAGGACGCATCTCCGCGGGCGGCCGGTGGCGCACGCAGCAAGTCGTTGAGGGCGCCGTGAAGCTGAAGAGCATGTTGGGTTGCCGACTGTTCCTGGCGACACCGAGCCAAGTCCACCACCAGACGGACATCCCCGGGGTTGATGGCGGCCGCAATCGACAGGATCTGCTGCTGAACCTGCAAACACCCGGAGAGAACCCCGAGGCGAGTCATGTCCGCCGGTGCATCCTGGAGGCCGGTACGGGCCAGCCGGACCGCTTCTTCGATTTCAGCCCGGGCGGCATTGAACATCCGGCGCTCCTCGTCGGACATGGCGTTTCCCTTTTGTTGCACCCCGCTCTGGGCAAGGAGTATCTGCGCGTGGACGCTTCGATAGGCGGGGTTGCCGGGGCTTTTCTTCACCGCTTCCTGAGCCACCGACAAGGCCTTGGGGCGAAACGCGGTTTCCTGGTAAGCTCGGGCGAGTTCCAGGAGAATCTCAGGGTTTTCAGGATCGAGCGATCTCGCCGTTTCAAGCGTGCTGACGGCCTGATTCAAGTATCTGCGTTCATAAAGGAGCCTACCCAATTCCAGGTGAGCCTGCGGGTCCTTAGCTCCGTCCATGCAGATGCGAGGATTGACGTATGTCTTGTAGCGATCGATGGCCTCGGGGCTACCCTTTGCCCGGAGGACACGTGCGATTCCGAGCAGCGCCCGCGGATTGTACCTGTGCCGCTCGTATCGCAGTACGGTCCTGTAGATCTCCTCTGCCGTGGCAACGTCCCCCATCTCCAATGCCAGCGGGCCGGCGTATTCCGTGTAGGTCTTGACGGCCTGGTCGATAAGCGTGTTGCTCTTCTCGGCCGCATCCGGGAGAGAAGCATCCGCCCGAACGACCGACGCCCGAATCTCGTACATCTGAGCCGCCGACTGGTATGCCGAGAGATTGCGGGGTTCCTGCCTGATCACCTCGGTGAGTATCTTTTCCGCATCGTCCCATCTGTGGGATTGGGCCAATTGGCGAGCCAGCTCGATCAGCTCCTTGGTTGACATCCCCGGCTTCACTTCCGATATTCCAGCCAAACCGGCCAATGCCCCGGAAGGCGGTTCGGCTTGCGTCGTTGTCGCGACATTCTGCGCGGGGGCCGGTGTCAACTGGAGCATGGTCCAGGCAATCAGAAAGAACAGCGAACCTGAAACCGCCTTCACGCGTTCGACGAAGTGCGTGAGCCGGGGAGGCGATTTCCGTCGGTCATGCGCAGCCTTTGTCACTGCCTTTTCCGAGAAGCAGCCTGTCAGAAGCCCATCGCCAAGGGGCCCAGGGTTTTCTTTCGCCATCATGAAGCCTCCTGCCCAAGGCGGACCGCCTTTTTGCGGGCCGCAAAGATAGCGCGGTACGATCCGGAAACATGAGCGCAAGCGGCCCACATCCCTGGCCGTAAGGTTCCGGGACGGCCAAGGCCAGGATCGTCTGTCCCAGCACCTGAACAGCCGTCCCATTCCGGGCGTCACAAGAAGACATCGGGCAGGCGACGGCCGCCTATGCAAGAAAAGTCGTTTGGGACTATATGGATGGGGTTCAAGACGGTCAAGGCAGGCCGAGGATCACCCTTCGAGACACAGCGTCCCATAACTGGGAGCGGCCGTCTGTTCGCCGACCTTGGAGGACTGGGCGTCGCCGGCTTGTGACGAGTTCACGCCGGAGCGTTCCTGCTTGAGCCTTTCTATCAGCATCACCCAGGTTTCCCGCTGGAACTCCAGTAATCCCAGGGCGTCGTTGGCAGCTTGCAGCTCGCGGCTAGAGCAGGCCTCTATGAGCTTGCGATAGATGAAGTTATAGATGCCGGCCATCCGCTTGCACAGCTCGCGGTCAACGTCGTAATTGAGAGCGTTCAGCATTTCCAGGATGATCTGCTGAGCCCGGTTGAATGCATTGAAGCACTGTTCCCAGTTCTTGTCCTCGATGGCCTTGATGCCCTGTCGGGTGAACCGGATGGCCCCGTCATAGAGCATCAGCTGGAGCTGCTCGGGGCTGGCGGTCAGGATGGCGTCTCGGAGGTATGGATTCGGTTCCCGGCTCATCGTTGGTGATGTTATCGGTTACGCGCGGGGCGCGGTTCACCACTTTCCGGGAAGCTCCCGGCGCCAACTCATTCGCCATGACGGCAAGGACAATAGCGATGGAGTCAGAGAACATGGTCCGAGAATATGCGCCGGCGGGCGTTCGGGGCGTGTCCTTTCGCCTCCTGCATCATTTTGTCTTTGTCGAGTTGACCAACGCGGCAAGGCCGGCCAATGCGCTCTGCTGGCTTTGAAGCGAAGACAAGGCCGTCTCCATGGCATAGAACTTGGCGTACAGTTGAGCTTCCTTGGCATCTATCCGCTCCTGAAGCTCCTCCTGCCGCTTGACATATTGATCGATTTCATCCTGGAGGCTCTTGTTACGGAGGGTCAATGTCCCGTCGACGCTACTGGTCAGCCGCGACAGCAGGCTATCGAGTTGGCCGGCGATGCCGATCTGAACAGACTTTCCTTCCTTGTTCTTGACGATGCGAGTGAAAAGCTCATTTACGGCGTCCGGGTCTTCCTCGAAGGCCTGTCGGAACTTCTCTTCGTCAAACTGGAGTTTTCCGCCGCTCTTGGTCATCAGCTTCAAGCCCACCTGGGTCACGTTCGTGTACTTGAGCGATGAATCGTTGACATTGGCCAAGAGGACGCGGTAGAGCGAATCGCGAACCTGCATGGTTGTGCCATCACCGAGCAGCAAGCCTCTCGTATTGGTGGCGGCTTCGAACTTGGTCAGCTCCGCGACCTTATCCACGAAGAGGTTGAAAGCCTCGACGAAGCCGTTGATGCCCGCAACAACCGTATCGACATCGTTTTGGACGTTGACCGTCACGGGGAGGTCGCTGGTCTGGGTCAGATTCAACGTGACACCGCGAATGGCATTGCTGATCGAGTTGCTGCCGCTTGCCATCACCACTGCGCTGGAGGAGTTCAGATCGCCGACGACGACAACCGCATCCCTGGCGTCGCTGAGCAGATTCAGCTTCATCATGCCGGGCGTGGTATGGAGGGCCATTTGCCCTGCCAGCCCGCTGGTTTGGGAGGTGAGCGTCAGTCGATAAGGCTGCCAGGCGGATCCGTCGTTGATGACGTTCGCCTGAACGCCGATTTTGGCATCGTTGATCTTGCTGACCACGTCGTACAGCGTGTCATCGGCGTCCACCTCGATTCTGCTACGGTAGCTGGACGTGATTTCGCCGTTCTGGGCTGATCCCTTGATACCCAGATCGGCGGCGGCGCCCCCCCCTGCCACGTCGCTTACACTCATGGTCAGCGTGCCCCCGGCGGTATCCACCAGTTTGATACCGTCACCATCCTCATTGATGCCGGCCTCGACGCCGACGAACAACCGATTGATTTCCCGCAGCACGTCGCCCACCGTCCGGTGGACATCCTCGTTCAGGGTGATCGTGGCGGAATTGCCTCTGCTGTCGCTCAACCGGATCTGGCCGTAACGAATCCCCTTACCGTTGCGTAGTGAGGCCAGCAGAGTGTTTTCGGAAATGAACTGGCGATTCAGGTTGCCGCTGACGAGCACTCCGCCCCGATCCGTCAGGCCCAGATCTTCGGCAAGAGAACCGGCGGCAGACATCGGCCCAGTGGCACCGCTCGTGTCGGTGATCGCGATCTCGGTCCCATTCACGCCCACCTCGGCGTGCAAACGGCCATCGGCGTTGATGATGTTGATCACGTCCGCGAGGGTTTTGGCACTTGTGAAGTCCAGGGAAAACACTTCTCCGCTTGCCCTCGTGAATTCGACCAGGCCGACCCGCACGCCCGCACCTCCCTTGAGCGACTTGAGCATGACGGTGTTCAGGCCGCCCAGGAGATCGCTACCGGTGAAGGTGCTGCCGCTGAAAGACCGCTCGGTCGCGGATCGCGAGTCGAGCAACCCCAGATCGTAAGCCGCAAGCGATCCGTTGACCGCTGAAACCAGCGTGTCGTTAAGACCCGTGGTGTTGTCGGTGATGGTGATTCCCTTGCCGTCTGCCGATAGGGCAGCGGTGACGTAGCCATTGTTGCCCTCGGCGTACTGAATGGCACGGAGCACGTCGCCAATCGTCTCGATCCGATAGATTCCGCGACCGGTTACCCCACTCTCGGCGGTGTCCGCGGTGATGCCGAGATCAGCGGCGGCGTAACCTTTGACATCCTCGATCCGCAGGTTGCGGTCGGTACCTCCGGACCTGTCGGTGATAACCAGTTTGTTGCCGGATATGGAAACGCCGAGCGACAGCCCGGCATTCGTGATCGCGTTACTCACATCCTGCAAGGTTTGAGCCGACGAAAGATCAATCTCGGCGCCGGCGCCCGCCCGGTTCGTGATGCGGATGACTCGCTGACCGGTTTCGTCGGCGCGCACGCCGAGGCCGGAATTGAGCATTGCCAGGTTCATGGTGAAGCGGAGGTTTTCGGATAGAGTGGCCTCAAACACCTCGCCGCCCTTCAGCTCGAACCGCAGGTCCGAAAGCAGGCCGTTTGACCGGACTCCCAGACCATCGTTGAGGGCCGTCAGGCGCGTCGTGGCGGTCATCCACAACATGTCCTTCCCGACGGCCCGGCCGGAGGAGAAGGTGCCGGCGATACCCATATCGCTTGCCGCGCCGCCGCCTGACAGATCGGAGATGACGAGATTTCCCGAAGACAGGCCCGTCGTGTCGGTGATGACGATTCGGCCTCCATCCACCTCGGCCTTGACGCTGATTCCGGTCTGGGAATTGATCGCATTGAGGATGTCGGCGACACTGGTCGGCGCTCGGAGGTCAACGTCGGCCGAAGCCCCGCTTCGATCCGTAATCCGGACCATCCCCCGCCGGATCCCGTTGAAACCGTTCAGCGTGGAAACGGCCGTCTTGGGATCCACTCGCGCCTGGGAGGGGGCAAAAATGAGGGTCCCGGCTCCGACAGGGGTCCGGTCGGGATCAGCAAACCCGGAGGACACGACCTGATGGGAGGTTGCCAGCGACTTGACGAGGAAGCTGTATCTGCCCGTGCTTGCCGTTGTCTTGGCGGTGGCCGTCAAGACGCTTTCGTTGGAGCTGGTGGCGCTCTTGACCTTGAAGGCCGAAGGCAACACAAAAGTGTGGATCAGGCCCTTGGCTCCGAGCAGCAAGGCGCTGAGCTCGGTGTAGGCGGTCTGCCGTGCCTGGGTGTCCGTGACGCGCTGCTCGAGGCGTTTGATCGGGCGGCTCTCGATCTCGATGAGCTGGCTGACAATATCCTGGATATTCAGTCCGGAAACCAGCCCCACCCCTGTTGAAATCGTACCCATCAGGCGACCTCCGTCGTTTGCGCGCAGACTACTACTGGTCTACGTATTCATCGGTGTTGCGATAGAAGGATCTTCACCGTTAAGCGGTGGAGATACGACGGCTTCTCAGGATCAGAACCAGCCGGTTCGACCTGCCGGACTGAAGATTATCGGACAGTACGTAATTGGGGCATGCTCACCCACCGCAGGGGCCCTAGCCCTGCAGCAAAGAGAGCACGTTTCTAGGCAACTGGTTGGCGATACCCAAGACCGTGGAGGTACTCTGCACCAGGATCTGGGCACGGGTCAGATTGGCAACCTCGGTTGCGATATCGGCATCACGAATGGCCGACTCCGACGCCATAACGTTCTCAAGGGCCACCCGTTGGCTGTTCATGTTGGTTTCGATCTGATTGCGTTGGAGCGATCCGAGTCGACCGCGTAAGACGGCAATCTGATTGAGGGCCTTGGTGACCACCCTTTCGGCCTCGGCGCAGTGACCGCCGACGATCGAGTTCCGACCGGCCCCGCGAATCGTGTTGAGGAAGCCATTCTGGACATCGCCCAGGTGAGCGGTACCGATGGACGGGATACCAATGGAAATCTGGCCTCCGGGATTGACATCCGGTCCGATCTGGAAGGTTGCTCCGCCGCCGGTGATGTAGAAATCCGTGCTGGCAATCGTCGTCGCACCCGCCACGGTCAGCTCGATTTCCATGTCAAGGCCATTGGCCCGGAGCAGGCCGGTCAAGGCATCGAACGCAGCCACTTGCCCGTTGATGAGCACACCGGCGTCCTGGCCGTTGTCCTGAATCCTGGCACCTTCGGCCACGATGAAATTGCCCTCCAGGGGCTGGACCGACACAAAGGCTCTTTCGCCAAACTCGACGCTATTGAGCAGAAGCCGCGCGTTAGCGCCCGTCCCGCTGACGGTTGCGGAGACTCCGGTGACAACGGTGCTGGCGTTGATATTCGCGGCGATTTGCTCCACGCTGGAGCCGCTGGTAATGGCCACGATTTCGGTGCCAAGGGTTCCCTGGAGCTCGAGTGTCACGTTGTAACCGATCGAGCTGCCGGCATAGACCAACTGCGCGGTCTGCGCCGACTGGATCACGGAGACAGTGACATGGGTAGCGCCGTAATCAGGCACTCTGGCCCCGAAGAGCATCGCCCGGGCGATTGCGGAGGTATGCAGACCCGAGACGGTGTAGGAGAGACTGCCGTCGATGAGCTTGCGGCCGGCAAAAGTCGTGGTATTCGCGATTCGATCGATAGCTTCGAGAATTGAGTCGATCTGGAGCTGATCGGCCTCGATTTCAGACTGACTGATCGCCCCTTCATTCGCGGCGTGAACGATGAGGCTGCGCAGGTCGAGAATGAGTGACGATACCTCGTTAAGGGCCGCCTCAGCAACGCTGATGACATTCATAGCCCGCTGGGAGTTCTCGACGGCCTGGCTGATTCCCCTGATCTGGCTGCGAAGGACCTCGGAAGCGATCAGCCCGGCAGGATCATCCGCTCCGCGATTGATCCTCAACCCGGTGCTGAGCCGCTCCAAGCGGATGTTGAGGTCGTCCTGGTTGTTGATCAGGCGGTTGGTTGTCGCGATGGCGGCGACGTTGGTGTTGATACGCATGGCATCCTCCGTGACGCGCGAGCGGGCCAGGAAAGCCTGCTACGCCGGGAGCGCGACCTTGCGCTCCGAGGCCGGGACGTGGTGTCCCAGCGATGACTCCACCTGTCCGCAAGGGATTCCTCCCTTTGGGGCAGGCCTGCCGTGGCGGCCCTGCGGCCGCGAAGGCAAGAGCCGCATCGTCCAGATCGATCCTCCCGATCGACCTCCCGCCATCCGCGGCGGGCTGCTGCCGACCCGTTGGCCGGCAACCGACGACTCCTCCTTCGCACCTCCTTGGATTCCGTCCTGAAGAACGGGTCCGATGGGGACAATCGGCATTTCGACAGGGAACGGGTGCATCCTTTAGTTATTGGCCCGCGTTAACGGAGGATTATTTCAGAACCGGAAGCCTGCAAGCGGATATCGGACGTCAGAGGGACAAGCGGTCGGTTGTTTGAAGGTCCGATATTTTTCGGCGGCAGTCCCGGCTCGGCCAATAGAAAGCGGCCGAGCGCGACTCTCGTCGCGTTCGACCGCTATTTGGTCCCGTTTGAGTTCAGTTAGCGGACAGGCTTGCCCGTCGGAGCCGGCTCATATCACCGGTCCATGGTCTGATCAACCGCCGAGCAGAGCCAGCACGTTTCGCGGCTGCGCGTTTGCGAGCTGCAACGTGGAGGTTGCCGCATTGACCAGAATCTGGGCTCTCGTCAATTCGCTGGTTTCTCTCGCGAAGTCCGTATCGCGAATGGCGCTCTCGGCCGCCGAGGTGTTTTCCAGAGCGACGGCCAGGGCGTTGTATGCCGACGTCAGGGTGTTCTTCGAGAACGCACCCAGACGGCCTCTCAGGCTGGAGATCTGCTCGTTGGCCTGTCGGATGATTCGCTGAGCGACCGCGAAGTTGCCCGATGCCATGTCGTTGTCCTGACCTCTGCCAAGGCTGGACAGGTAACCAAGGCCTCCCTTGCCCAGATTGCCCGTTGCCACGTTCTGGATGCCCAGACTGGCGGTGGCGTTCAACCCGAGGGTCGGAGCGATGCTGAAATCAGCACCACCACCGTTGATGTAGAACGTCTTGCTGAGAACCGTTTGCTGAGCAAAGCCCGCGTCGAGAGTAAGGTCAAGGTCGAGCACGGTGGTGTGCAGCGACGCGTCGAGACCCTTGGTAACGGCCTGGGCGCCGTTGATGGTCAATCCGACGTCGACACCGTGGTCGCCGTAGGTGCTGTCGCCGCCGCTGACCGCGAGGGTGGTGCCCTGGATGGTCTGGACGGTTACGAACGCCTCGGAACCGTAATCCGTGCTGTTGAACATCAGGGTTCCGCCGCCGGTAGCGCTGAAGCTGGCCGAGACGCCGGTGAGGGCCTTCGACTGGTTGATGGCGTTGGCGACCTCAGAGAAGCTCGTACCGGAGCCGAAGCTGAACTGCTCGACGCCGTACTTGCCGCTGACCTGCAGGGTAACACCACCGGCCGCAACGGCTGAGCCGCTGGCATAGACGCGGGCGGTCTGCGCGGAGGTTGTGACCTGGACGGTTACCGTCCTGTAGCCGCCCGGCGGGATCCGGGCGCTATTGATCTGCAGGGCTGCGATCGCCGAGCCGCCGGACGGCCCGATGGTGACGCCCGACGTTGTGTAGTCCAGGGTTCCGTTGAGCAGTTTCTTGCCCTGGAACTCGGTCGAGGTTGCGATTCTGTTGATGGTGTCGAGAATCGAGTCGATCTGGAGCTGATTGGCCTCGACCTCGGCCGATCCGAGGGCCGCCTCGTTGGCGGTGGTGTCGACGAGGCTTTCGAGCTCGACGAGCAGGTTGCTGATCTCCTGCAGACCACCTTCGGCCACGGAGATAACCATGTCCGCGCGCTCGGTGTTGTCCATGGCGGCTTTAATGGCCGCGATTTCGCCTCGCAGGGTCTCGGATGCAATCAAGCCCGCAGGATCGTCCTTTCCGCGGTTGATGCGGTAGCCCGTGCTGAGCCTCTCCAGAGAGGTATTCAGCATCTTGTTGTTGCTGTCCAGAATTCGTGCCGCCACCAGAGACGACACATTGGTCATAATACGACTCATTGTACGTGCCTCCAACCAGCCGCGACCGGCTCTTCCGGCGCTCCCCGGACGTGTCCCCCTGTGGAGTTCCGGTCCGATCGGCGGTTTGCGGTGCGGCGCCCATCTGGCGGTTCGCCCGCAGGACAGTGTCCGCTCTTTCTCTGCCGCATCACCCGGGACCTATCGACGACTCGTCGATACAGGTGCCTGCGGTCAGCATTCAACTTCCCTGTCCAACCTCATCCGTCCCGGGGTCAACGCTCAGCTGCTGCGTCGACTTTGCATGGGAAGCCGGAAGCCAGGTCCGCCGATCCTTCGACGGCGAAGGTCGGATCGTCAGCTTCCGGCGCCCGCTTTAGTTTTATCCCGACGCCAGAGAAGGATCGGGACTTCGGCTTGCGAGGCAGTCCGTCGTTGTCAGGTCTCATAAACCGCAGCAGGTCGTTTGGGAGCTTTTGCCCGGTCCTTTTACCGGACAACGGCGTCAAGGACCGAGAATACGAGACGGCGTGATCGTCGCGATCCGGACGAAGAAAACGTGCAGAAAACGCGGGCTTGCCTCGGGGCGGCGCGCGGATCGGCCTTGGGGCGGGCTCGCGGGCCCCGGTCGAGACCCTGCCACCCGGCGCCCGCGATCCGCATTCGTCAGCTCGATTTGCGGCGGATGCGCATCGTTTCGGCCATTACGATTTGCTTCTGAGGCGCAGGTGCTCAGGAGAGGCCGACGCGCTCAGAAGCGATCAAGCTGAGCCTGTGCCGCTGAGCGTGAAGGCGGCCGTGCGCGACCCGCGCCAGGTTGAGGCGCAGTCTTATCCGCCGAGCAGCGCAAGGACGTTCTGCGAGCTGGAATTCGCCAGAGCCAGCACGCTGGTGCCCGCGCTGACCAGAATCTGATTACGCGTCAACCGCGAGGTCTCATAGGCAAAATCAGCGTCGCGAATCGCCGACTCGCTGGATATGAGGTTTTCCATCGTCACCTCGAGCGAGCGGATATTGGTCTGCAACGTATTTCGTTCAAAGGCGCCCAGTCGTCCGCGCAGCACCGACACCTGCCGGTTGGCTTCGTTGACGATCTGCGACGCGTAGTTGGCGTTGGACAGGCTCCTCGTCGGATCGAACGCCTGGCTCGACATCACCTGGCTGAGGTAACCGATCAGCGGATTGCCGAGCCGCGACGCCGCGACCGACTGGATGCCCAGGTTCACCTGCTGGTTGGTGTTGACGTCGGGACCGAGCTGGAAGAGTGCGCCTCCTCCGGTTACGGCGAAGGTCGTGGATCCGATGCCGAAGTTCTTGTCGAGCGTCAGACTGAGTTCGAGGGTGCGGGTCTGGAGGTTCAGCTCCAAGCCCCGGCCGATGACCTGGGCGCCGTTGATGCTGGCGATGGCGTCGCGTCCGATGGACCGCATCGTGCTGGACGACTGCGTGGTGCCGTCGGGGCGATAGAGGGTCAGAGCGCCGCTGCCGGGCAGCAGCGTCACCTCGACGAACTCGTCGGAGCCGAACCCGATGCTCTGGAACGCCATGCCGCTGGCGGGATTGGCGTCGTTCAAGTACACGGCTTCAATACCGCTGGCCTGGCTCTCGCGATTGACGGCCGCCATGATGTCGGTGACGGACGTGCCGGAGGTGAAGCTGAGCACGGTGGTTCCGATCGAGCCGCGGATCTCGACGTTGATGGTGTTGGTAATTGCGCTGTTTCGAATCTGAAGCTGTGCGTGCTGTGCGGACACAGTGACCGCGACGTCGACCGGGATGTAGCTGGCCGTGCCGAACTGGCAGCGATGAATCGCGTACGTTCCGATCATGGTCGGATCGACGCCGCTGGTGACGTAGTCCAGTTCGCCGTTGAGCAGTTTGCGGCCCGCGAACGACGCGGTGTTGGCGATGCGCGTGATGGACTCGATGGCGGAGTTGATCTGCAACTGGTTGGCCTGTTTTTCGTCCTCCGACATAGCGGCGTCATTGGCGATCTCGACGATGAGGCCTTGAATGTCGGTCAGCAGCGAGGCGACTTCGTTGAGCGAGGCTTCCGCCGTCGCGATGATATTGATCGCCCGCTGCGAGTTGCTGATGGACTTTTGGATACCTGAGATCTCGGCCCTCAGGAGCTCTGAACTGATGAGACCGGCCGGGTCGTCCGCGCCTCGATTGATTCGCAGACCGCTGGAAAGCCGTTCCAGGGAAACCTGCAGTTCTCTCTGTGACTGGCGCAGAGCTCTTTGGGCGACAATGGCCGGTACGTTCGTGTTAATCCTAGCCATTTTGCAATCCTCCTTGATTGATCTTGGCTACCAGATCCGTTCTACCTGACGGATCGTCCCGCGAGGAGCTTGCTCGAAAGCCCCGGGCCGCGGGCTCGGTGCCCCCTACCTCTCCTTCGAAGATCCCGAATGATTCGCAGGGGTGCCGGCCACATTGGCGATGTCTTCCGGCTTGACGCCGGCAGCCGCGCGATTTTCCCTCTTGATCGCCTCGTAGACTTCCTTGCGGTGCACCGGGATCTCGGCGGGGGCGTTGATCCCGAGCCTTACTTTGTCTCCGCGGATATCGACAACCGTGATCTCGATATCGTCGCCGATCATGATTGTCTGATCTCGCTGTCTGGATAGCACCAACATCCTCGGCTCCTTCCTTGGCCATGCCGATGCTTCGTGAATAACCTGCTTGTCCGATCATCGAGGCGCCGTGTGCCGGTTTGCAAACGGCTGGTGTGTTCGCTCGGCGAGCGGACCATCACTTTCCTCGCGGGGCAAGCAGCCGATGTCAACGCATCCGCCCAGGCCGAAGCAGTATCGTACCGCGCGGGGTTCCGGCTGAACAGGCACCCCGTTGTTGCGGCCGGGCGATGCGGGTCAGGCCGTCTTGCTCACGGCCTCGGGCTTCCGGCTGAGGTTCATCAGCGGATGGCGGGTCGAGTATCTGCGGTCGGACAAGACCAACTGCTTGGCCTGCCGCGTCTCGACGTTGACCACCAGCGGTCCCTGGAGGTTTCCAGTGAGGATGCTGTCCACCTTGTTGACGATGGTAAACACCTGTGCCCCAGACGGATCGGTCAACCCGATCTGGGTGAGCTCCTCCAGTTTCACCGGAACCACGTAATCCGGAACGAACAGACGCGGATCACAGACGACGAACGCCAGCTCCGCCCGGTCGACGGCCTGAAGCCAGTAGAATCCGCTGTCCTCGGCCGTCTGAATCAGGGCGTACTCATGCTGATCCGGGAAGCCCAGGATTCCTTTCTCGAAACGGATCAGCCTTGTCTCATCCACCTCCAGCGGTCCAAAGCGCGACGTTTGGATCATCATCGCGACTCTCCTCATCTCGACCCATTCCAGGTGATTGGCGGTCCTTCTGCATGTCGTCGACCGGCCGGCGTCATCCGTAACGTCCGTACCACCGGTCTCAGCGACCACCTCCAGTTGCAGAAGGACGACCTGCGTCATCCTGAACGCGACCCGGCTTACCGCTGCCGGGCAATCACGGCTTCGGGCTGCTGGTGGGTCGGTCCGGCAGCCCGACGTGCTCCGCCCCGTCCTTGCTCTCGTTCCCCGCCGGCCTCATCCGCTCCCCCATCCGGCGCCGCCATCGCCGGCTCAGAGATAATCCATGAGCGACAACTGCATCAGCCTCGCACCGGTCATCAGGTTGGCCTGCAGGATCGTCTGAGCCTGCTGAAAGCGCGTAACCGCCTCGGTGTAATCAAGGTCCTTCACTTCGCTCAGCAGGGCTTGGGTTGCGACGACGGCATCCTCGGTGAGTTCCAGCCGGGTGCGCATTGCCTGCGACCGGGCGCCCACGCGTCCCTGGACGCGAGTGGCGTGATCGATGAATTCGCGAATCCGGGAACCGGCGCTTGTGATTCGCTGCTCGGCATCGGGCCCGCCCGACACGAGGGCCCGGTACAGCTCGATCAAGGCGCTGAACACGCTGTCGGGCTCGATCCCGTTCACGTCATCGCCGACGATTTCGTTCCCCGTCGTGCTCTTCTCCAGGCCCAGTCCGTCAATGGCCGGGGACAGATCGGCACGGCAGACGCTGAACGTCCCCCCGCCGCCGGTGTTATCCACCAGCCGGATTCCGTTTCCGGTCAGGGCAAGCGAAGCCGTGACCGCCCCGCCCGCCGCGGCGTTGATTCGGTCAAGGACGTCCTGAACGGTGAGACAGCCGTCGAGATCCACGGTGAAGCTGTTTCCATCCTTGGTATTAATCAGCAGGTCGTCGTGATCCGCTCGGAACTCCACGCCCCGACCGTTGTTCAACCGGCTCAACGGCGTGTCGGCGTACATCGAGCGAATGCCGAGGACCTCGGCGGTGCCCGAGCCGTCGCCGGCCTCGCCGATGCGCATCTCCAACCCGGAGACCAGATTGATGACGTCAAGACCCGTGCCAGCCTCATTAATCTGAGCCTTGACTTTGACGCCGGCGCTGCCGACGGCGTTGAGGATGTCCTGAATGGTGACAGCCGAGCTCAGGTCGACGGTTGCAGTGAGATTATCATTCGTGATGATGATTGATCCCAAAGCAGCCCCTGCTCCGCCGAACAGCGACGCGACGGTAGTCATGGGAACGAGTCTGGGTTGGAGGTCGGCCCCGACGAGGCTTCCGGCCGCGGTACCGACAAGGCCCAGGTCACGGCCCGTTACGCCGCCGCCGACATCCTGCACACTCACGTTTCCCGCGCCGACGTCGATCTGGAAGCCGTTGAGGCTCGGGTTGTACGAAGCATTGAAGTCCAAGCCCGGACCTACATTCAACCCAGCCCGTGCTGCGGCGTCGTTAATCATATCGATTACATTCTGGGCGGTGTCGGCGTTACTCAGATCCACGGTGAAGCTGACCGCCGGGACGTCCAGCGAGATGCGCAGCAGCCCGCTGGTGTCGATTCCCCTGCCCGTCGTGCCGCCCATGTCGACCAGTCGGGTGTCGCCGGTCAGGGACGGATCAAGGTCCACCCAACCGGTTACCTTGCCGCTGAGCGAGCCGAACAGTTCGTCGCCGGAAATGTTGAACGGGGCATCCAGGAAGCGATCGACATGCGCGGTCAGAGACTTGGTGTCGCCGCGGTAGACGACGCCTCCGTTTTCCTCGCTGAAGGGCACGGAATCGGTCTTCCGCCCACCGAAGAGGTACACATCGCCAAAGGTACGGTTGCCGACCATCACCAATTCCTGGATGATGCTCTTGACCACCTCGGCCATCGAGTCGCGCTGTTCCTGGCTGCTGAAGCTATTGACCATTTCCAGTGCGATGGAATGGGCGTCGGTAAGCAACCGACTGATCTCGCTGACGGCGTTGTCGGTGGCCGAAAGGAAGCCATCGGCGTACTTGATGTTGGCGAGGATCTGTTCCTGGCGATCGAGAATCTCGGTCATCCGGACCGCAGATCCCGCACCGACAGGGTCATCGCTTGGGGCGGTAATCCTGTTACCGGTTGCCAGTCGATTCTGCTCAAGAAAGATCTTCAGCGTGTTCTGGCGCAGAGAGTCCAGCAGCGAAAGCGTCTGCAGGTTGAAGCTCGTTCTCGTGATGTTGATCGCCGATATCGCCATACGTTCCGTCCGCCTTGTGCGATTCCGGTGGCCGCTTGGCGGGCAAGCGGCACCTTTTGCGCGTCTATCCTAGAATCCCCAGCATTTCCTCGATCAGCCGATCCACCACCGAGGTGAATCTCGCGGCCCCCTGGAACGATCGTTCCAGCTTAAGCAGCATGATGGTCTCTTCGTCGAGGCTGACGCCGCTGAGCGACTCCCGCTGCGTTGAGAGGGCCGTGGTCACCGCGTCGTGGGCTTCGACGTCGGCCTTGGCGGCAGCACCCTTGATGGCCACGTTATTGACAATCAGGTTATAGAATTCGACCAGGCTCTGATTGCCGATCGCCGCGACCGGTTCGTTGCCCAGGGCCGCAAGCCTGGCGGCGTTGGTTCCATCTCCTGAGGTGCGGTCGGTGGCGGCGGCCAGCCGGGCCGGGTTTTCGAGCAACATCTCATTGATGCCGATGTCCATAGCGTCCTTCCCGGAGAAGAACGTGTTTATCCCCAGGGCCGCCAGGACGTATGAGGTGTCTTCGGCAAAGGTCATCGTGTAGCCGTCGGCGGCGGCGAGCTCGAGCCGGTTGTCGGAGGTCACGGTCGCGGTGAGGTTTGCGACCGTCGCATTGATTTTCGCAGCCAGCGAATTCAGGGAGTCGTCGGTTCCGATTCCGTCCAGGTCAACGGTGATCAGGGTGGTTGTCGCGACGCCGGTCGAATCGGTCAGCGTGATCAGGAACGATCCGTTTCGAGGGATCAGGTCAAGGCCGATCCGGGCGTCGTTGAGAGCCAGGTTCGCGTCGTTGACGTCATAGGTGCCGGCAACGTCGGTAAACCATCCGCCGCTTGACAACCCCTGGCCGGAGGCGTGGACCTTGTTGACTTCCTGAATCAGGGCAGCCGCCAGGCTGTTGAGTTGTTCGACGTGTGGCAAAACCTGCTCGTCCCTGGCCTTCTGGAGGCCGGCGAGCCGCCCCCCCCACAAGGCCACATTGCCGTTGTTATCCGCAAAGCGGACGGTGGCGCGGATGATGCCGTCGGTGTTGTCCAGCGTGCACGTGAGACCTCGACTCATCCCGCCCTGAATGAGCAATTCGTTGCCGACATAGACGTTGACGCTGCCGTCGGGTTGCTCCCGCACCTGGACCTGGATGATTTCGGCGAGCTCGGCCAGATACTGGTCCCGCTGGTCCCTGAGGGCGTTGGCTCCGAACTGACCGCCCCCTTCCATGGCCACGATTCGCACATTCAGGTCCCGGATGTTCTCGACGAGCTTGGCGGCCCTCTCGGTGTCGCGCTGAATCTGGTTATTGAGTTCGTCCCTCAAGGCCAGGACATCGCCCCGCTGCTGCCGAAGGGCCGAGATCAGGGAGGTGGCGGCGCTCAGGACGATGTCCCGCTGCGCCAAGCTCTGCGGCTCGTTCTGGAGGGCGCTGAAGGAATTGAAAAACGCCTGAAGCAGCGTGGAGAGGTCGACCTCGCTGAGTTCGTTCATTGTGCTTTCGATGCGTCCGATGTTCTGCTGCTGCACCGTGACCATAGCCATCTGGCTGGTTGCGATGCGCAGCCGGTTCATGAGGGACTCATCGATGTTGCGTCGCAAGTCCGCAAGGGCGACGCCGCCACCGGGCATAAAGCCTTCGGGAATGGCGCCGCCGATCACCGGCTGAAGCACGGGCGTCTGGCGCGTATATGTGGAGCTGCCGGCGTTGGCGACGTTATTGCCCGTCACCTGCAGTGCGCTTTGATAAGCCAGAAGCGCCGTCTTGCCGATCTGTAATGCGCCGTTAATCAAGCCCATGATTCATCCCACCGCCTCGAACACGCTTGCCCGACCGGAGGTCTCGCGGCTTCCCGCCCTCGAGTACACGCCCGTCGTCGGCCCGCCTGAGGTCATTACCCCAATGATTTCTTCCATATGACGGAGCATTTCCGTGGTAATCATCCTGGTCGTGGCACTGAGCCGTTCGATCTGCTCGAGCCTTGCCCGCAACCCCGTGGTCGCGACGAGGATCCGGCTGCGTCGCGGCTCGGCAAAGCACTCCGCGAGTTCGGTCATTCTGATGTTCTGCGGTTTTCGGGAACTCATTCCGAGCTCTCGAAGAATGTTGCGGACGAGGTCGCGGCGAAGCCCCTCGCGTTCGGCCAGCCTGTTGGCAAGAGCCGTTTCGCGAACGGTGACGGATTGAATCGCATCGCCGTCCGCCCGGCGTATTGCCTCCAGTTTGCTGCGCATCAGCACCGTCAGCTCCTCGTGGATGCCCGCCATGTCGTTCAGGAGGCGAACGAGCTCTTTTGCCAGGTTGTCCGCTTTCACCTGCGTCACTGTCAACCTTCCTTTCCCCCGGCCAGACGGCTGCAAATCGCCTCGGTCAGGCTGTTACGCATGCGGCCGCCCGCACGACTCAGGAACTCCTGATCGAGTTGAGCCTGGAAGACCTTCTCCCCGCGTCCCCCGTGCCCGTATTTCCCCTCGATCCTGCTATTGCGTGCGATCCGCAGCATAGGACCATAGAACACCGTACCGACCACCTCGCCCACAGCCTTTCGCAATGCCGGGCGGCCTTTGTTGACCGCAGCCGTTGCTTGTGGCGGGCTCTGAAGGACGGAATTCACTCGTAAATCGCTCATTCGTTCGGCTCCTCGCGGTCCGGCCGGGTTTCATGTCCACCGGCTACTGCTCCTCAACGACCGTGGCGTACAACTTGCCCGTCTTCTTCAATTGATCGATGATCGCGATCTTGTCGGCGGCCGGCACCTGAAGCCGGTTCAGTGCGTCGAGCAAGTCCGCGAGCTTCGCGCCGCCCTTGTGCCCGGGGTCAAGACCGACAAACTCCTGCCTGACCACTCTCGGATTCTCAGGCGTCGGAGCAGGTTCGGGTACCAACGTCTCGACCGTCAGGCCTTTGTGCGAAATGACGGCCGGCGCGATTTCCACGTCGCCGGTCATGACGATGGTTCCGGTTCTCCGGTTGATCGTGACGCGGGCCTCGGCGAACTGCATGAAGAGATCGAGGATTTCCAGGCGTGCCAGAAACGCGGCCGGGTCGTTTCGTTCCGCTTCCGGAAGGCGAACCGCGACGGTTCGCGGATCGCAGGCCACGGCGATCTGGGCGGCGGGATCGTCGGCCGCACCGGCGCTGATCGCCACGTCCGCATTGATCGCCTGGGCAATGGTGTTGGCGACGCCCCATCCGGCGACACTCTCATCGATGACCAGCGTGACGTAGGGCTCATCGGGACGGAGCCAGGCCAGGCTCTGACCGGCATCACGATTTCGGGCGATTGCGAGTTCTCTTCCCAGGGCAACGTAGTTGTGGATCCAGTCCTGTTCGAGCGTGGCGCCCTGCACGATTTTCGCGACGGTCGGAAGGGCGGGATCTTCGACATGCAGCGGTCCGGACGCCAAGGCCATTGCCCCGCGCGTGTCCTGCGGATGGGGACCGACCAAGGGGGTAACCAGCAGGCGGCCGCCGAGCAGGCTCTTGGCCGCCCCGATGCTACTCACCTGCACGTCGATGCGCTCCCCTTCGCGGGCTCCGTCGCGCGGTAGAGAAGCCTCGACCAGAACAATGGCCACGTTTTTGACATTCTTCAGTTCCTGCAGAGTGACCACCGGATTGGCGAATCGCTCGTGGGCCTTGGCCAGGGCCTGCATCGCTGGCATGTAGCTACCGCCGTCGCCAGTGCCGTTCAGGCCGACCACCAGCCCGTAGCCTACCAAGCGGTTGACCCGCGAGCCCTGCAAATGCGTGATATCGCCGATCTTGACCGCCATGGCGGCGGGCACAGCCAGACCCACAATCAGGGCCGTTGCCAGAAGCCGGAATACGCGTTTCTCGCCCTTCATCACTGACTCTCTCGATCTCGCATCCACCCGCCGCATTCAGATTCTCCCGCCGGATTCTTCCGCCCGGTCAGAAGGGCTTTGCCCAGTCAAGCAGCCGGGGGATCCAACCTCTTTGAGTCGCGTCACGCATTGCGCCGCTGTTCTTTTCGACGAGAACCATTTCCGCGACCTGAGTGCTGAGAATGGTGTTCGCCGGGGTTACGTCTTCGCTGCGGCAGACGCCGGTCAGCGTCAGATCGATGATCTCGTCGTCGTGGGTTTCCTGTTGATGGGCCTCCAGCACGAGGTTGCCGTTGGGCTTCACGTCCACGACCGTGGCCTGGATCCGGGTCTCGAACTTGTCTTCTCGCCCGTTCTCGCCGTCATTCTCGTACTTGTTGTTGAATTTGAACTTGAAGCCGGGCTGACCGAATCGGAGGCTGTCCGTGCCGAGTTTGTGGTCCTCGTGGAAACGGAACCATTCGCTCAGCTTTCCGTTGATGTCCCACTTTCTCTCGGTGTCCATCTTGGCTTCCGACTCGTATGACTTTTTCTGCTTGACGATGATGGTGACCAGATCGTGAGGTCGGAACTTGCGGGGCTGCGTACGGGGAATGGCAATCAGCGAAACCGCCTCGATCGACCGCGTAGCCGGGCTGACGTCCTCCCTGAGAGGAGCCGCGACGAAGCCTCCGGGCGCAGGGCCCTGGGCCGAGGTTTCCGCCTGCAGGCGATGATCCGCCGGCGGGACCCGCCACAGGGACGAACTCTGCGAGGCCGCCTGGGAGGCCAACAAGCAAACTCCGAGAACGAACGGCGTCATTCGTGACATTACATCGCCCCTCTATCCGCCGGCGCGGTCGTGGTCGGTCGATCCTCACCTGTGACTTCAACCGTCTTGGCGCCGACGACGACCGCCGAGAACCGTCCTGCGGATCGCTCACCCATCTCATTGCGAACGTCAATCACGTCTCCAAATGCGCCGGAGCCCAGCGCTCTGGCGGTCCCCTTGATGCGCAGGTTTCCGCGGTCGATAAGAACGGTGACAAGATCATTGCGGTAGACAAGGGGCAGCGGTTCGAAATCCCTGGCTAGAAGCTTGTCCCCCTTGTTGATGAAGCGTCTGGCTCGTTGCCCGATGATCGCGGCCGGGCGGGCCAAACCGACATCCTCGACGCGATCGAAGATCTGCTCCTGCAAGGTGATGTCGGAGGCTGCAACCACGGCGCCTCTGTTGATCGGCCGGCCGGCAACGAGCACGGCCTTGCGCAGTGAGACCTTCGCGGAGACCTGCAGTGCCTGTTCCTGCCCGTCCGGATCGATGATGGTCACATCGAGCGGCACAAGACCGAGCAGCTCATTGCTTCGGGAGTCAACGCGAAACTCATATGTGGGTTTGGACAACTCCAACTGACGAGAAAGTGTTTTGGGGAACTGGATCACAGGCGTGCCGCCCAATTCAGCCAAGCGCTGTCGAATGAACCGATGCATCGCCCCGCCCAAGGTGTCCGGGCTGACCGCGGCTGCACCGGGGGTCGTCTCGGTCGTCGTTCGGTCCGGCACTTCCGGCACGGTTTTCGGGCCAGCGGAGCGATCGCCGGACCGCTTAGACGACGGACACGTCTGGTTCTCTCGACGAATCGGCCTGGTAACGGTACACCGACTGCTTCCGCGGAAGGTCCAGTGTGCGAGGTTCGCGCCGCGGTCGGCCAAGGCCTTCTGAACATCATCAATTGTCAGGGAGAGGGAATAACCCGGCTTCGGGGAAAGGATGATCGGGCAAGACGCGGCCAGGCCGACAAGGTCTCCGTGGATTTCAGCGATGTCGCCCAGGGTGACCTGGTCGTCGTTGACGATGGCCGTGTCGTGCAGCCGGGCGGTTATTTCCTGATTGGGGTGGGAACGCTCGGTCGTCGGCTGCGACGCGGGAGTCGTTCCCCGTGCCTGGGTCGGCAGAATCACTGCCAGGCCACAGGCCGCAGCGCATCGAATCAGCCACCGGCCCCGGCGATCACTTCGTCGCTTTGTGCCGCACCAGATTGTCCTTGCTGCATCCTGCATCGACGACCTCCGCGTCGCAAGGGTCTCCCGCGGGCAGCTCACTCCCTGTACCCGCTACCGACTGTCACCCATGCCTGGCTGTCACCTCGCTGCCGTTTCCGCTCCGTGGTCATCCGTCAGTGTCGTCACGACCGATATCCATTGTTGGTCGCCTTCGCCGCGGTGTTCGCGGCCGCCGTTCACGGCTACCGTCTCAGATTCGCCACCACTCGCAGCATCTCGTCGGCCCCCTGAATCGACTGCGAGTTCAGCTCGAAGCCCCGCTGCGTGAAAATCAGGTCCACCAGTTCGCGCACCGGCTCAACGTTGCTCAATTCGAGCATCCGGTTCTGCAGGCTGCCCATACCGTTCTCCATCGGGTTACCGGTGATGGGCGGGCCGGAGGCGTCGGTTTCGACGTACAGGTTCTGACCGATGCTCTTGAGTCCTTCGGGATTGATGAACCGGGCCAGCTCGATCTGCCCGATGTCGGTCCGGTCGGGGCCGGCGCCCTGAATGGCCGAGACGCGACCGGCGGCATCGATCTCGATCTCCCGGTCGTCCTCACCCAGTGTGATCCGAGGCTCCAACACCGAGCCGTCCGTGTTGCCGAGCACGAGTTGCCCGTTGGCGTTGCGGAAGAAATTGCCCGCCCTCGTGTATGCTCTGATTTCCTCGCCGTTGTAATACGTGGTGACCTGGAAAAAGCCCTCTCCCTGGATCATGACGTCAAGAGGCTTGTCCGTCTGCTCCGCGCTGCCCACGCGGAAATCAAGCTGCGTCCCTGACACAGCGGCGCCCAGTCCGACCAGGATTCCGTACGGGTTGGGCTCATCGTTGATGTCCTTGACGCCCGGCTCACGGAGGGTCTGGTACATCAGGTCTTCGAAGTTCGTGCGCGAGCGCTTGAAGCCGACGGTACCGACGTTGGCGAGGTTGTTGGCCACGACGTTGAGCTTCGTGTCCATCGCCTTCATCCCCGTCGCAGCGGCATACATCGCAGTGATACCCATGGGTTCAGCTCATCCTCGCAACATCTACTGAATCCGCCCGATATCATTCACGGCGCGGCTCAGCGTCGTGTCGGCCATGCTCACCAGATTGGCATTGATTTCGTATGCTCGAGACACCTCGATCATCGCCACCATGGCTTTGGTCGGATCGACGGTGGACGATTCCAATGAGTTTGTCCGCAGTCTGGGGGAAACGGCTTCAGCCCGCGTTCCGACGGCCTCGAACATGTTTGCGCCGACTTTGCAGAGCCGCGAACGGTCTGCGAAGTCGACAAGGCCGATCCTTGCGAAAGCCTCGTCGCCGGAACGAACGGTGCCATCTTCACCGATTCGGATCCGGCCTCGGGCGGTCTCGGGCACGGAAATCGTCTTGCCCCGATCGTCGAGCACCGGCCGGCCGCCGGCCGTCACCAGCAACCCTTCATTGTTGATACTGAAGCGTCCGTCTCGCGTATACCGCGTCTTGGCGCCGTCGCTGACCGCAAAAAACCCATTCCCCTCGATGGCCACATCCGTCTCTCTGCCGGTAACCTGGATCTCGCCTTGCCTGAAAGAAGTGACCGTCGGTGCGACGAGCGACCCGCCGGTCATCCGGTCGAGGATGCGATCACTCAGCCGACCGCTCAGGGCATCCTCGGCGGTTTCCACTTTCCGTTCGCGTACGATCGTCAGGTCGTGCTTGAAGCCGACGGTGTCGAGGTTGGCAAGGTTGTTGGCCAGCACCGCCTGCCGGTACTGGTTCACGATCATGCCTGCCGCGGATTGATAGATGCCGTATACCATCAACCAGTCCCTGTCAGTCCTCGACGATCTCTTTGCCCGCGTCGGACTCCTTCCGCCCTTCTTGCCTCGGTGCCCCCGGTTGTGCGTCCAGCTCCGCTTTTGCGGTTCGCGGCCTCAAATCGGTCTCAGTTGGGGGCACGACTTGAAGCCGCTCGGCCATGTGGACCGCGGCGGCCACGGCCGCTGTCTGGATGATTCGCGTGCCGAGGGTGGCCCAATCCGTGGGCCTGTTCCGGCACTCCGTTGCCTTACGCACCCATCGCACGCGGTTGATTCACCTCCCACAGCAAACCGGGCGGCGGCACCACGAACCGCCGTTGCGCGGGCAGACCCACGCACACCCTCCGCCTGTCAAAGGGCGTGCCACAGCACTGCGGCATACGAATTGCTCAGGGAGCGGAAATTCGACGGGACGGGATAAGTCATTATGCAAAGAAGAGTTATGAATGGTGTTAATCTGGATAAGTTTCCGACCAGGTGGTGAGGCCGGATCGGTTTAGGAAGCGCAACTTCTGCCGACAGCCCGCAAGTCTTGCCGCCGAGGGGGTCAAGTTCCGCCATCCACGGGCTCAGACCAGACCAGTTGTTCGCCGGTCTGCTCGGGCACGTACACGACTATTCCATTCGACGGCATAAAACTTCGTCAGTTATGTAATCTCCATCCGACGCCGCCCTCAAGTGGCAAAGGATCGGACGATTTCGCGGAACCGCTCGCCCCGCTGCTCGTAGTTCGTGAACATGTCGTAGCTGGTGCAAGCAGGAGACATCACCACGACGTCACCGGGTTCAGCCATCGCCTTGGCGACCGTCAGGGCTTCTTCGAAGCTGCGGGCCTTTTCCACGCGTGCCGAGGGCGTCGAGGCCGCGGCGAATCGGCCGGCCAAATCGAACAACTTGGGACCGGTCGCTCCGTAGCAAACCACCCCTTTGGCCTTCTGCACGATCTGGCGGCACATCTCATCAAATGACATGCCCTTGTCGCCACCGCCGATCATCATTACCACCGGTGCGGAGAAGGCGTTCAGGGCGATCAGGGCGGATTCCGGCGTAGTCGACTTGGAATCGTTGTAGTATTGCACGCCGTTGTATTCCCCGACCAGCTCCAACCGGTGCGGCAAACCGGTGAATTGTGACAGGCCGCGGGCGATCAGGTCGTCGGGTATTCCCACGGAACGGGACACGGCGACGGCGGCGGCGGCGTTGTCCTGGTTATGCCGACCCGGAACTCGCAGGGCTTTCCTGAACGCAGGATCGAACTCAAACCGTCGCAAGCGCGAGCCGGCACCGGCCTTTCGGACCTCTTCCGCCAGCGGCTCATCGGCGGCGCTGACGAACGCCAGGCCGTCCGGTTTCTGGAAACGAACAATGTTCATTTTGGCGGCTGTGTAGGCCTCCATGGTGACATGGCGATCCAGATGATTGGGCTTGATATTTGTAATGACGGCGTGGGAAGGACTCCACGGCACCATGGCGACGTCTTCGAGCTGAAAGCTCGACAGTTCGAGTACGACCAGGTCGTCGGCGGTCATTTGGTGCAGATCGTTCAGCAAGGAATGGCCGATGTTGCCGCCCATCCACACGGCCGGCACCCGACCCGCCTGGGCACAGGCCGAGGCGATCGAACCGACCATCGCCGTCGTGGTGCTCTTGCCTGCCGAACCGGTGACACCAATAATGCGCCTCGCCGGGCATCGTTCGACAAACAGGTTCATCTCGCTGCTGAGCGGGATTCCGCGTTCGACGGCCTTGCGGACATACTCCGATTGGGCCTTGTTGACCGCCGGGCTGACCACCAGCAGATCACAACGTTCGAGGTCTGAATCCAGATGTCCTCCCAGATGGTACGTCACCGGCAGATCGCTCAGTTGTTCGATACTGTGGCGAAGCGATTCGGCCGACTCCTTGTCGGTTACCGTCACCCGCGCCCCCTGGGCCACCAGCCAGCGGGTGACTCCGATCCCCCCGCCGAAGCGACCCAGGCCCATTACCACCACGCGACTGTCCGTGAGATCGATGCTTCTCATGGCGTGGAATTGTACTCGTTCCAAGGACGAGGAGAAACGCTCCAGCGGCAGTGTTGCCTGGCGATAATGCGAAGCATCCCGTTCAAGGTCATGCCGGGTCGGGCAGGGAGTTTTTGCTTTTGAAGCCGCATCAGGCAACAATGCCGGTCCAGGAGGTACCCATGAGCAGGAAGCTGCTGTCGCTTGTCGCCGCAGCGGCCGCGTTCCTTCTGGTTTCGACGAACGACACCACAGGATCTGAAGTACCCAGGACGCGGCCCAGTGTCGTCTTCCTTTTCGCCGATCAGTGGCGGGCCCAAGCCGTCGGCTATGCGGGGGATCCCAACGCGAAGACGCCTCACCTGGATCGCCTGGCGGCCGAGAGCGTGGTTCTCACGACCGCCGTCTCGACCTGCCCGGTGTGTTCGCCCTACCGAGCCACGCTGATGACCGGCCGTTACCCGGTCAACAACGGGGTCTTCCTCAACGACGTATGCCTCAGCCGAGACGCGGTTTCGCTCGCACAGGCCTTCGCCGGTGCCGGATACAAGACCGCCTACATCGGCAAGTGGCACCTCGACGGGCATGGGCGATCGAGCTTCATTCCTCCCGAGCGGCGACAGGGCTTCGAGTTCTGGCGGGCGTGCGAGTGCACTCACAACTATAACCACTCGCTGTTCTACGGGGACACCGACGAGAAGCAGTTCTGGAAAGGCTACGATGCTGACGCACAAACCGTCGAGGCCCAGGCCTACATCAAGGCTCACAAGAACGAGCCGTTCCTGCTGGTGCTCTCGTGGGGACCACCGCACAATCCGTACGACACCGCTCCTGAGCGATTCCGACGCATGTTCAGGCCCGAGGACATCAAGCTGCGCCCGAATGTCCCGCCCGAGGCACAAGATGCCGCCCGTCGAGATCTGGCGGGATACTACGCTCATTGCGCCGCGCTGGATGAGTGCGTGGGCCGGATTGTCGAGACTCTGCAGGAAAGCGGGATCGCGGACAACACCATTCTGGTGTTCACGTCCGACCACGGCGACATGCTCGGGTCACACGCTCAGATCCGCAAGCAGCGCCCCTGGGATGAATCCATTCTGGTTCCTTTCGTGGTAAGCTGGCCGAAGGTCCTGGGCCGGTCCGGCCGAAAGCTGGCGGCGCCCTTCAACAGCCCGGACATCATGCCGACGCTTCTGGGATTGGCGGGGATCGCGATTCCGGCAACAGTGGACGGTGAGGACCGCTCGGCATGGTTGCTGGGCAAGCAACCCGACATAGACCGTGCTGCTCTGATCAGTTGCGTCGCCCCATTTGGGGAGTGGATTCGTGGAAAAGGCGGGCGCGAATACCGTGGAATCCGCACGATGCGATACACCTATGTATGCTCGCTTAAAGGGCCGTGGTTGCTATACGACAATGAGGAAGACCCGTATCAACAGCGCAACCTCGTCGGGAAGCCCGAACTTGAGTCACTGCAGGCCAAGCTGGAGGGGTGGCTGAGAGCAGAACTCAGTCGATACAAGGACGAGTTCCTTCCAGGGGAGGAATACATAAAGCGGTGGGGTTACAAGACGGATGCGAAGGGTACGGTTCCCTACCAACCTTGAGTACGTCGCGGTCAGGGGCCAAACCCCCAACGTACAGGAACACGCCACCTTGATCGCGGCCATTCGCGGCGGCAAGCACGACAACGAAGCGAGAAACGTCGCCGAATCAACGCTCTCGAATATCATGGTCCGCCAGGCGGCCTACACCGGCAAGGAGGTTCTCTGGGATGAACTGATCAAGTCCGATCTCGAGCTGAAGAAGCCGGATTACGAGTTGACCCCGGAGAACATCCTGGCACACGTGCCGATTCCGGGCGGCGATGCCTTCCCGACCAAGAAAGCGAAGGGGTAACCGCCCGGCGACCAAGACGCCGCTCAACGGATGGCGGCCCTTCTGCCTCGCATCAGGGGGCGCAGGGCTACTGTGTGGCTGAGCGTCAACTGCTTCACAAGGCCGTTAGGGCCATCTCGGCGGCCTTTTTCTGCGGGGCGTCGGCGTCACCGGCCGCGATGGCAGCATAGACCTTTTTGGCGGCCTGCTTTGCACCCGACCTAGCCAGGTTCTCGGCGAATCGCACACGGGCGCTGAGTGCCCGGCGACGTGCGACCGGGCAGGAGCACCGGGCGGCGTTGGCAATGAACTCGTCGTTGGCCGGTTCGGGGAAGTTGGCCAGTGCTTCGACGGCGGCCAAGGCGACTTCCGGATCGCAATCGGCCGTTGCTTTCTGCAAGGCGGCCATCACATAAGCGTTCGGTCGAGCGGCCAGGGAAGACACGATACCCACTCGGAATTCCGCCCCAACGGCGGCGTCCAAGGCGTTGACGAGCGCCTTGTCGGACTCGTGTGACGAAATGCGGTCCAGCGTGCAGCGGGCATCCTCCCGGAGTTCGAGTTCGTCGAGCGCCTTGGCGATCGCCGGTACTTCCTTATCGCCGGCCATGCCCTGAAGCAGACGCAGGATCTTGATCCTCGTTGCCACGGGATGGGTGGGCGTTCGCGGCAGATCATTGCCCTTGTCGTCTTTCTTGGCCTCGGACAGGGCCCACAGTTGCTCGGTCAGTTCCGCCGCGAGTTGGGTCCGCTCGGCCTCGCTGCCCGGTGCATTGGCCTTGGCGACCATCAGTTCCACCTGTCGATATGCTTTGTATGCGGCCTCCTGCTCACCGCTGAATTGCACAATTAACTCCCTAATCGATGCCATCTTGTGACTCCTCCGCTTACGCGGTCACATCTATTCAAAGCCTGTTACATCCATCTTCCATCCTGGCACCGGCAATTGAACCGCCCAGGGCATCCCAGGGGGCCCTCTGCGGGCGGCCCGGTGGCACCCTGGTCACAGGTGCCACGGCGCGCGCATCGGCCGGCTGAGCATCCGGTTTGCGGCCTCGTCCGCGACGAACTGCTCGGTCGCGGGGTCCCAGTTGAGCGCCCGGCCGAGCCGCATCGAGATGTTGCCGATGTGGCAGATCGACACCGAACGATGCCCGATTTCCACGTCGCAGATGCAGCGCTGCCGGCTCCTGATACAGTCGAGCCAATTCCGGTGATGGTTGCTGCTGTTGTAGAGTTTGACGGCGGGCTCGACGTCCAGGATGTCCGGATCCGAGGCCTGAAGGCGATTGCCCCGAGCAACAAAGATCCACCCGTTTTCGCCGGTGAACTTCACGCCGTTGCCGAACTTCGTTCCGTCGTCGTAGGTCTGGTCATTGGTGTGGCACCAGAGCTCAACGCCGTTGGCGTACTTGTAGTGAACGTCGAAGGTCAAGGGAACGGTGTGCATACCGCTTTCAGCAAAGGTAGCGCGGGTTCCGTCGACCCAAACCGGCCCGGTGCCGTCCGTGCCGTTGGCCCACTGGGCGATATCGTTGTGATGAGCACCCCAGTCAGTCATGACACCACCACTGTAGTCGTAAAACCAGCGGAACTGGTAATGGACGCGGTTGGGCGAGTAGTCGACATATGGGGCCTGGCCGAGCCAGAAGTTCCAGTTGAGGCTGGGCGGAGGGGTGGTTACCGGTTGCCACTGCCCCTTGGGAACAGGATGGAGAACGGTGTCGATTCTCTTGAGCTTGCCAATCGCCCCGCTGCGGACCAGCTCACAGGCCTTTCGGAAGGCGTTGTCCGACCGCTGTTGGCTGCCCGTCTGAAAGACCACACCGTATCGGCGCACGGCGGCGACCAAGGCCTTTCCTTCGTTGACGGTCAGGGTCAACGGCTTCTCACAATAAATGTCCTTGCCCGCTTCAGCGGCCATGATCGCGGGGATGGTGTGCCAATGATCCGGCGTGGCGATCAGCACGGCATCGATGTCCTTGCGATCGATGAGGTGCCGAAAATCTTCGTAAGCAGCGACCCGCTTGCCGGTTTTTTCCATTACCATCCTGGCCGCGGCATCGCGGTGGTTGCGGTCGACGTCGCAGACCGCCGCAACCTCGAAGTTATCATTGGGCAGGAGACAACCCCGAATGTGGTGTCCCAACCCAAGTCCGCCCGTACCGATGACACCCACCACGACCCGTTCGCCGGGTGGCGTCCGGCTTTGTTGCTTGGGAGCCACAGCCGGTCTTTCCGACTTCGCGTTGCAGCCGGACATGGCTCCGGACAAGGCCGACAGAGCGGCCAACCCCGCAGCCGAGCATTTCAGCACATTGCGTCGTCCGATTCGTTCTTGTTTGTCCACGTGAAAGCCTCCTCGACCCTTGGGTCGTCAGTAGAATGAAAGCCGGGGACTAACAGCCTCCAAGGCGGACCGCCTTTTTGCGGGCCGCAACCCAAACGTTCTGCGATCAAGAAACATGCGCGCAAAATGCGCACCAATCCCGACGGAAGAGACTAATTGACCTCCAGGCCGTCCTTGTCCGGCAGCTTGGGGAACGGCGCGTGCGGCTCGGTTTGATACCAGTAGGCCACGGAGGCAATGTCGTCCTGTAAGGGCAGATATCGTCCGCCGGAGCGCCAGCCGAGGGCCTGCATGGTCACTTTCAGGTCGCTCTCGAAGCGGACGGGGTCCATGATGTGCCAGCGGTACAAGCCGAATCGCTGTTGGGACTCGTTGAGGCCGTCGGGCCGGATCACCTGAGGCATACCCGCATACGGGGTCGTGTACTCGCGGTATTCGGTCTTGCCGTCGGCGGTTTTGGCGTGGAATCCGTAGGAGCCACAGAAGTAGTCCTCCGTTCCGGTGCCGCAGATCGTCGGGAACTCCTTGTCGCCGTCCATGAAGAACTTGATTTCGCCTTCGCCCCACCAACCGACGTTGTTCGACTGCCAGGCCATGTAGGTCCCGACATAGTGGCCTTTGCCTTTGACACCATCGAGGATCACATGATCCTGCTTGTAGGGCAGCGGGTTATTGCGTCGAAACTGGGCGTGGAAGTAGCCTTCGTCCTCGGGCACTCTGGTCAGCGTGTAATTCACCTGGTAATAGACCGTTTCGTCCTTGTCACTCAGGTTTTCGAGGGTCAGCCTGGCCGACTGGCGAAACGGCATGACCCAATAGCAGTTGAACGCGCTGCCCGGATTGACGCAAACGGCCAACGAGCTGACCTGGGCGTACATGTTCCATCCGCAGGCGAAGAAATCGCCGACGGGCACCTCGACCGACGGCTCGGTTTCGCCGTCCCAGTAGATGCGAAGGATCAGAAACCGCCAATGTCCGGAGGGAGTCATCCAGATCTGCTGTATCGCCCCCGAACCCTTGATATCGGCCAACGTGAAAGTGGTGTTGGCCTTGATGCGCACGGAGGGCGATATTTTCCAGCCCTGGCCGAGTTCGCGGGCGGCGTTCTTGCCGGTCCCATCGGTGGCCATGCCGCCCTTGCCCTTCTCGCCGGTGAAGTTCTCAGGGGAAATTGAGCGGGTCTTGGCGTCCGACAATCGTGACAGATTGCCCAAGCTCAAGTGGAGGCCGTTGAATTTCTCCGCCTGCTGGGCGGACGCCTGGGCACACCAGAAGCCAACCGCGGCCAATGCAGCAGCCATGGTTCCAGAGATCCTTCCGAAAGCCCTCATATCCATCTCCTTTCTCTCGTTGATAAAGCGAACCAGTCATGGCCAGGCAACCTCGCCCCAAGCCAAGGGGCATGATACCGGATTAGAGCCGGTTTGACAGCCCACAGGCTAGGGTTGCACGACAAGCGCGTACTGGCGATCGCATTTGCCGCCCCGACCGTCCTCAAGATGGACCTTCAGGATGTGGTTTCCCACGACCATTGGGGTACCATTCAATTCACCTGTTGATGGATCGATCCTGAGCGATTCGATATCGGCCAGCGCGAATCTCGGCGTGTCGGCGCCATCGGTGATGATGCCTTTTCTCAATGACAAAGCGAAGCGGCCGGTGCGGAGTCGCGCGGGCAGCTTGAAGCGGTATTCGTGACCAACCCTGGCTGGGGGCAGATCGACCGGGAGCAACGCCGGGGAAGGAACTTTGACGACGGCCGTGGGAGCACTGCGGTTGCCCTGCATGTCGACCGCCACGACGCGATAAAACACCTCCGTCCGGGCCGACGCATCCCAGTGGCTATCCCGTGTCACCTCGACGAGGGTCTTGGGCCGTCGGACCACCCCGCCGTGAACACGTGCTTCCTCGTTCGAGCGCAACGGCGAGAAGCCGTGTTCGCTGCTGCCGTAGATTTCGTAATGATCCACGGGCGATCCCTCAGCCGGCGGCGACCAGCTAAGGGATGTGGCTCCTGTGGGCTGGTCGTATGTGACCTTCAGATCGCGTGGGACACCGGGCCCCGCCGCCACGAACGACCACGTCGGACTCCAATCGCCCCACATGCCGTCCGTACTTCGCCCGCGAACGCGCCAGTAGTATGTCGCACCGTGACGGAGGACATCCGGGGATACGAGTGCCGTAGCGGGATCAGGTGAGCCGATGAGTCGATGCGTATTCGGCATGACCGGCCAAGCCAGGTCGGGACGAGCGGAAACGTAGACCTCGTAACCGGCAATTCCCGCCTGCCCGGCCACCTCGGCGGGCCGCCATCGCAGGGTCTCGTTGAAGCCGAACTGCCCGCCGGGGGCCGGGTGCACCGGTGCCGGAGGCGGCCTCGGGACGGGCAGGTCAGGCAAATCCCGCCACCAGTAATCAACCACAACGGCCTTCGCCAAGGCGGGATTATCGCCTGGATCAGGATCGAATCGGCCCGAGAACCGGATGCGATTGCTGCCTGCGTGCAGACTGGGCAATGACGGTCGGTATGCCTGGAAATGGCCACGCAGCCTCAGATCACTCAAGCATGTCTGTCTGCCCTCAAGAGTAATCCGGAACCAGAGCTCGTGGGTGAACACCGGCTCATGAAAACGATCGTCATCGGGGAGTTCGACCTGCGGTTCGTGCATGCCCCTGCTCGTGGAACGCCAAGCGGGCCTGTAATCGCGGCCATCGAAGCTGTATTCGATCGTCGCGGTGCCGGCGTCGCCGGTTTCAAATCGTCCCTCCACCGCGGCCCGCGTCATCATGTACGGGCAGTACAGACGATAGACTACGGTCGCCGCCTTTGAGACGTCGAGGGGGACGACGGCCTCGTCGCCCTGTCGTTCAATGAAGTGAAGGTTCTCCGTCGTGTCCGCGCAGTATCGAACCTGCTCTTGCGAGAGCCGAGGGCGGAATTTCACGTAGCCTGAGCCATGTCGGTCTGCTCTGCTCGTCTGATCGCCTTTCTGCCACGGTGGTGCGTGCATCGTCCACTGCCAGGCGATGCTCTCTCCGGGACGAAGAATCATGCCCATGTCGCGCGGATCGAGCGCCGGCTTTTCCTCATGAAACCCGCAACCGGGGCCGAAGTAGGCGACGTAGCCCGCGCGGCCGGGGCCAGCGCCAGCCCGGTCGATCAGGTGGCGATCCTCCATGATCTCGTCCACGCCAGCTAACTCAGCATTGTTGAGCTTGAGGGCGAACCACCCCCCCGGCTGACCCTCCTCGTGCGGGATGTGAGCGTCAAGGAATCGTTCCTGGCCGTCGAAGAACTCCTTCTGAACCGCATGGCTGCAGTCGGCGAAACAGCCGCTGAAGGTTCGCAGGCCGGCGTGCTTGCCGATGACAGGCATCACGATGTGGTAGGTTCCGCAAGCCCCCGTGCCGCACGCGTTCATGAACCGGGTCATGCTGCGCGTGTCGCCCCAAAGGGGGCTGCCGTAGGTTGGGCCGTCGCTGAGATTACGGCGAATCCACTGCCAGAGGGCAAAAGCCTTTTCCTCATCGGTCATGCCTGGGCGCACGATCTGGCATACAATGTGATGAATGTCAAACCAGTCCGGTGCCCCATCGACCACAATGCGCGGGTTGATCACCGACCGATCGCCGCGGTTATTGATAATGAGCAGCCGAGTGGGATTGTGGGTTGAGCCGGGGTCGCTCTTCCAGCCCGGGCCCATACGGTGGTGGTCCGCCGTGCCTGCGACCGTGATGGTGAACTCAGCACTCTCGCTTGTGATCCACTCGACCCGGCGGCCATCGTCATGACAAGCACCAATCGTCAGCACATAACAGGCCGCTACGGCGACGCCGACTGTTCTCACGAATGGCAATCGCAGATCCATGGTCGGTCTTCTGTCCGCCTCAGCCTGCGCGAGTCTGCCTCGCGGGCAGCATTGCCTCTTGAAAGCCCCGCGTACGTCGCCGAGGCTACAGCGATGCGCCCGTTACCGCAACCCGCCGGCGGTTGACGCCGGGCGGGCGGATCGTTGTCGCCGTGGCAAGGGTGGGGGCGCGATGATCGGCGCGGCTGATCGGTCGAAGGCTCCCAGGGGCTTGCGCCCCTGGCTACATACCTGTGCCCCTTTGGGGCAGAAGTAGATACCGCCACCCGCCAAGGGGAGGAAACACAACACACCCGTGGCCCTTTGGGGCAATCCTTCTGACGATTCCCATTGTCAATGAGTCTGCAACGTGGGATAGATTCCGATCAGAGGGCGGTCCGGAAAGGATTCTGGACCGAGGGGATTTTCGACCGAGCGGTCCAGAAAGGATTCTGGACCAAGCGGGAGGGGTTCCGGACCGAACCTTCTGCCGTCCCTGCGGGGCTGATCTGTCCGGGTCATCTGTCCTGTCCCAAGGGCTTGCGCCCCTGGCTACATACCTGTGCCCCTTTGGGGCAGAAGCAGATATTGCAACCCGCCAAAGGGAGTAAACACCACATACATGGTGCCCCTTTGGGGCAATCTGTCTTGCTCTCGGTTCACCTTTGGGACAGAAATGGCCGACGAGGGTGACGGTCCTACTTCGCTCATTGCGGTGCGTCGCGGGTATAATAGCGTCGCTGCGATGGACTTGATGGCTATTGCTGAGGACGGCGATGTTTCGTTTGACCATGTGGGTTATGCTTATCGTCGGCGTTGTGCCGGGGGTATCGGTCCTCGCGGGCCCATCGGCTGAGGATCTGCTGCGTGTGGAGCAGTTGCAGAACACGCTGGCGGCCGTGGCCGAGGAGGTTCGGCCGAGCGTGGTTGCGATTCGGGCCCTGCGCCGATTTGCCGCCCCGCACGCTGATGCGAGCGTGACGACCTTGCCGTCGGGCAGGGGCCGCTCGGTGCACGGGGTGCTCGTGCCGTCGATCGGGAGCGGCGTCATCATCGACCGACAGGGGCTGATCCTGACCAATGAGCACGTCGTTCATGACGTCGATCCGGACAGGATCGAGTGCATTCTGTCGACCGGAGACCGCTACATCGTCCAGGGGATGACGACCGACCCGCGGAGCGACCTGGCAGTCCTGTCGATTGACGCCGAGAACCTCAAGCCAGCCGTGTGGGGTGACGTTGAGTCGTTGCAGCAGGGTCATTTCGTCATCGTCATGGGGAACCCGCTGGGCACGGCTTTCGACGGCGACGGTCGTGCGGCCATGTCATTCGGCATCGTGAGCGCGTTGGGTCAGGATCTCACTCAAAAGCTTGATCCCGATCGCTACTACGGCAACCTGATCCAAACGGACGCAAGGATCAATCCGGGCAACAGCGGCGGCCCTCTGGTCAATCTCAAGGGCGAGGTGGTCGGCATAACGACAGCGGTCTCCTCGCGTTCCGGCGGCAGCGACGGCGTGGGGTATGCCATTTCGCTCGGCAAGGACACTCGGGGGATCATCGATCAGTTGGTCGACGGTCAGGAGGTCCGATACGGGTACATTGGCGTTCATCTTCAGGATCGGAATCGTCCGCGAATAGGCGGTCGTGCGAGCGCGAGAATCGTCATCTCGTCGGTAGAGCCGGAATCACCCGCCCAGCGGGCCGGGCTCAGGGAGGGAGACGCGATTCTGCGTTTCGACAACAAGCCGGTTGCCAATGCGGACGAGCTGGTACGTCTTGTTGCGATGTCGGGAATCGGCAAGGCAGTGCCGCTTTCGATCGTGCGAGACGGCCAGTCGCTGGATTTGGATGTTGTGCCGGGGCTACGACCGGCGCCGGCCCGGGGCGTGAACATTGAACCGGATTTCACCTGGCGAGGGATGACGTTCTCGGTCGCGAACTCGGAGACACGAGCCCGCTTCGCCCTGCCGGAGTCGGCCACGGGCCCGGTGGTCTCGGTGGTTGTGGCCGGCAGCCCGGCCGATAAGGCAGGTTTTCGTCCGGGCGACGTCATCGCGGCTGTGAACGGCCAGCCGGTCGGCGGGTTCCGGCGTTTCCGGCGTTGGATTCAGGGCCTTGAAGGCAAGGTGAATCTCACCATCGAAGGCAAACCCCGGCGCGAGCTGGTCATGCCGTAAAGGCGTTTTGAGGCTGGTACACCACGATCCGCACTGCACCCGTCACAGGGATACCCAGCCTCGATAACCGTATCTGCCGGTCCGACGTCCACTTCCACCGCGAGCCATGCTGCGTCTCCCGACACGTGCAAGCGGGCATCCGTCGGCTTTCCATTTACCGTCAGAGGCAAAGCCTTCCCTGTTGGAGGGAACGGACCGAGCCGGATTGGCGCGCCCGGAACCCAATGCGTGGTATGCACCTTGATTCCACAGTACGCGTCGCTGCGACGGACGCTGTACGTGAGACTCGTCCAGGTTTCACGGCCGTCGGCGTCGCGGCAGCGAACGGGCCAATTGTTGACGCGGAGACCGGTCCAGTTCCACGGCAATCGCGGGAAGAGGGACAGTTGTCGCCCATCGGCGAGCAGGTCGTCGATACCCGCCAGAATCCGAAGCGGGTAGAGAAAGCCGGCGGCACAGACGAGATTCGTATCCTCGGGGCCGCCCGGTCCACCGCCGGCCCAGCGAGATAACTCGGCGAATTCGCTTCCTCGATCATCGAGTACATCCGTGTCGCGAGCGAGGCCCTCGAGAAGCGGCTGGAGGGAGTCGATACGGTCGCAGAGTGCAGCGACGGCGATGAGCGCGTCGGGACCGTCGTATGAATCCGCATATCGCGATACAACGCCGCGAGCTTTACGTTCCATGAGCGGAACGGCGAGTTGAAGGGTGCGGTCATAGACGTCGTAGAGTTCGCGGTCGGCCGGGGGCATCAGTCCATCGACCTCGATCGGCGCGCCGCCGGCCCAGAAGTATCCGGCCAAGGGCTGATCCTCGATTGTGCCGTCCACGCGAAGGCCGTAGGCCCATGTGCCTTTGGGCAGGACGAAGCCCGTGGGGCACTTGTGATCCTGCTGCAGGACCAGATGCTTCAATGTTGCGGACCGCAGGTTTGCGGCCAGCTCGCGCCACTGCCCGGCGGCCGTGGGGTCGCCGAGGCTTTCGGCGATTGCGGCTGCTTTTCGCAAGGCTGCGGCCGCTCCCAACGTGGTGGAGAGTGCGTAGCAGGGACCGTGTTCGCGGTTGCCGGCGTTTTCCCAGTTGGTGCCGCGGATGAGGCCGTAGGGGTTATCATTTGCCTTGGCGGCGACCTCGTCGGCATAGGCGGAGATGGTCTTCCATATCACCTCGGTGACGTGGGGGTCGAAGTCGCATCGGCGGATGATCTCGCAAAGTTGTGTGGCGAGAATGTTGCCGGCCGTGTTGTCGACACCGCCGGAGCGGTTCGAGGGATGTCCGTGCCAACCGTAGTGTGCCATGAACCGGCCGATTGCCACGGTTTCCTCATGGCGGCCCCAGCCGATCCATTCGCGGAGAGCGAAGGCGATATCCACCGGCCAGAACTGGCCGTACCAGTGGCCCTTGGGGATCGAGGCGTCGACGAAGCCGTTCGGTTCGTAGTGCAACTCGCGGAGCCAGAACCAGGTGTTGTCGGCCACGCGGGTCAGTCGCTCGGCGAGCTGGTCGCCTTCGAATACGAGCTGCAGGCGGGAGAGGTCGGTTGCACCAGGGCAGACGTCGATCATGGCGGCGAAGTCATACTGGCCGGTGGCATCGATGATCACGGTGTTCATCCCGGGGACGAGCAGGTCCGTCGCATCGAAATCGACGATCTCTTCGCCCTTGTTCTCGGATTTCCAGTCGATGATGCCGTCGTCGCCGACGTCAAGAGACGACGCTCCTCCGATGAGGCCATGCACGAGGTAGTAGCGATGGCCGCGAGCGGGCTTGTGCATGAACCGGAGTTTCCAGCGGCCGGAGGGGGTCGCGGCAGATTCCATCGCGACGCTGTGGTTTGATACAGGCAGCGGGACCAGATGTTGTGTAGAGCTGGACGGCCAAGACTGCTGGTTGGGCTTTTCGGCGAATTCGGCGGATGAAGCATCCCAGCTTCCGATCACCCAGGGAACCGACACAGCGTCTGCCTCGACACGGAGCAGCCGGCATATCGTTCGCGCCCGCAGTCCCATTTCGATTTCGTAGAGGCGCACGGACTGTTGACCACGGGGCTCGACGGTGACGCATGTTTCTTCGCCGCCAACGACCCTCCCTGGCACCTTCCACTCACATGCGACCGGGCGCTTGGGATCAGTTCCTCCGGCATTGAACGTCAGCTCGGACAGAGAATTGTGGACACGTACCCTAGCCGGTCCAGCAGCGGAGACGAAAATGTTGAGCGGTCCGGCCATCTGCCGGGTCGGGAAACGGTAGGTGACGCGGGCACCGGGTGGGATCTGGCGAGCTTTGCGGAAGAGCCTGATCTCGGGGGCCTCGACGACGACTGAATCGCCGGCATCGGCCAGAAAGGCATCCTGATCTCCGCAGAACTCACGCATTCGCAAGGGTTCCGGAACAGGCGGGCAATTGACGGCCGTCGGTCGGACCATTTCGGCGTCTGTCCTGAGCGGTTCAATCGCCACATCGTCGACCTGCCAGCGGGTGAGGAACTGGTTTTCGTTGGCGTAGTTGAAGCGGATCCATACGGTGACGGGGCCGAAGCGATCGATGCTGAACGGCTCGCTTTCGTATCGGCACCACTCGCCCCTTTCGCGGACACCGCGCAGGGCATCTCTTGCCATGGCCAGATCGTGGCTTGTCCAGCGGATGCCGGTACTGTCGTCGTTGGCGTAGGCGACCGGCGGTCCGATATTGACGCCCAACGAGAAGGACGCGGAAAAGAGGTGACCGTCGGCCGTGCGCAGCATTGCGCTGAGTCGGTAGCGGCCGGGAGACGCATTGACAGTCTGAAAGGCTGCCGCTTTGCCGAGGAGCTTGCCGTTGATTCCCTGGCCGTCGCCGTTGCTGTGAGCAAAGACCGGACAGGCCCATGCTCCGTCCGAGGGAAACGACAGGCAATGGTCGGATCGATAGCCGCGTCGGCCCTGCGCGGGTGCAACGTCATCAAACCGCCGGTCAAATGCCGGCGGGCCATAGCCATGGGGATCGAGGCCGGTCAGGATCGTCCAACCGGGAAGCGTGCCCTCAGGGCTTGCGATTTCGAAGCCCGGGTTGATCAGAACCGGCGTAGGCGCACATCCACATACGACCGCGAACAGAAAGACGGACAGCAGTATGGCGACATGCTTCCTGGAGGATCCGATGGCGTGGACTTCTCCTGTCATCAATTGCCAGTTCTCCATTCGCAATTCTCAACCCTCGGTTTCACATGAGCGCCCGTGGATCGACAGCGAGTGAGTCGGTTCGCCCGGCCCGGAGGAAGTAGCCAGCCAATGCGCCGACCATAGCCCCATTGTCGGTGCAGTATATCATGGGGGCCAGGTACAGGCTGATTTCTCTTTGGCTGCAGGCGGTTGAGAGAGCGGTGCGCAGTTGGCCATTGGCCGCGACCCCCCCGCCGACCATGACCGTGCGGACTCCTGTTTTCTCGACGGCGAGCATGGTTTTGGCGACCAGCACGTCGACCACGGCCTCCTGGAAGCTTGCGGCGATATCGGCGACGTCCTGCCGGCTCAATCGCTCGAGGCCGCCGGTGGTTCTGCCGGGGCCGTGGACGCGATACAGAACCGCGGTTTTCAGACCGCTGAAGCTGAAATCGAGCGAATCGCGGCCGAGCATGGTTCGGGGGAACTTGCAGGCCCGTGGGTTGCCCTCGCGGGCGATGCGTTCGATGATTGGGCCACCGGGGAAACCGAGGTTGAGCACTGTGGCCACCTTGTCGAAGGCCTCGCCGGATGCGTCATCGATGGTCGCCCCGAGCAACTCGATGTTCAGGGGGTCTCGGACGAGAAACAGGCTGCTGTGGCCGCCGCTGACGACGAGGGCTACGGCAGGCCAGGGTTCGGGGTTGTTGGGGGGCAGGTCGATGGCCGGGCTGCAAGCGTGGGCGTGCACGTGGTTGACGGCGACGAGAGGCTTGCTCCATGCCAAGGCGAGGGTCTTGGCGGCGGTGACGCCGATCAGCAGGCAGCCGACGAGGCCAGGCCGATTGGTCACCGCAATGGCGTCGATATCCTGCCGCGTGACGTGGGCGCGGGCCATGGCCTCCTGAATGACGCCGTCGAGGTTCTCGATGTGGGCTCGCGAGGCCAGCTCGGGGACGACGCCGCCGTATTTGGCATGGACATCGAACTGGGTGGCGACGACGTTGGACAAGACCTTGTGCGAGCCGATGACAACGGCGGCGCTGGTCTCGTCACAGGAGGTCTCAATGCCCAGGATGATCGGCGCGTTGTCAGATCCGTACATGCCGGTCAAGCTCCGTGAAGTCCGTCTCTGCTCAGACAGGCGCGCATTTTCGCCTGAATCCGGGGTCGAATCCAGCCCGGGGGACTTGCCTTGCTGCGGGGAGTGTGTGACAGTCTGGGCGGGCATGTCGACCGCTGCAGGTTTGGCGATCAACTCCCTTCAGGGGGGTTTCCCGCCAAAGGTCGGCAGATCTCGCCGAAGGCGGACGGGCTGATAGGCCGGTCGTTCTATGGCCGGTGGGCTGTCGCCCGCAACTCTTCGTCGTTTTCATATTGTCAGCCCGTTTCAACGGGCTAAGAAACGCACAACCAGGAAGGTAGGAATTACCCAACCATGAACCAGTCGTAAAACGGCCGGCCCATTTGCCGGTCGGGAAGAACTGCTGAAGCGGTCTGCTTCAAAAGTTTGCGTTCGCGCTAACCGCGTCAACCGCGAGGATGGCCTGCGTCACAGAGCCTTTTCCTGTTGGCGGTAGGCTTGCGCTGTCGTACACTCACGACCAATGCCTGACTGGAGGCCATCACACATGGAACTGCCCGAGCGGATCAAAACGGAACAAGAGTTGGAGGAAGTAATGACCCGGCCGTCGCCGGGACTGGTCGAAGACATGGTTCGCGTGGAGGGCGATCTGCTGTTGCTCGGTGTGGCCGGCAAGATGGGGCCGACGATGGCTCGGCTGGCCCGGCGGGCGTGGGATCAGGCGGGGCGGGAATCACGGATCATCGGCGTCGCCCGGTTCACCGATGCGGCCGTTCGCGACCGGCTCGAAGCCGACGGCATTGAGACGATTGCCGCCGATTTGCTGGATGAGGAAGCCCTGGCGTCGCTGCCGGACGTGCCGAATATCATCTATCTGGCGGCGCGCAAGTTCGGCTCGACGGGCAACGAGCCGCTGACCTGGGCGATGAACACCTATCTGCCGGCTCGGGTTGCGGTGAGGTTCCGTTGCTCGCGGATCGTCGCATTGTCGACGGGCAACGTTTACGCGTTCAGCCCGACGGACGGGCCGGGACCGGATGAGTCGACGCCGGTGGGCCCGGTGGGGGAATACGCCCAATCGTGCCTTGGCCGCGAACGGATGTTTCAGTACTTCAGCGAACAGAACGGCACGCCGGTCTCGCTGATTCGGCTGAACTACGCGATCGATCTGCGATACGGCGTTCTGATGGATGTGGCAACGAAGGTGTTCACGGGCCAGCCGATCGATCTGACCATGGGTCATGTGAACGTGATATGGCAGGGCGACGCGAACGCGGCGATCCTGCGGAGTCTGCGATATTGTGCCTGCCCGCCGTTTATCCTGAACGTTACCGGTCCTGAGACGATTTCGGTTCGGATGCTTGCCGCCGAGTTCGGGCGTCGGCTGGGCAAGGAGCCGGTCCTGACCGGAACCGAGGCCCCCACCGCCCTGCTCAGCAACGCGGCCAGGTATCACAAGATGATGGGCCCGCCGCAGGTGCCACTGGAGCGGATGATCGATTGGGTTGCCCACTGGGTCAGCATCGGCGGGCGCACGTTGAATAAGCCCACCAAGTTCCAGAGCCGGGACGGGAGGTTCTGAGGCAACGCGAGGTCAATCCGCTGTTGCGGACATACGCTCATCGCCGCCAATCTCGGCCATCATGGTTTTGGGGCTGAGGTCCCGGCCGGTGGCGTGGCGGACGAGTGCATCCCACCGCAGGCTTGCGCCGGGGCCGAAGACCTTCTCTTTCATGAAGTCGCCGATCGCCTTCCGGCCGCTGTAGAGCGGCGTCGGCGTGTTTGCCTTCAACACATCGCGGACGATGGTGTGGTGAAGCTGTGAGGCGAACATTTCTCCCATCATGTAACTGTGGTAATACACCGGACTGCTGATGATATGGATTTTGCTGGCGTAGTCAGGGGTATTGCGTCCTTCCGGCCGGTTCACAAGCTGGTATTTCTCGACGAGGTCCCACCAGAGCCGATTAAGGTCCTGGTCGGGGTCGGCATAGAGGGCTGCTTCGAACCGAACCATGACCTGCGACCAGCCGGCGAAAATGAGTACATGATCGCGGTGCATGCGGTCGGTCGTTTCGGCGATGGCCTTGGGGTCGTGCACCTTAAGGCCGACCGACTGCATCCAGGCGGGTTGGTCGGCAACCCGCTCGAAGAGCATGGCGACGGCTTCGGTGGTAAATGAATGCGCCGGAGTTCGCAGGACGTAGGGCACAGACCGCGGGATGTATTTATCATAAACGGCGTGGCCCAGTTCGTGGAGCATGGTGGACATCCACTGATGGTTGGGCACGACGTTGGCCATGATTCGAATGTCGCCGTCGCGGTCAACGTCCATGCACATCGCGTGGGGATACTTGCCGGGGCGTTCGTAGAGGTCGCTGCGGGCGATCACGTCATCGATGGGGAGGTCGATGCCAGCATAGAACTCCGTGGCCAGCTTCACGACGTCGGCGGATTGATAGATGGGATCAAGGTGGTCCGTATAAGTGGCCGGTGGCTCCTGAAAGAACGGGTCGTGGTAATGCCAGGGGCGTAGCTCGGCCACCGGGATGCCGTAATCAGCGGCAAGTCCGGCGTCGAGTCGGCTCTTGGCCTCGCGGAACGGCTCGCGGGTCAGCTCATGGAGTTCGTCGAAGAGCTTGAGGACCTCGGACTTGGTCATTTCGGCGAACTGAAGCTGCATTTCGTAGAAATCGGTGAACCCGAGCTTGCGGGCGGCCTGGTTGCGGAGCTTGACGAGTTCCTTGAGGTCTTTCTCGACGACCGAGCCGACGCCTTTGGCAGCCTCCCAGACGGCCCGGCGATAGGCGCTGTCGCGTGATTCGCGAAGAACCTTGCGGACCTCGCTGTCGGGCAGTTCGCGATCGTTGACCTTCGCGCGATAGACATTGAAGGCCTGCATGCAGGCACTTGCCTTTGCGGTGATGCGTCTGAGCAGTTCAGTATCGATCTGCTTGGCTGCGTATTCGAGGTACAGCAGCTCGATCTGGCGAGCGAGCAAGCTATCGGGCTTGGGTTGGACCTTGCCCAAATCCTCGCGCACCTGTTTGAGGCGAGCGAAGGCCGCAGGATCAGATAAGGCGGCGTCGAGCTTGTTCTGGGCTTCCTGGGCGGCCTTATAGTCCTCGTCTTTGCCGGAGGCTTGGGCATTCCAGTCGGCCAGGGCCGAGGCAATCTGAAGGGGACGGATGGACGCCTCGTATTCGGCGATGAAGCGTCTGGCTGCGTCGGCAGCCGGCGGCTCGGCGGCAGAGACATCGAGCGATGCAAAAGTGAGACAGACCAAGCCGAGCGATACACAGCAACAACAGAACGGACTCATCGGTATTCTCCTCGTCTTGAAGGACCCGGGGAACATGATACCGCATGCTCGGAGCTTATGCGATCATCAGGCGACGGCGGCGGACGTAGTCCCAGAGGACATAACGATCGAGGTCCCGGCCGCCAGTGAAGAACACACGGCCGCGGGTGGATTCGGCAAGCCGGTGGGCAAACTGCACGTCTTCGCTGGACTGTGCCCAGTTGGGCAGCAGAAAAATGTTGATCGTGATGCCCTCTTGGGCGCAGCGTCCGGCTTCCCGCAAGGTTGCCTCTTCGGTCAGCGGGTGAGGCGGATACAACAGGTACAGGAAGTTGCCGTCGTAGTGTGCCGTCGGCAGGCCGTCGGTCAGGAGGACGACCTGACGGTTGGGTGTGTCCTGGACGCTGAGGTATTGCCGGGCAAGCTGCAGAGCGTGCTGGATGTTGGTGAAATGCGGCGGAATGTCGAACTCGGTCAGCTCCGGTCGGCTCATGTCGGCTTTCAGGGCGACCGTTGGGTCGGTGACGGTCACCGGCTTGGGCATCAGGCCAGGCAGCTCGGAGATATGCCGCGGCTTGGCGAAGGTATACATCTCGATGAATTGCAGGAAGTCGCCGGGGTACTCGGTGCGGATCAGGCCATGGAGCGCCAGGCCCATGCGTTTGGCGTTGATGTACTGGCCGCCGTAGCGCATGGAACCGCTCATGTCGATCACAACGGCAGTGGCGCACTTGGGGTTGTTGCGCGTCCGGTGGATTTCGATGTCATCGGGTCCTATGCGTACCGGAACACCGGGACCTTGACGAATCATGGCGTTGATCATGGAGGCCGGGATATCCATGTGGGTCAGCGAGTCGCCGAACTCGTAGGTCTTGGTCTGTTGTATTTCAACGGGTCCTTCGCCAATGATCGGTCCGGTGTGCCGGCCGGAGCGGGCGGCCTTAAGGTCGCTGAAGATCTCCTGGAGCAGCCGAGATTGAAACAACCGCATGGCCTTGGGCGTCAGGCGGTAGCCGCCCTCGGTCTTTTCGAGGCCCTGACGTTCGGCCAGTTCGCGCAGGTAATCCTGGATGTACTGCTGCAGGGCGTTGAGACGCTCCATATCGCCGGGCTCGGCAAACTCAGCAAGAGCCTCCATATCGATCAGGCCGATTTGCCCGGTTTCCGCGGCCTTTCTGAGCTGTTCCAGGAGGCGGTCGATTGCCTCCAGTTCCTCCTTCACGGTCAGGGCGGCGGGAACGTCCATCGGCGTCCGGCCGGTGAACTCGTATTTCGCGGCCAGCTCGTCCACCTGGTACTTTTGCCCGAGCAGATCCATCAATGTCAGCAGCCGGGCGGCGATGTCGGGACGCTTCCGCTCGATCCGGTACCAAAGCCGCTCGAGGTCATAGAGTTGCTCGCCACGAACGGCGGCGTAGTACGTGCCGGTCAGGGGCTTGGGCATGCGGACGCGGCGGTACTCCTTCTGCCAACGGTCGCGAACCTCCTGCTGAACGGTTTCGGTCTCGTAGGTAGCAAGGATCTTGCGTTTCCGCTCGAGGAGCATGGCGATCAGCGACTCAAGGCTTGGCCCCAGCGAGGCGATCTGCCGGGGGTCAATGTGGATGGCACGGGCCAGCTCTTCTTCCGTCAGCTCGCGCATGCTGCCGTAGACCAACATGTGTTGAAACGCCGGGGAAACGACGTCCGGCGGGGGCGATGTCGGGCTGGGGAAGCTCTTCGGGTTGAACTTCTGGTAGGTGTGGATCACTCCACCGAGAGGCTGCCGATCATTCGAGCGGGCTATGCGATCAGAGCTCATAAGTGATCCTGCCATGATGCTGGCTGCGCGAAATCCGGTCCTTGGCGTACAGTCCGGCCAGCACGAATTCGACGCAAGAGGCGCGTACGGCATCGTTCTCGGCCGGATTGACCTCGAACGCTTTTTCCCAAATCTTCGGGATCCGCTTCACCCGCTCGGCATATTGTGAGGAGGGCAGCATGTCACCGACTTCGATCTTCACGCCCTTGCTGAAGACGTCGGTTATCTCCTCCAGGCCATGCCTATCGACGTACTCATCGAACACGATACGAACGGCCTCGGCCAGGATCGCATCCAGCACCTGGCGTTCGGACATCTGGTGCGAGCCCATCATATCCAGCTCCAGCTTGCCCAGCGACGAGGCCTGCAGGTGCGCCAGATCCGAAATGCGGGGGACGGCCGGACGTTCACCAAGGCGCACGGCCCGATGCCGGGCACTGGCGACCATGGTGCGGTAGTTGGCGATACTGAAGCGAGCGCTCACGCCCGACTGCTGGTCGACATACTTCGATCGCCGGGCACAGATGCTCATCTGCTCGATGATTTCCTTCATGAACACCGGCACCCGTACCGGAAACTCGCCATCTAGGCAGATACCAGCTTCCTGTTCCATGATCTGGATACCGACCTCGCGGCGTCGCGGGTAGTGCGTGTGAATGACCGTGCCGATCCGGTCCTTGAGCTGCGGGATCACCTTCCCGCTGCGGTTGTATGTGGCCGGGTTTGCCGAGAACAGGATCAGCACGTCGATATCGAATTGGACGGGGAAGCCGCGGATCTGGACGTCGCGTTCTTCGAGAATGTTGAACAATCCGACCTGAACGAGCTCGTCAAGCTCGGGCAGCTCGTTCATGGCGAAGATCCCGCGGTGCATGCGGGGGATGAGGCCGAAGTGCAGGGCCTCCTCGGCGGAGAGGCTGGTTCCCGCGGCGAGCCTGGCGGGGTCAATTTCGCCGATGATGTCGGCGAATTTCGTGCCCGGGCTGAGCCGCTCGGCATAGCGTTGCCGTCTGGGCCACCAGGCGATCGGCACATCCTTCTCGGCGTGCTCGGTCAGAAAGCGTTTGCCAGCCGCGGTGATCGGCTTATAAGGGTTCTCGTGCACCGGACAGTCGGGGATGTCCAGGTATGGAATCTCGGGGTCGAGGAAGCGCACCAAGAGGCGCATGAGCCGGCTCTTGGCCTGGCCTTTCTCGCCAAGGAACAGCATATCGTGCTGAGCAAGCAGGCCGATATTGAGTTCGGGGATGACGGTGTCCTCATATCCTATGATGCCGGGAAAGAGCTCCTCGCCGCTTTGCAGCATTCGCAGGAAGTTGTCATGCATCTCGCGTTTGACGGTCTTGGGTTGCCAGCCGCTCTCGCGGAGCTGCCTCAATGTGGTTGGTTTGCCGGACATGTGCTTCGGCCCCCTTTGTCGGCCCGAATCCTTGTACAGAGACGCCGGATCAAGGCTCCGTCCGGAATCGGCATGCCTGCCATGGTCGCCGGTCGTCATCAACATAATAATAGGACGTTCGGGGGAGGCCGGCCAAGCATGGGGCATTTAGAGAGATCGAACGACAGCCGTCGGACAGGAAGCGGCAGAGCGGCAGACCGAGGGTCAGGGTGTTGGACACCTCAGGAAGCCTCAACTACCGTGGGCGTTGTCCGACTGCAGTGGTTTACCCCCGGCGGCATGCAGGATGGCAGCAAGGGCAATGGCCGCAGTCTCGATGCGCAGGGTGTTGGGGCCCAGTGAGACGGCGCGGCAGCCTTTGGCGAGGCATGCGGACCGCTCAGAGTCGGTCCACCCGCCTTCAGGACCGATGAAGGCCAGCACAGACCGGGCGTCGGCGACCGTGGTGGCCCATGTCGATGAGATTTCCGCATCCGGAACCGCAATGAGCAGTCGGTCGAAGTCGGCAGCCTGAGCCAAGGCTTCATTAAGCTGCCGCGGCGGGCTCAGTTCAGGAATCCAAGCCTGCCCCGACTGTTTGGCTGCTTCGATGGCCGTTCGGCGCCACTTGTTCAGCTTGTGAGCGGAGACTTGGGATACGCTGCGGGTAGTCTGAATAGGCCACAGGGCGGCGATGCCGAGCTCCGTACACTTTTCCACCAGAAAGTCCTGCCTGGGGCCTTTGGGCATCGCGACGGCCAGCGTCACGACAGGCCGAAGCCGTGGTCGGGTCCAAGTCCGGAGGACCCGCACATGTACGCCCGAGCGAGACACGGTGGCGATCTGACCACCGGCCTCTGTTCCGTGGCCATCGAAAAGCACCACCGGGTCGCCGGGTCGGAGGCGGCGAGAGTGGCTTGCATGGCGGCTTTCCTGCTCGGTAAGCACCACGTCCGTGTTGCTGAGATCGGCAACGTGAAACCTTGCCTCGGGCATGCAGGTATTATCGGGGCCCCGTTGAAGGGTGACAATGAAGCCGTCCAACACCATGACCGATGAGTAGTGAGGCCTTGATCAGAGCGGGATTTGGTTGGCTTGGAGCAGACGCTGAGCATGTCAGATAACAAGCAGGAAAATGATGCAGGCCTTGTTTCCGCGGCTGAAATGAGCCCCGAGGAAATTGAAGCCGCGTTGGCGGCGGCTGTCGCCGAGGTGAGCGACCAGAGCGACGCCGCAGGCCAGGCCGACAGTTCCCTTCCGGGCGAAGCAAGGCTTTCCGCCGAACAAGCCGACCAGCCGACGGACCAGACGCCTACAGAACACACTGACCCTGTTGAAGCCCCCGCCGGCGAAGGTTCCACGATTCCCGATCAAGCATCAGTCCTGGCTTCAAACGATGCGAGCACACCTCCGGCCGAAACCGAGGCTGCGCTCGACCGGATCGACTCGGACCTGGCCGAACTGGAAACACTGTTGGCCGAGATGTCCTCGGACGGCACAAGCATTCCGGCCAGCATCACACAGCCTGCTTCTCCTCCGCCCGAACCGGGAGAACCGCAAGAGACCATCATTGAACCGAACAAAGTCGCCGAGCCGCAGCCGACCGACAAAACCGACGCAGCACCCGCGGGGAAAACCGAGGAGAATGTTCCGCGCGGGGAGTCCGTGAAGGATGCCGCAGGTGACATCGACGCCATGTTACTGGACGGCGGGGACGGCTCGGCTTCCGAGGTCTCCGAGGCGACCGAAACCGTTCCCAAGGCCGGGGGCAACCTTGTGGCAGAGGTGGCCGAGGAGGCCGTTGAGGTTCCGACTGAATCAGTGCAAGGCGGCGCGATTCGCTCTTTCGGGCAAGTCGCCGCCAAGGTTCTGCTGAACGTACTCATTATCCTGGACAAGCCGGTCGCCGGACTGGGTCCATCGTGCAGGACCGTTGTGGGGCTGGCGGCCGTCGCCACTTTCCTGATGGCCGTGGCCACCTGGGTGATCGGCGCTGTCAAGTAGCCGGGCACGAAGATGGTCTGGCGGGGCCGATGAGACAGAAGCGGCGGCACTTCTGGCGGCTGACCCGGTTGTCGCGAACGCAAGCCAGACCGCTTCAGCGGTCTCCGGTCGTTTTACGACCGGTTCACGGTCGGCCAATTCCCCCTTCACGGTGTTACCCCATCAAGCCCGTTTTAACAGGCCTGTCCTTGTCAGTTAAGCCCATTGAAACGGGCTGAGACCACAGAAAGGAAGAAGAACCGCGGGCGACCACCGACCGGCCGTATGAGGGCCGGCCTATCAGCCCGCCTTTAGCCCAAGTTGAACACCAAAGGGCGATTCTAGTTTTTTTTCGGGGTGTTGGACC
>ERZ795050.695-NODE-695-length-50594-cov-7.732345_pt1 | contig 50594 bp, 37 predicted proteins | sample MGYA00375134_ERZ795050 | MGnify/ENA primary metagenome ERZ795050 (study PRJEB30179, sample SAMN05720221) | activated sludge metagenome | isolation source: Anaerobic digester | place: Japan | collected 2015-05-26 ... | reverse complement strand
CGTTGAGGATGCGCTTGGCGTAGATGCCGTGGATCATGGCGTTGAGGTTGCCCTTCACCCCGCCGCCCCGGGCCCCGTGCATGTAGCAAACGCGCTTACCCAGTGCAGCAGGGCGTTTGCATCGCTCGCCACTCTGCTTGCTCTTCGCGTGGCAGCGCCGGGCGTCATCGATCATCGCTGTTCCTCCATCGGGCCGGGCAACGAGGGATGCCGGACCGCGGGGGATGCGGAAAATGCCCTCTACACCAACTCATCCCGAAGCTGGCGCAGGGTCTCTCCGCTGACGGCGACCTTCGTGACCAGCTCGACCGTCTCGCCGCGCTCGGCGGCCTCGAGCAGCTTGTCCAGCTCCTCCCGGGGCACTGGCGCCTTGAGCGGCGGACGCTCCCCGGCTCCCCCGAAGATGAGCTTGGCGATGAGCATCACGAGGAGCTGGCCAATCAGCTCCTCGGTCAGGACGGGACAATCGTCCAGGGACTTCGGGAACTTCACTTCGTCACCTCCTTCGCAAGCGCGGCGAGTTCAACGGCGCAGCGGGTCACCACGGCCTGGTTCACAGCGAGACGCTCCCGGCGGCCGGGGGCATTGAGAGCCGTGTCGCCCTCGGTCCGGGCCGCGGTCAGCTCCTCGTAGGCGCGTCTCTGTGCCTCAAAGTAGGCGTCATAGAGTGAGCGGGCCTTGGCCATCTGGTCATCACTGGCCTTGCCCTTGAGGTAAGCCCGCCCGATGATGAGGTAGGACTTCCGAGCCGTGGACTCCTCGACGCTGTAGACATCCTCGGCCTTCTCAAGCGGGGTGCCGCAGCCCGCTGCCAAGAGGATGAACACGACGGATGCCAGAGCGACGACCGAGGCCCGCTTCATCTGAGGCTCCTCCGAACATGGAACGAGGCCAAGACCGAGACACGGTTGCACAGCTTCACTGGCAGGTGCGTGTCCGGCCCTGGCCTCGGGAGGTCCGGGCCTTCAATGCTCTGGCCGCTTCAGGTGGGAAGATTCTCTGGCAGGTGCGCTTGAGCCATTCAAGAGGCACGGCAGCGCGCGGATCGCGCCGGCCGTTTCCGTCCTTCTACACCGAGACGTCGCGGTTGTCAATGGAAACCTTTTCCCCCTTCTTCGCAGCCTCGGCGTGCTCCTTGAGGATCTGCTGAACCCGTCTGCGTGTCAGCCCGCACAGTGCGGCGATCTCCCTCGCCGGCACGCCCAGATCGCCCAGACGAGCCACAAGAGCCGCTCGCCGCTTCTTGAAGTCGTCCCGCACCGGGACGTAGACGAGGCCGACGCAGTGCCGCCGGAGTTCTTCGAGAAGCTCCTGCGGAAGGACACGTGCGGCGTTCACATAGGACTTGGTCATTTCGCGTCTCCTTGGGGCTTAGAGGGGGATTCACGGCGGATTTCCACGAGAGTGCCCTCAAGAGTCCTCGCCGCGTCATTCATAAAGAGAATTTCCTCGCAAGTGAGCTCCAGACGGCCCTTGCCGGTGCGTTTGGGCACGATCCAGACGTGCTCCTTGCACAGAGGGGTCTCGACCTCGTAGCAGATGCCCTGGGCCTTGAAGTCGTCGAGCTGAGCCTGGGTCAGGGGCTGGGGCGGCTCGGCGTCGCCCGCGTCGGGGCTGGGGCCACAGGCCGACTCCTGCGGGGCGGGGGCATTCCCTGAGACCCTCCTCTCTGCGAGATAGTCAGCAATGAGACCCACGAGGCGCCGGAGGAGTGCGTTTGCGCGGCAGAAGCCGGGCACCTCCCTGTGCTCGCAATCCGGGCAGTTGAGGCGCTTGAGGGCATCTTCCTCGTGGGCACAGCGCTTGCCCTCGGCGTAGAGTTCGTAGCAGCGGGTCAGCATCTTGGCCCACTGGGCCTGGAGCTCGCGCAGAGGCTGTGGTGGGTGCTCGGTGTTGGGACGCTCCCCAGATGGGGCGTCGCCCTGCTGTCGGTCGCGTAGGGCGAGGTAGTTCTTGATCATCTCCATCTCCTTCCAGTGTGACCGCGGCCCTCAGCATATCCGGCCCAAGCTTGGGCAGGATTTCCTGCCTATGGACAGCATGTTTCCGACATCCTGCCTATGCGTAACCGCTTGCCTGCGAATGAGTTGCGTCGCAATAGGCAGAAAGGCAGGATCTTTTGGGGGGTAACCAGCTTATATGGACCCCGCCGGAAAAAGGGTGTGGTCGGAATCGAAGTGCGCTCTTTTTTTCCCTCGCGCGTGTAGTGGTTACCCCCCAAGAGATCCTGCCTTTCTGCCTAAGAGAGTGATATGTCTTTAGCCAATAAGGGTTTACAAATAGGCAGGATGTTGGGCAGGATCGCAGGCAGGATCGTAGGCAGGATCTTTCGCGCTCGCCGGCGCTCATCCGGGGTCGGGCTTTGTGCTTCAAGGCAGCCATGATGCGGTCAGTCTCCGAAGACCTCGCGCCGGAACTTGTAGACGCGAGAGCGAATCGTCTGCGGGTCTGTGCGGATGTAGATGCGCCAAGAGCCGCGAGTGGCGGCGTGCTCGTCGTTGTTCGGCTCGATGAGGCCGTCGCCGAGGAGCTGGCCGGTGATCGCCTTGGCTGAGAACTGAAGCGGCGAGCCCTCTCTCTGCCGGGCCTCCTTCACCTTCTTCATGGCGGCGACGGTGTCGATGTAGACGTGTGCCTCGTCGACGTAGCCGACCACGGTGCCGTGCAAAGGCTGACCCTCTGCGAAGTCGAACGTCGCATCCTTCGTTGCCACGGGGAAGACCTTTGCAAGGAGGACCTCCTGTGAAGCGATGAGCGACTTGAGAGTGGCCAGGAATATCTCGCTTGCCTTCTCGCCACGGATCGTCTCGCCCATCTCGCGGACAGCCAGGCGCACGCGCCCCAGGTGCTGGCGGAGCAAGTCGACGATGAAGGCCTCGTCGGCCACGCCACTCTCCTCCAGGAAGCTCAGGAAGAGGTGGAGGCCGGTCATGGAAAGGGCGAAGTTCTGGATGATGCGCGGGCGGTTCTCAATGGCCAGCCTGCCGATGTGGGCGTCGAGTTCGTTGTAGTGGCGGTTGACCAGTGCGAGGATATCATCTTCGGACTGGCGCTGCGTCCAGGCGATGTAGCGCGCGGTCACACCTCTGTAGTAGGGGCACATGTCCAGGCAGCGCCAGTAGAGGTCTTTCTTCTCGGGCGTGTAGTCTTCGTGGTCGAAGTCGAGGATGATCATCCGCGCCAGGTTCGAGGCCTCGCCGTCGGGCAGGTCCTCGCCGGTCACGAGGAGCATACCACGGATATGCTCCCCGGCCATGAAGTCGGAGGTCCGGGTCAGACGGCGCCGAGCGTGGCCATCGGCATAGCCCTGCAGGATACGCTTGGCAGCAGGCCAGCCCTTGTCGAGGTTGGACCGCTTGAAGTCGTCGACGACGAAGAGAGCACCGTTGAAATAGAACCCCGCCTTCTCGGTCTGGTTCGGCGTCGAACCCCAGGCACAGAGACTGGTCTTCTGCGGGAAGTGGCCGTAGAAGTTCTGGTAGAGATGCGCCGCGGAGGTCTTGCCCTTTCCGCTCGGCCCAGCACAGAAGAGCACGAACGGGTTGTAGCGATTGCTCAGGCGGTGGAAGACGGGCGCGAGGAAGGTGTGGCCGAGGAGCATGCAGGAGATGTAGGGCGATGTGAAGTGGAAGAGCTCGTCCAGGATGTGGCGGGCGGTCCGCAGGAAGGTCTGGTCGTCGATGATGCTGAGGTCAAGCAGCTTCGCGGAGTCTTCGCCCAGGGCGGCGAGGTTGCAGACGAAGTCCAGTGTCTCGGTCGGGTGCGGCTCCCCGTCCTTCACGACGACGGAGGGGCTGACGTAGCCGAACCTGGGATGAGGCCCGAAGCAGCGGACCTCGGTGATCGTGGGGAAGTCGGCATTCAAGACGGCGGCCCGGCGGATGACCTCCACGCAGTTGCTCTCGAAGTCCAGCTTGCCGCCCGCTACGGAGCCGAGGGCCTCGATGAGCCGGTTGTTGGCCTGGAACTCCCGCCCGGCAATGACCAGGGGATACGTCTCCCCGACCTCCGTGTGGACGAGGCAGTGCATCTCGAGGTCTGGACGCCTGACGCCGTGCTCGATCCTGCAGGCACGCTCGATTGCGATGCGGAAGTTGGTCACCGCAACCTCCTCCTCCCGCACTCGCCCGTCCTTGTCCGTGTCCTTGCGGACCCAGACGATGCGGTTCCCACGAACTCGGAACCACTGGCCGCCTACCTGGAAGCCTCCCTCGGGTGTTCCCGTGCCCGAGGACGAGCGCCGGCGCTCCGCCTTGAACTCGGCCTCGTACTTCCGGAGCTGCTCCCGCAGGAGGGTCTTTGAGAGGCTTCGTGGGTTGCCGTAGTGCTGCTGCACCAGAGCGATGCACTCCTCCTGGCCGAAGGGGTCGAGCTCGGCGGCTGCCCGCAGCACTGGCTTGAGCTGTTCGAGCCGCACCGCGTCGCTCGGCGGATTGGGATTGAGGCGCTTGATCTGCCAGTGGACGGGGGGCAAGGCCTCGGCCATGAGCTTGCGGAAGTCGTCAACCGTGGCGGTCAGGAGGTATTCGTTGAGGTCGATCTTGGCGTCGGCGAGGAGGCGGTCAATCTCGGCCTTGCCGGCATCACCCAGGGCGGCCTTCGCCTGCTGGACTTGCTCGGGCGTCGCATCCTGGGGGATGCCCTTCGCAGCCAGGGCCTCGCGGGCGGCCCTGTGCTTCTCGCCAAGGGGAAGCTCAACCAGACGGACATCCACCCCGGCACGGCAGAGGAACCGGGCCGTCTTCAGGGCACCGGCCAGGCCCACGCCGCTGACCTCGTTGTCCTGGCAGATGTAGACGCGCTTGACGTGGCGCACGAGGCCAAGGAGCTTCTCGTGGTCCTGCTCGCGGAATGCCACTGTCACGGGGGAGATGCAGGGGATGCCGCGCTCGGCCAGTGCAATGCAGTCGGTTATCCCCTCCGTGATGACGACCTCCTCCCGCGCCGTCGTGAGACAGTCCTCGCCGTAGATGACATCGTTGCGAATGGCCTCCGAGATGTAAGGCCTGCCCGGCGAGTGGACGGGGAGCTTCTTGTACTTGGCCTTCTCGTGCTCCTTCTCTGGCGTCCAGGGGGTCTTGCGGCCTATGAGGTAGACCACCCGGCCCTGCTTCCAGTAGGGGAACACAACTCTCTTGCGGAAGAATGGGTAGAACTGGCCGTCCTTGGCCCGGACGTAGAGGCCTGAGCGGTCAATGACCTCGCGGTCGTGCTTCCTCTGGCCGACGAGGTAGGCGTCCACGAGGCCCTTGTTGTCAGCGAAGCCGATCTTCAGCCGCTCGATGGTCTGGCGGCTGATGGCGTAGTGCTCGGCGAGCCACATGAGGGCCTCCTTGTTCGCAAGGAGCTTCTCGTGGTAGAACTCAGCGGCATCGGTCAGGACGCCGAAGACCAGGTCTGCCTCGCGTCGTCGTGCCTCGGCCTTCTGCTGTTCCTCGGGCGAGAGGCCGAACTCGGCGAGGGGCGGCAAGCCCGCGAGCGAGGCCAGGTAGTCCCGTGCCCTGCGATGGCTCTCCGGCATCGGCCCCTTCTGATGGCTCGTGACCTTGCCCGACTGGACGAACTCGACGAGCTGGAGGACGTCGCCGCCGACCCGGCAGCCCTTGCACCAGAAGCCCTGCTGCTCGGTGTCCACGATGAACGAGGTCTTCGACTGGCTCGCGTGGTGTGGGCAGTCGAAGCGCAGCTCGTGGCCACTCTGTGAGGTCAGGCGGTCCTCGAGAAGCCCCCGTGCGACCTCGCCGATGTCAATGGCGGTGACCTGGGCGTAGTAGTCCTTGACGGTCTTTGGTGTCATCGCGGCCCAGCCCTTCCTGGGAGGTCACTTGCGGATGTGGGTGAGGACCGCTTCGTCTATGACCGCCCTTGCCTCGCGGCTGATCGGGCAGAAGTGGAAGTAGAGGCGGCGGTTGGCCCCCTTGACGGCCGGGTACTCGGTCCGATACGAGCCGTCGTCGTCCCGGAAGATGGCGATGTTGTTGAGGTAGAGGCTTCCGTTGACGACGCAGGAGGCCCAGCCGACGAGGCCGCCACGCTGGTCGTTGGCGAAACGGATTCTAACCTCGCTGACGTGCAACTCTGGACTGAACATCGGGGCGATCTCCTACCTGGAGTGATGAGGGAAAACGGTTTTACATAACCCTTTGAGCTCACTTCCCCCTTGCGAGCTCCTCGGGCGCCACGAACCTGCCATCTATGCGGATGACTGGCACCTCGTGGTCCTGGAAGGCGAGCTGGGCCATGACGTCTATGGCGTCGGGGTCATCGCCCCTGAGGGCGGCCTGGAGCGAGCGCTCCTCAATGGCCTCGCCCGCGAAGTGCTTCTTTGCGGCCTCGCACCTCCCGCAGCCGGGCAGCGTCCAGATGGTGACCTGGCGACTCATCGGGTTCTCCTTCTCCTTCACGCCCACAGGATGGCGTCCAGGAACCAGGCTGGGAGCATCTTGCGGGCCATCCTGACGAACTTGTCGAAGTCGCTGTCCAGGATGTAGGTCTGGGCGTAGTCGGTCTCCGAGCGCACCGAGCGCCCGTAGCTCTGGACGAGCTTCAGGGCGGTTAGCCAGAGGTAGTAGTGCCAGTTTGCCTTCGTGCGGAGCTTGAGCTGCTTGTCGCCGTTCGCATCGGGATACGGCACCTTGCAGATGATCTGGAACCGCGAGAGGTCATCCTTCAGGTCTATGCCCTCGTGCATGGCAGGTGCGACGATGACTGAGTTGGGGCGCCTGGCGTGCTCGGCCAGCAGCGCGTCCTTGTCGGGGAAGTCCTCCTGGAACAATAGCCGGCCGCGGTAGCCCCGTGCGATGTTGTCGCGGATGAAGTTCGTGATCCCGAAGGAATGAGTGTGGACGATCCCCCGGTCGGCGGTGTGAAGGTCGAGGGCCTTCTCGATCTTCTGCACCAGCAGCGGGAGCGTCTCCCGCCGGCTCTTGAAGGACATGCTCCCGACGTAGCGGAGGCGGATCGGCCGGTTCGCCACTGGGAAGGTGTTCGGGACGCGGATGTAGTCCACGTCGTTGAGCGGGATGCCGAGGTTGTCGCAGAAGACCTGATGGCTGAGGATCGTGGCGGACATCAGGAGGACGCGCTCGCCGTAGCTGAAGAGGAGCTCGTTGGCGTAGTCGCGGACGTAGAGGGGCTTCAGCGTCACAGTGCGGTAGCCCCCACGCTCCTCGTGCTCCTTCCACTCGGCAACGAACTCTGTCCGCTTCATCTCCTCCGTGAAGGCCTCGAGGCGGAGGCCGACCTTCTCCCACTTCTCCACCGCATCCTGGTCGCCCTCGCGCCTCGCGGAGGCGAGCTTGGCCCTCACCCTCTCCGCGAGGCCGATGTCCTCGAAGTAGCGGCGATACTCTTCCGGCGTCTCGTAGGCTGGGAACTTGATCCCCTCGTCGCGGAAGTCGCGGTCCGAGAGGGCGATCTCGACGAAGCCCATCAGTTGGCCCTCGATGTTGTGGGCCTCGTCAACCACCATCAGCCGCCTCTTGCCGAACTGCTTCGCATAGTTGGCCTGGAAGAGGAAGCTTGAGAAGTTGAACAGCGTGTGGGCGGCCTCCTGCGCCTCCCGCAGCCGCCGGAAGTAGGGGCAGTGAATCCAGTCAAGGCCGCCATCAGCCTTGCGGGCATCCTCATCGAAGCAGTCGGGGAGCTTCGATTCCCCCATCTGCCTGCACAGGCCCCGGTCCGCGTAGACCAGCTCCTCCCCAGGCTTCCTGTCCTTGTTCAGGAGCCAGCACTCGTACTCGTTGCGGCCCTTGAGGTCTACGAGCACGTGGCCGAAGTCGCGCATGTACTGGTCTTGCAAGACCTTCTGGGGCGAGAGGATGTACGACTGGCCAATGTGGTTGGCGACAGTCCAGGCTATCCCGGACTTCCCTCCGCCCGTCGGCACCTCGATGATGACGAAGCGCTTCCCCCGCTCGAAGGCTTCCACGATCCGGAGGATGGTCTCCTTCTGGTGTGGGCGGTAGCTCGGGTATGGGAAGTGGCCGAGGACCTTGGACGCCTCTGCGGCCACGGGTTCACTGGCTGTTGCCATCGGCTTCCTCGCGGTGGTAGTCCCAGCACTTCCTTAGCAGGTGGTAGACCATCGAGCGGCACCTCCGGCGGTCCTCGGCGAAGAAGAAGGGGAGCCGGTGCTTCACCGACCAGGCGATGACCGAGCCTATGGCCGACATCGGATGCACACGCGAGAACTCGGCACCGTGGAGGATGTCGGCGAGGGTCGCCTCGATCACGACGGCGGCATATTGCATCGCCGCCAGGCGCTCAAGCTCCCGCTCGAACCGGCCCCTCTCCCGCCCGACGCAGGTGAAGAGGTCGCTGAGCGTCTTCCGCTCGATGGCGACCCGGGCCTCCATCCCCAGGATGCTGTAGTCGCCAGTGGCAAGGGTCGCACGCCTGGCCCCAGGGAAGCCCAGAGGGAGCGACTCCCTGGTGTCTACGACTATCAGCTCGGGGCCGAATCTCGGCCTGCGCACGCGGGCCACGGGGCATCTCCTGCGTCGGGCGGGCATGGCTGAGGGGGAGCCAGGCCTCAGAACTTGAAGTCGTCGTCCTTCGCCTCCTGCTGGGCCGCCTGGGCGTCTTCGAGCCGCGAGAACCACTTCACGCGGTTCCGCGTCCGACCCTCGTACTCCTCGACCCCGACCCGCAGGATGGCCTTCTTGTTCACAAGATGCGCCTTAGCCCTCATCAGGTCGGAGGCGGTCTTCGCCTCGTAGCCGAGGATGGCCAGGTCGCGCTTGACGTAGGGGATGTTCTTCTCCGTCAGCCAGAATGAATGCCAGACGTGCCGCCCCTCATAATCCCCCTCGAGCACTTCAAACTGGACGTTGAGGCCGACGTTGTCGTTCTGGGAGCGGACCAGCTCGGCGTCGACCACGAGGCACTTGTAGTCGTCCTCGGGCAGAGGCTCGAAGGTCCCCTCGGCGGCAGGCTCGGCCTCCTGCCACTCCTCGTCCAGCTCCTTCAGCCGCTTGAGGATGTCCTTGTCGCTCATCGCTCAGTCTCCTTCCTTGTCTCGGGCGTTCCCGTTCTCCGAAGCCTTCTTGCCCGGCTTCGTGGGCTTGGCCGGCTCGCCGGCCGGTGGCTGCTTCTCCTCCTGCGGCATGTCCGCAGCGGGCTTGATGCCGAAGATGCGGCGGTAGAGGTCGGTGAGGTCTGGCGACTCCACGGGCCGCACGCAGTGGACGCGGGTCTTCGCCACGAACTCGCGGCCGCCGGCGAAGTGAAGCTCGCGCTCGCCGCTGTTGGGGTTGATGATCATCCGCGCGACCATGTCCACCAGGCCGCAGGCCTCGAGGGCAAACTTCTTCGAGAGCATCGGCACGGCCTTCGTCTGCGTCTCGGACTCGTTGACCTGGATGTCCATCGGCATCTCGAGGGCCGTGAACACAACGGAGATGCCCTGGGAGCGGAGGTCGCGGAACTTGCGGACGTACTCCCTCATCAGCTCGCTCGTCTCGCCGTACTCCTTCATGCTGATGAACTCTTTGCCCTTCGCGTGCTTGCGGACCATCTGGAGCGACTTCTCCAGCTCGGTCAGCGAGTCGAGGACGACGAAGCGGTACTTCAGCGTCCCGTCGCGGAGGCCCTCGTAGACCTCCTTGAAATCGCCGAAGGTCTCGGGCCGGACGATGTGGTGTTCGCTGCCCGAGAGCGTCTCCGACCCAGCGTCCATGTCAATGATCAGCGTCTTGCCGACGGGCAACGTGCCGCAGGTGTGGGTCTTGCCGATCCCCGAATCGCCGTAGAGCAGCAGGCTCTTGCCGTCGCTCCGCAGCTCGTTCGCCTTCACAATGGACACGGCCATGCCTTCGTCTCCTTCCAGTTCCCGAAAGACCTCCTTCAGCACATCGAGCACGGTCGGGTAGCCGCCCTCGATGTCGCCTGGCCGATGGCCCTTCATCTGGATTCGCAGCTCCTAGCTGATGACCAGGTACTCGTTCTCCGTGTGCAGTTGCACCCCGGGCACGACCTCGCCAGTCGTCTTGAAGTGCGCGATGACCGCACTGCGATCCACCTTGACCTCCACGATCTCGCGCTTGAACGCGGCAGGGACCTCATCCGCGTCCAGCACCTCGCAAGAGACCGGCGCCTTCCGCCTCGTGATGGACAAGAGCTCGCCCTTGACCTTCGTCGTGCCTGTGGAGCGGAGTGCCTCCAGGACATAGCGCTGGAGCCACTCGACCTTGCGGCTCAGCGTCTCCTGGCGGTCGGCGAGGCGCTTGCGCTCGGCCTTGATCGCCTCCACGTCGGCCTCCAGGGAGCGGATGAGCTTCGCAATGCTCTCCGTCTTCGTCCGGAAGTCGTCCTCGACCGCGACGAGCTCCGCCATCTGCTCATCGCTCAACTCCCCCTCCGCGTCCTCGATGGCGTCGAGGATCTTCTGGTACTGCACAGCCAGCTCGTAGAGCTTCACGGGGTCTCTCCTTTCGCGGTGGGGGCCATCAATGGTTCGCCCGGCTCGGTAACGCGCTCGACGGTGTAGCAGTCGTCACCGAACTCTTTGCTCATGTACCGGCTGAAGAGCTTTGCGATGCAGCGGCCGACCTCGCTCCCGCGGTCGATCTCGACCATGCGCGCCTTTCGGTCTATGCGGAACCTGGCGTCGAGGCGCATCTGGGCCTCGCCGAAGAGGTTTTCCACGTTGAGAGCCGCGAGGAACAGCCGCTGGGCGATCTTCCCGTCAGGGATTCTCCTGGTGAAGCGGAATCGGTAGAGTTCGTGCATCGGCATTGCCTCCTCTACTGGGGTTACTTGCCGTTTTTTCCCGGTTGTTAACCTCGGCCCGAAGATTTTTTTCCGGGCCGCACGCGACGCCACAGAGGGCAGGCATGGGCTGGGCCATTGCTGCTCTTACGGCTGCAAAGAGATGCGAATGGGGAGGGGCGGCATCGTCTCAGATCGAGCGGCCGCTAACGCTCCGGAAACCGCGCACTCACACTTGACTCACGCAATGCCAATCAGTAGAGTCCTGGCGCCAAGATGGCCGGTTGATCAGCACGGGAGGTGTGCAAGGAGCCTGATGTGCCCGCCGGCAACCTGAGCTTGCCCACACCGATGAGCATCGTGGATAGACTCCTGTTCCTGGGGCAGTTCGTACTCCTGCGCGCCCCGTCCAGCCGGCTCGCTTTCTTCACGGGAAAGACGACGACCGAGCCGGAGTCCTCCAATGGAATCCATCGCGCTACGCGATCATATAGAGCGCGCCTTGCGTCGCCTTCAGGGCGGGGAAGGGCTGTCCGTTTCCGACCGGGTGGACCTGGCTGGCTTGGCGGCGGAGTGCCTCCAGGCCACGAGTGACGTGCGTTCAAGAGGAGCGGCTCTCGCTCTGCTCCAGATGCTGGCGGCGGACCCGCACGCCGTAGTCCGCCGGGCTGCCGCCGGGGCCTCCTTCTACCTTCCGCCGGGCGACTTCGAACACCTTGTCGCTTCCCTCGCCAAAGACCCTGATCCCTCCGTTGTCAACGTAGTCGCGCAGGTGCTCGTGCACCGCAGCCGCGCCGAACGGGCGTGCCCGAGTGGAGTTTCCAGGGCTGACGGCTCGCACGGCGGCCATGTCCAGTGCAGCAACGGGTGTGGCTCCACGCCGGCGTTGTGCGCATCCGTGACCATTGGCCAGTTCATTGATTGCGTCGGCGGGGAGCACGGCGACGGGATCGGGGCCAGCCTGCAGGTCCTGCTGGCCGCCCTGGAGCGGCCCGCCGAGCAACCCTCGCCGGCCCCCCACATCGCAATCCTGACCCATCTGCTCGTCGGCGTTTCCGCTGCGCCGCCCGGATGCCCGCTGATGCGCGCCCTGGCCGCGGCCATGCGCGTTGCCTGCGAGGCGATTGAGCGGGCGGCCAGGCAAGAGCACCACGGACGTCCAGGAGCGGCCTGCGCTTGCGGCACAGCGGCCCTTGGCGTCAGCGCCCCGGAAAACTGCCGCGAGCGGCTCGGCATGGAGGGGCTGGCGACTGCGCCGGCTCTGCCGCACCACGCCACGTCCGAGGCACAGGGAAGCTCGGCGCTTCGGCCGTTCGAGGGCGGGGAGCTGGTGTTCCACGACAACAGAGTTGAACTCTTGGGGGCCACGCTCGTGCGGGTCCGCTGCAACGCTTATGGATACCGCCTCCTCCAGGCGCTGGCGAAGAAGGAGGACGATGGCAGGTTCGTATCCTACAGCGGGAACGAGCTCGCGGCGGAGCTGCGCATCGAGAACGGCCAGAACGGCGTCGCGAGCTGCGTCAAGAACCTGCGCACGAAGGCGAAGCGCATCTTCAAGGTCCGCGGGTTCCGCCACCGTCGTGGCGACGTCATCGAGAGCGGCGGCCCCGGCTACAGGCTGAACGCCTGGATCAGGGTCAAGGACGCGAGCGGCGGGCTGTTCCCCGTGGGCGGCCCTCGGTCTCGCGCTCGCGTCTGAGGCCCGAACGCCCGGCCCCCACCGCCGCGCAGCTCCGTATGGAGCAAGACGAACTCCGTCTCTTGCTCCATATGGAAAAGCGTTACTACAGGTCTTGCTCCATATGGCGTGACCTTACGCCACGCACCTGATCTTCCCAACTCCATCTCTTGCTCTACATACAAAGGCGGGGCGCCGTGGCATGATCGTGCGCGCTTGCTCGACCGGAGGTCCAGCATGATCCGCGCACGCTTCAATCGAACGATCTCAGGGGGCTTCCAGGGATGCGCCCTGTTACCGAATACTGCGCCGTCTGCACACGCGTTGTGCTCCTGTGCCCCGAGTGCGAGAAGCTCCTCCCGCTCTGCGGAGAGCAGCACTTCCGTGGGACGACGACCATTCTGTGCCGCCATTGCGGTTGCGGCATCCGGATCGCGGTGGAGGTCACCCTGAGGACCAGGAATAAGGAGGCGATGCCCGCGAGTGAACTCGTCTGCGTCGAGGGCGAGCGCCACTGAGCCAGTGCCCTCATCCCACAACCTCATGACCCGACTCTAAGAGCGCCACCGCAGTCGGCCAGCGCCCCTGAGGCCCGTGCCGTTTGAGCCCAGTCGGAAGGGGACACTCCCCGGCCACTGGGCTCCTTCTCTGTACGCCCGTGCCCGCGGGATGTCCCGGAAGGGCCACGGCACGTGCAGGGGAATGACTACGGTGACCTCATCCCGTCATGGAAGGTCAAACTCATCGGGCAGCGGGCGAGGCGGTTCGGGTTCCCCAACGACGAGATCCCTGACCTCGAGCAGACCATCGTCATGGAGCTGCTTGCGGCTCCGTACGACCCCGAGGGCGAAGCCTCCGAGCGGACCTTCGTCATTGCCATCATCGACCGGCAGTTGAAGGAAACGCTGCGGAGCCGCACCCGCCACTGCCGCAGGGTGAACCAGGAGGCGCAGTCGCTCGATGCCGATCCCTTGATGGCCGAGCGCCTCGCTTCGACCACCTCCCGACGCGACCTCGACGAACTCGCCTCCGACGTCCAAGCAGCGTTGATGGGCCTCACGCCCACGGAGCGCGCCATCTGCGTTGCTCTCAGCGAGGGCCAGAGCCAGACAGACATCGCGCGCGAGCGCGGTTGCTCCCGGGCCGCCATCTCGAAGCACATCGCCCAGGTCGCGGAGAAGTTCCGCCGCTGGGGCCTCGATGCCTACGTCCCCGGCCGCAGAAAACCCAAGACGCGAGGTTAACAATCCGACGAAAACGGCAAGTAACCCAATAGAGGGACGCCGAGTGCCGACGACCGATGAGCTCACCATGCGAGGTGTTCAACGTGCCGTTCATAAAGCAAGCCCTGTCGAATCCTCTTCCACCGGACAGGATGACGCCACAGGAGCGCATGGCGGAAGTGGCGAGGCTCCTGGCCGCCGGCCTGATGCGGCTCATGCGTGGCGAGGCAACCCGCGTGGGGCTGCCGGAAGATTCCGCGAAGAATCTCGAAGATTGCCTTGATAACCCCACGCCCCGACCTATGAATAGGCACCTGGTTGACGCCGCCAGAGAAGGCTTCGAGAGGCGAAAGGAGACACAATGGCACAGGGCGTGGCCGCGATGATCGAGATGCTCAAGCGGATGACCCCGGGCGAGCTCCGGAGGAAGTACGAGGAGACGTTCGGGGAGCCATGCCGCTCGTTCAACAAGGACTGGCTCTGGAAGCGGATCGCCTGGCGCATCCAGGCGAATGCCGAGGGCGGCCTGTCCGAGCGGGCGCTGCGGCGCGCGCGGGAGTTGGCCCGCGAGGCCGACCTGCGGCTGCGCCCGCCCCGTGCGTTCCTCGATGGCGGGAACGGCGACGCAGCGGCGACGACGACCCAACGAGTACCACGTCGCCGCCACGTTGACCGCCGCCTGCCGCCGGTCGGCTCGACCATCGTCCGCGACTACCGAGGCCAGCGGGTCGAGGTCACAGTCCTCGAACGGGGCTTCGAGTACCAGGGCGTGCCCTACCGAACGCTGTCCGCCGTGGCTGAGGCCGTCACCGGCTCCCACTGGAACGGCTACCTGTTCTTCGGCCTCGACGGCAATGGCCGCGGCAACCGACGGAGGAAGGGGAGCGAATGACAGTGAGACGAAGCACGGCAGAGGTCCAAGGACGAGCCGGGGTTGTCCGTTGCGCGGTCTACACCCGCAAGTCCACTGATGAGGGCCTCGAGCAGGACTTCAACAGCTTGGACGCGCAGCGGGAATGCGCCGAAGCCTACATCATGAGCCAGCGCTCCGAGGGGTGGGTGGCGCTTCCCGACCGCTATGACGACGGCGGGTTCTCCGGCGGCAACATGGAGCGGCCGGCTCTCCAGCGCCTCCTCGGTGACATCGAGCTGGGCAAGGTGGACTGCGTGGCCGTCTACAAGGTGGACCGCCTGAGCCGCTCGCTCCTGGACTTCGCCCGCATCATCGAGGTCTTCGACCAGCACGGGGTCAGCTTCGTCTCGGTCACTCAGCAGTTCAACACGGCGACCTCGATGGGGCGGCTGATCCTCAACGTGCTCCTCTCCTTCGCCCAGTTCGAGCGCGAGATGATCGCCGAGCGCACCCGCGACAAGATGCACGCCGCGCGGCGGAAGGGCAAGTGGATCGGGGGCTTCCCGCCGCTGGGCTACGACGTTGACCCCAACGGCGGCCGCCTCGTGGTCAATCCGTCGGAGGCGGAGCAGGTCCGCGAGATCTTCAGGCTCTACCTGGACTACCAGTCCCTCGGCCAGGTCGCCCAGTTGCTGAATGCGCGGGGCTGGACCTCGAAGTCGTGGACGACCCGCAAGGGCAAGCGCCACGACGGCCATCCGTGGGACAAGAGCCGGCTCTTCCGCCTGCTCACGAACGCGGTCTACGTCGGCAAGGTCGCCTTCAAGGGGGAGATGCTCGGCGGCGAGCACGAGGCGATCATCCCCGAGTGCGACTGGCAGCGTGCCAGAGAACTCCTGGACCACAACGGCCGCAACGGTGGCGCCGATGTTCGCAACAGGTACGGCGCCCTCCTCAAGGGGCTGCTCCGCTGCGCCGCATGCGACGCGCCGATGACCCACGCCTACACCCGTAAAGGCAACAAGCTCTACCGCTACTACGTCTGCTCGAAGGCCCAGGAGAAAGGGTGGAAGGCGTGTCCCACGAGGTCCGTGTCGGCCGGGCAGATCGAGCAGTTCGTGGTCGCGCGCATCCGTGACATTGTGAAGGACCCTGCCCTGGTCGCGCAGACGCTCGCTACACTCGGCGAGGAGCGGGCCGACGCTATCGAGGCGCTCCGCCAGGAGGCGAGCCGCATCAAGGGCGACCTCCAGCGTCTCCAGAACGAAAAGCGGAGCCTCATCACCGCTGCCGCGAACGACGAGGTGACGGGCAAGGCGCTGGCCGAGAAGCTCAAGGGACTCCAGGAGCGCCTGGCCTGCGTCGAGCGCCGGCAGACGGAGGTCAACGAGCAACTCATCGCCCTGGAGCGGGCTGCAATCAACGAGGGCAGCCTCCGGGCCGCACTGTCGCTCTTCGCCCCCGTGTGGGAGCAGCTCTTCCCGCGGGAGCAGTGCCGCATCATGCGGCTGCTGATCAAGCGGGTTGACTACGACGGCTCCCGAGGGGCGCTCGATGTCATCTTCCGCGATTCGGGGATCAAGGCGCTGGCAGAGGAGGCCGCAGGGCGTGGATAGGCCAAGCAACGGCGAGCAGCGGGGCGAAAAGGAGCTGAAGGTCAGCTTCAAAGTCCACATCGAGCGTGGGCGCTGCAAGCGTCTGGTCGCAGGCGAGGCCCCGCCACAGCCTGGGCGCGAGGCCAAGCCGCAGGGCACCATCCCGCGTGTAGCCCGCCTCCTCGCCCTTGCCCATCACCTCCAGGACATGCTCGACCGCGGCGAGGTCAAGAGCATGGCCGAGATCGCCCGCCTCGGCCACGTCACCCGCGCCCGCGTCACCCAGATAATGAACCTCCTCCTCCTTGCCCCCGACATCCAGGAGGCCATCCTCTTCCTGCCCCCAACTACCAAAGGCCGTGACCCCATCGTCGAGAACGACATCAAGCCGCTCCTCCGAACGCTCTCCTTCCGCAAGCAGCGGGAGCACTGGGCGATCATCACCGCGGCCCACTCCCAGTCCGCAAGCCATTCCTGAAGTAACGTGATGCGACAAGAGGCCATGCCTCAGCCGGCGGCAATACGAAGCACCGGGTTGCCGGCCTGAGTCGTCAAGCGCCGTCATATCGAGCTGGGTGGCTGCGAGGCTACGGGCGATTCCCTCGAGGTGGGTTCGGTGCTCGATCTCCGGTTGGTCTGGGACGAACACATCGCCCAGCGCGGCCCGCCCCTTGCGCGATCCTGCATGCGCAATGCACAAGAGTATCAACTTCTTGTGCAGCAGCGTTGGCGTCGTGACGTAGCGGGCCGCGCGGCTACCGAGGCTGGGAATGCCTCCGATGGGGTGCATTGACCCCGCCGATTGGGGTGTCCCATATGTCCCATAACTGTCCCATTTCAGGTCAGGACGAAGCTTGTCCCATTTGTCCTATTTCTGTCCCATTTGGGCAGCAAGAACGTAGTGTGCGCCTCGCTTCACCCCTCTTGGCTCTAAGACGCCCTTCCTGACAAGGTCATCCAGATCACGCAGGGCAGTCCTGCGGATCGCGCCGGTAAGACGCTGGTAGACAGCGTTGGTGATGCGCCGTTCCACCTTCACATAGGCGACGGCTTTCTTCTGGCGCTCATTGAGGCCGAGCGTAGCGAGCACTGGGCCCGTCAGCCAGTGGCGCCAGATGGTGGTCACAAACTGGCCGGCGCGCTGCTCAAAGTCGGGGGCTGGGAGGCCAGCCTGCTGGCAACGGGCGATCATGTCGAGGGTGCCGCTGCCGGCCTTCTCGACGTAGTGCGCAAGGAACATAGGTTCGCAGATGAGCGGGTTCCGAGGGATGGAGGGATGAGGAAGGCCCAGTTGCTCGGGGGTAAGGCCGGGAGGCAACTCGCCTGGATTCCACACCTCTAACCGGTCGGCGAAGAGCATCACCTGCACGGCGGCGTTGGAGTCGTAATCGCGATGGGCGACAGCGTTGACGATGGCCTCCATCACGGCTTCCCGCGGTAGTTCGTATTCCACCGGCGCTTGAGGCCCGTCCTCGCGCGTGCCCACCGAGCGGGCTAGCTTGGACATGACGAAGTCCACGGCTTGGTCCACGAGGTCGAACACGGTGCCCTTGTAGATGTGGTAGGACGGGATGGGCTTGCGGACCTCCGTGCCGTGGAAGTGAAGGCACTTGATCTCCGCCGAGAAGACGAACCGTTGCGGGTTGTGGCCGAAAAGCAGGATTGCGGCGTGGGTGGGCTTGCCGTCATGCAGCAGGTTCAGATGGGCGAGGGCATTGGGAAGCGGCGTCTTCTCTTTCAAGATGTAATGGCGCTCACGGCGAGCCGTCGCAAGGAACCAGCGCAGCTTCTCTTCCGAGATGTCCTCCAACGATGCACCGCGAGCGGCAGCAGCGTCGAAGGGGACTGTTCGCAATAGGCCATCCTCCTCCAGGTGCTGGACGAGGCTGGCGTAGAGCTGTGCCGTGAGGTCGGGGATGTCAGCGAAACGCCGGCGAATGAGTTGGCGGCTTGCCCTGCGGATGAGCTTGAGCATCTTCGGGTGCCGCTCCTTGTCGTCACTTCCCTTGACGAAAATGAGCCGGGGCTTGCCCTGGTGGGTCGCGCGGTTGAACTCGCGCTCCGTCGCCGATAGCCCGTCGGCGTCTTCCGGCCCGTACTCGTCCGCGAACAGCCCCACGTAGACGCCACACCGATCCACCTCGTCCAGGTACACCTCATCGGCGCGACGGTCGGCGGCGGGCAGGTCCTCGAACAGGAAGACATCGAAGTAGCGGCGCAGCAGCGCGTCGCCCCGAACGAAGGCGGCGATGGCACGCCGCTCTGCCTGAAGCTCCTTCTGAACGCTGCTGATGAAGAGTGTAGTTCTCAAGGACATGTTCTCTGTGACCGGGTAGTCGGCTCAACCCCAGCGGCCGGGGTCACGGAGGGCCGCGTGGCCGCGCTCTCACGCTCGGAGCGGTCAAGGCTCCTCGACTGGGCTCTAGATGACTACCGGCTCTTGGCTACCCCCCAACGCGTCCCATACTACACGAAACTAACAGGCGCATGCAAGGTGCCGCTGAGCCTCCTCCCATCCGTGTTGCTCCCACGAGCTCGCGGAAGATATTCACGTCGTGCGGGGGTCCCAAGGCAAGCCCCTCTGTGTCCCTGCGGTCCCCCAGCCAACCACCTGTCCCAGCCCGCCCTCGATCGGCGCCGCCTGGAGTGTTAAATCGAGAGGGCCGTTAAGGAGAGAAACCGAGATTCCGAGAGGTTTCGGCTGGGGGCCCCGGGTGCAACCCCCTGGTTGCACTCGTGTACGGGTGCAACTCTCACACAACCGAGAGTACGCGGGGGATGAGGGGCGGGACGCAAGTGCTTGGCAGGGCGGGAGAAAGAGAAGAAGCCCAGGGCCTCTCTGTGACCTGGGCTTCTGTCAACCAGCGGGTCGGCCAGTTCCCTAGCCGACGTGTCTGGCTCCCCGACGAGGACTCGAACCCGAACGGGCTCGGCTGGGGCGACGATGCGGTTCTTGAATGAGCGCGGCTACCGGATGCCCGTATACGAGTCCCGCCGAGGGAGGAAACACGGCGGGGGAGTGTTCACCAAGCAGGCGGTGATCCGGATGCTGACGAATCCCCTGTATGTCGGCGCCGTCAAGTGGCAGGACAAGGAGTTTGAGGGGCAGCACGAACCGATAGTGCCGCGGGATCAGTTCGACAAGGTGCAGGAGCTACTCGACGGAAACCGCAGGCACCCCGGCAACCGGCGCAGGCCGCGGCGTCATGTCTTCATTCTTCAGGGTCTCCTTCGCTGTGGCAAGTGCGGCTCGCTCATGACCCCTGCCTGGGGCACCAACGGCTCGGGGAAGCCCTATCACTACTACCAGTGCACCCGGAAGCAACACGCGGGCAAATCAGGATGCACGTCGCGCTCGCTCCCTGCCGACGCACTTGAGAAACTGGTCATGGGAAGGCTCAAGGAACTATCCACGGACGAGGAGCAAGTGAAGAAGATCGCTGACGACGCCAACTGCCGGCAGTCCGAGATGCTCCGGAAACTCGCACGTGACAAAGCCCAGCTCAGCCGCCAACACCAAGCAGTGATGGCAAAGCTGGATACGTTGGTCAAGGCTGTCGAGGCCGGGGGTGCCGGGGCATTCAAGCGGATCTCGGAGAGAATGGCCGAGCTGGAGGCCGAGAGGGCGGAACTCGACAAGCAGTTGGCCGCGGTGGGTTTCGAGGCGCGCAGGGTAGAGGAGGAGACGCTCTCAGCTGCGACAATGGCTGAGACCTTCAAGACGTTCGGGCAGATCGTGGCGGCGGCCTCCCCTGAGCGCCTCAAGGAACTCGTCCCGCTGGTGGTGGAAGTCGTTGAGTGGCAGGAGGATCCGAAGAACCCGGGTTCGGGCCACTATCGGATTGCGTACTTCGAGCAGCCCCGTCTCAACATCCAAAAAGAAACTCCGACAGAACAAAGTGGTAGCATTTGTTCTGTCGGAGGTAGCGACTGGCTCCCCGACGAGGGCTCGAACGTTCAAGCCCGTGGATCGGGACCAGCCGTATCTCCTGCCGCCCTCGCTGCGCGAGTGGCTGCCGGCGGGAGACTTGGCGTACTTCGTGATTGAGGTCGTGGACACGCTCGACCTGAGCGAGATCTACGCCTACTACACGCTCAAGCCGGACGGGACGGCGAAGGCCGCGAGCGGCCAGCCACCCTTTCATCCCAAGATGATGGTGGCGCTGTTGCTGTACGCCTACGCGAACGGGACGGCGAGTTCGCGTCGGATCGCGTGGAAGTGCGAGCGGGACGCGGGTTACCGGGTGGTGTCGGCGAACCAGCAGCCGGACTTCCGCACGGTCTCGGAGTTCCGGCGGATTCACCTGAAGGCCCTGAAGCGGCTCTTCGTGCAGGTGTTGCACCTGGCCCGCGAGGCGGGGCTGGTGAAGCTGGGGCACGTGGCACTGGACGGTACGAAGGTGAAGGCGAACGCCTCGAAGCACAAGGCGATGAGCTACGAGCGGATGGTGGAGAAGGAAGCGGAGTATGCCCGCCAGGTCGAGGAACTGCTCCGGCGGGCCGAGGAGACGGATGCGGCCGAGGACGCGGAGCACGGTCGGGACCGCCGGGGCGACGAGTTGCCCGAGGAGCTTCGCTTCCGCCAGAAGCGCCTGGAGCGGATTCGGGCGGCCAAGAAGGCCCTGGAGGACGCGGCCCGCGCGAAGGCCCAGGCCGAGGGCAAGCTCGACGAGCAGGGGGAGCCGAAGCCCCCGGCCCGCGGGCGTGCCCCGGCCGTGCCGCCGGGCACGCCGAAGCCGAAGGATCAGTACAACTTCACCGACCCGGAGAGCCATATCATGAAGATGGGCGACGGGTCGTTCGACCAGGCCTACAACTGCCAGGCGGCGGTGGACCGCGAGAACCAGATCATCGTGGCCGAGGACGCGACGGCGGCCCCGAACGACAAAGAGCAGGTCCGCCCCATGGTCGAGGAGACGCGCAGGAACCTGGACGCGGTGCCGAAGAAGCTCAGCGGAGACTCGGGCTTCTACAGCGAGGGCAACGTCACCTACCTGCGCGAGGCGGGCATTGACGACTACCTGTGCCCCGACCGCCTCAAGCACGGCGAGGAGCGGCCGGCGGCCCGGGGCCGCATCCCGAAAGGGATGGCGTTCATCGACCGGGTCCGCCGCAAACTCTGGACGAAGAGGGGCCGGGCCACGTATGCCTTGCGCAAACAGATCGTGGAGCCTGTCTTCGGGCAGATCAAGCAGGGGCGGGGCCTGCGGCAGTTCCTCTTGCGGGGCCTCGAGAAGGTCCGCGGCGAGTGGAGCCTGTGGTGCACCACGCACAACCTGCTCAAGATGTGGGCAGCACAGGCGTAGCGGAGCATTGGCCCCCGGTGACCTTCCAGTGCTACCGGGGACACTGTCCGACCCGGGGCGACGCCCACAAGGGCCAGGCAAGATGCGCGAGACTCGTCCCACGTTCACCGACATCATCCAAAGCCGTCCTGTGCAGTGCGCCAAGGCTGATTCTTGGACAGGCTCCTAGGGGCGAACCTCACCCTGGGTGTTGGGGAAACTGCGCCCGCAGCCCTGAGCGCACCAACACGTCTCGCGTTCTGCCACTCGCCGTAGGGTCTGAAAAACCGTCGCGACAGGGCAAGGTGCCGTGCTTCCGGCGGTACGGTGGACAGTGAGCGGTGGGATGGCGGCTGCTGAGCTACCGGCGGATGTGCGTAGCGCAGTGGGCGGAGTCAGCCTGCTCTCTCGGTGCCGGACTCGATGTCGCGGCCGGGCTGCGGGGCGTCAGGCCGCCGTTCGGCGGTACGACTTGAGCAGGCCGCCGATGCTCTCCTCGCAATGGACCGTGCCAATGGGCCCGCGAACGGGCTCGGGCAACGGCTCACCCGTGCGGACGGCCTGCGGTACACGGTTCGCCAGGCCCTGGTGCGGTCGGCCTTCGTTGTAGTGCCGGCAATAGAGGGTCACCGTGCGGCGCAGGCCCTTCAGGCCGAACAGAATCAGGTGGTTCAGGCACTCCTCCCGTAGGCTCCGGCCCCATCGCTCGATGAAGGGATTCGCGTTGGGTGCCCGGTAAGGGGATCGGAGTGGCTCCACACCCGCACTCCGCAGCACCGCGTCGAAGTCGCCGCAGAAGCACTTGTCCCGGTCATGCAGAAGGAACCGGGGTCGAATGCCGAGGTCCTCGCACTCCCACAGGACGTTTCGCACCTGCTGCGCCAGCCAGCCAGCGTGCGGGGAGAAGGTCGCCTCCGCGAGCAGGATCGTGCGGCTCCTCAAGTGCATGACGACAAGCACGAACGCACGCTGCAGGCCGCAGAACGTCCAGACTTCCTTCGTGAACAGGTCCGCACACAAGAGCACGTCCGCGTGCCGAGCCAGGAACTCCCGCCAAGTCAAGCCCTTACGCTCAGGAGACGGGGGCAAGCCATTGCGCCGCAGGATGTCCGACAAGCAGCTCTTCGAGACGTGAATGCCCAACTTCGCCAGCTCGCCGCTGATGCGTCGGTAGCCCCAGGTGTTCTCCCGCGCCAGGCGACAGACGAGTTCTTCCACCTCCCCGGGCTTCCGGGGGCGGCCAGGACCGCGTCGCCGCCGCTCGGAGTAGTCCCATTTCGCCGCCACCAGCTTCCGGTGCCAGCGCAAGATGGTGTCCGGCTTCGCGATGCTCACTACGGCCCGCATGGCTTGGCGGCCCATCGCCATCGCCGCCTCGGCGAGTGACCGCCGCTCCTCGTCGGTGAAGCGAAGCCGGCCGGGCACCCGTGAGCGCAGGGACTTGACCTCCGTTCGCAGATACTCCACCTGGAGCGTCTGCTCCCTACACAGCAGGCGGGAAATCGTCGCGACCAACGGCAGGCTGGCCCAGCTGAAGCGGCGTCCCAGCTCTCCCATGGATTGTCCTTTGCTGCTCTGGCCTCAAGACGCCCCAAGCATACACCAGAGCCGCTATCTCGGGCAAGTTCCATAGCTCGGACGAGTTTTCGGACACTACGGGGTTCAGGGGGTCTCCGCTGAGGAGGAGCATCGACCGCTCCTCCCCCGGCCGAGAGGGCATGGGCACGAGCAGGCCCTCGTCCTTGGCCTTCACCATGCCCTTCAGGGCGTAAAGACACGTTCTCACTTCAGGCGGGGTGAGCCTCCGGGGGGCACGCCGAGGTTCCTTGGCGAAGAAGAAGGGCACCATGTCGTGGCGTCTGCCTGCGAACCCGGCCTTTGCGAGGAAGCTCCGGCCGTCAGGCGGAACGTCCCCGTAGCGGGTCATGCTGAAGCTGAGGAAGGTCAGGGCATTCTGGAATGCAGTCCCCGAATGGTCGCCGCCCAGGACATCAAACACGTCGCTCTCCGCAGTCGGGCCGCGAAAGAGCACCAAGCCGAATTCGTGGCCCGCTTGCCCCATGATGCATGCGAAGACAGGGTGCTCCTCGCCAGGGATGGTGATGGCGAACGTATCGTCGTCCCCGTGCTCCAGCCAGAGCTTCCGCGCCTGGAACGCAAAGGCTGCCGCAAGGGTCTCACGATAGAGGCGGGACTCTGTCAGGCTCATGACTGCTCCACCAGTCTCTGCCTCACGGTGACACGCCGAGGGTGTGACGCAGGCCCCAACCCGCCATCTGGTCGCACAACATGGCCACCTTCTGGCGAATGGCGGATCGCCCGCGGCCCTGAGGCTGGTTCTGACCTCCTCTCAGTCCTCATCGTCCTCTTGATCGAGGCCACGGCGCTGCGGCGGCCCTGCCCGCCCGCAACGGCAGCATGCTACCCACGCTCCGCGGAAGTGTCAAGTCGTGACTGCGGAGAAGCTTCAACGGCGTTGCTCTCCCCGGCCACGGAGGGGCCCAAGGACAGGAGCTGAGCTTGCATAGGACAGACCCGCACAAGGCTGAGCCCGCAGAAGCACAGCACAGGCACAGACAGGTGCCCACGCGCCAGGAACGGCGTAAGTCCGTCTCTCCCGCGGACTTGGCGACCGGGCCCGGCAAGCAACCCTCGCACACACCCTCGACACTATCGTCGAAGACGAACACCCCGGCGCCCCCGGCAGCTTGGCAGGGAGGCAAGCGGAGGCGAGGAAATTCCGGTAGAACAGTCCTTCCACGCGGCCGGAGGCGGGCGCCGGATCGATGTCCTGACCGACGGTCAACGGGAGGGACATCCATGGGGTATCCGGCTCCTGCACGCCTTTTCTCACAACGGTCACAACGGCCTCTGGAGCCACCCAAGACGGGCCGGTCGGCACGGCCCCCGGCGCGCCCGGAAGGGCGGCCATGGGGCGGCCCACGACGGCCCACGTCGCGTCCCCCGGCGCCTGCGCGGCCAGGGCGTCGAAGGCCGGCTCGGCCGCGGCCCGGGGCGGCCCGTCGGCGGCACCCCCAGGCCCAAGCTGCCCACCCACTGGCAGCTTGACATCGGTCGCCCACGAACAGGCCAGGGCCACGTCACCGCTGTCGCCTTCCCGCAGGACGCCATGCCCAAGCGCCGCCGCAAGCAGCAGACCACCCCTGAGCTCAAGACCCTCTGCGAACAGTCGCAGGCGGCAACTGCTCCCCCCTCGCCCTGTCAGCCCTTCCTCTTACCGCACCGCCCTCAGCTCCCACGCCCGGGGCGGTGCCTCGCCGAAGGACAGAGACTGGGGGTGGAAACTTCGCTTAACTGATCCTTCCAGGCCCGCCGGAACGCTCCGGGGCAAGTAGTCTCGGATGCATCGGCATCCGACTACTTGACCACCGCCCATGACTACTTGATCCACCCCAAGACGGACTACTTGCCCTGTTTTCCCTGGACTACTTCCCGATCTTCGCTCGAAGGCCATGGATCAGCCTCTGCGCCCCCGCTCAGGGCGGTCCATGGCAGGTTGTCGCTCGGCCGCACGCGCAAGCCCTCGGGCGGCCCTACAGCGGCCCACGTTGCGTCCTCCGGCACCTGCGCGGCCAGGGTGTCGAAGGCGCCACGGTCGCGGCGACGGGCCGCGATTCCGCAGTGCCCAGAGGTCCAAGCTGCCCGCGCATCCTCCCCCATAACTCATTGGCGCGGAATCGCTTCCGAGTCATCCGCCGCGACGCCCACAGGGGCCACGCCAGGGCATCGTACCCTCGACCGCTTCCTGTCGGCGCGCCGACTGGCACCAAGTGCGGCCAGACCGCCCCCCAGGTGGGCGTCGCATCCATGGGGTTGGTTCCGGCAAAAGGCGGGCGGCGAAGGAGACGAGAAAGGGTGAGACCTTCAAGACGTTCGGGCAGATCGTGGCGGCGGCCTCGCCTGAGCGCCTGAAGGAGCTGGTCCCGCTAGTGGTGGAAGCCGTTGAGTGGCACGAGGATCCAAAGAGTCCGGGTTCGGGCCACTACCGGCTCGCGTACTTCGAGCAGCCTCGCCTCAACATCAGAAAAGAAACTCCGACAGAACAGAGTGGTAGCATTTGTTCTGTCGGAGGTAATGACTGGCTCCCCGACGAGGACTCGAACCTGCGCGGGCTTGTCCAGCTCCGCTTGGTCGAGCAGCATGGCACGCGCGGAGGAGCGTACTACACCCTCAACGTGCCGAAGGAGCCCGAGATCGCCCCGCCCCCTCAGTCGGAGGAGGAGAGGGTTCTGGCTCATGTGCGGGAGCGCGGCTCGATCACGAACGCGCAATGTTGCAGCCTGCTTGGGGTCCGGAGCCGACGGGCCAACTACCTGCTGAAGAAGCTCTGCGATGCCCACTGCCTGCGTGCCGAAGGCGAGGGCCGCTGGCGCCGGTACGTGCGCCCGTAGCGCTACCCACACTCTACCTACGGTCTACCTACGAAGATCGTTGGTAGGGCTGTAGTTGGAGGAGCTGGCCGGTGCAGCCCAAGGCAGGGCGCAGACGTGGTGGCCCGCCCAGGAGGCGCTTCGAGGCGCCCTTGGGCGACCCTTGACACTTGGTTCACCCGCGGCTGCCGCGCCCGGATTCTACGGGAGCGCGCCCGACCTCGGGGAGCGGCGCAGGAAGTCATCGGTTTGCGGTGGGATGCACGGAGCTTCGGGAAACTGCCCTCGGCCCAGCCGTGCTGTAAACCAGAGCAGGCTTCATTTCACGCCGGAAATGTGGCTCCCCGACGAGGGCTCGAACCGCTCCCCGACGAGGACTCGAACGGATGTCCGCCCCCAGACCGAGGCGCAACTGCACGGCGGCGCGTCGGGGGCGACCTGCGCGCAGCACTTCCGCCACGTGTGCCTGCACCACGGCGAGGAGCACCGGCGACGCCGAGCCCCGGGAGCGCAACTGGCCGACGCCCGATAGCGCGAGCGAATCCGACAGCTCACAAAACGCGGACGGGTTTCCGGACACTACGCCCTACCGGGCACCCAACGCGAATCCCTTCATCGAACGCTGGGGTCGAAGCCTACGGGCGGAGTGTTTGACCACGTGATTCTGTTCGGCCTCAAGAGCCTGCGACGCGCCACGTCTTTGTACCGCTACCACTTCAACCAATTCCGGCCCCACCAAGGGCTGGCGAACCGCGTCCCGCACGCCATCCGCACGGGCAAGCCGGCGCCCGAGCCAGTTCGCGGGCCCATTGGCACGGTCCACTGCGAGGAGAGCCTGGGCGGCCTGCTGAAGTCGTACCGCCGAGCCGCGTGACGCCAGTGAGTTGGAGCCCCGCCTCGGGCCGTTCGGCGCTCGGACCGTGCAGCGTCCCTGCGCCTCGGCAGGTTCCGCGCCGCCCACGAAGACCTTCCCTGCTCGCCCACCAAGACAAGCAGCAGCCCTCCGACAAGGCGAACTGCGTCTCGATCTCGTGGGATGGGTTTTTGGACAGTACGGGGGCAGGGAGGGAGAGAGAAAACGGCCCACGACCCACGCCGCGGCTTCGTCCCTCGGGCGCACCGGGGGTGTGGTTCACAGGACGGATACAAAAAGCCTACAGGATCACCGCACACGTGCCCGCCGTCGGACGAGAACCACTGCGACCACCAACCCAACCAGGACCGCAGCGCCGACTACGGTCGGTACAAGCCACCTGGGTACCCGATCCCCGGAGAGCGGCTGCTCGGTCCGGATCCGCCGGAGGGAAGCGGCTGCGGCCTCTCTAATCTCCTCCACGTCGTCCTTCAGCGCTTCAGTGAGTGCGGGCACGGCTGCCCCAGCGCCTGGACCAATCTTGCCCAGCGTCTCGGCCGCAGCTCTGCGCACATACCAGTCCCTGTCCTTCAGCGCAGAGATGAGACCGGGCGCGCACGTCTCGGCTACTGGCCCCAACGCGCCAAGAGCTTCCGCGGCCCGCCACCGCACGTCCCCGTTCCTGTCTCTTAGTGCGTCCGCGAGTGCGGGCACAGTGACTTCTGTGCCGTGCGCGATCTGCCCCAGGGCCATGGCTGCACGCTCCCGTACTTCGGGAACCTGGTCTCGGAGGGTCTGGGCAAGAGCCCGAACCACTCGGACCTCGGCCGGCCGTATCTTTCCCAGGGCCGCCGCTGCGCAAAGCCGCGTGTTGCCGCATGGAGACGTCAGGGCCTCAGTGAGCGCCGTGACGACCCTGTCGCTTGCGACACCGATGCGCCCAAGAGCCCACGCCGCGTTATCCTGCAAGGGGGACTGAGGGTCCCGAAGGACGCCAAGGAGAGCCGGGATTGCTGGTGCTGCCACCTCTCCCAGGTCGCCCAAAGCAGCGATGGCGTTGCATCTAAGCTCACTATCGCTCTGCGCCGGGTCTCGACCGAGTTCCTCAATCAGTCTCGCGATGTGCGCTACCGCGAGTTGCGCTGCGGGCCCCATCTTCGCCACGGCTTGGATGGCCCGCGAGCGGACCAGGGGTTCCTTGTCATGGAATCTCTCGATGAGCAGAGGGAGGGCCGGTTCCGCGGCCCCCCCCAGTTTTCCGAGCGACACGACGGCCGTGAGCCGCACATTCGCACTTGGGTCCCTCAGCGCGCCCATCAAGGCTGGAGCCGTGCGTTGGTCCAGCCGCCGGGTGCGGCCCAAGGCCCCCGCTGCGTAGTGCCGCACTTCCTCGCTCTCGTCTCTCAAAGCGCGCACGAGAGCAGGTACTGCCTGCTCCCCAACGGCACCGAGTCGGTAGAGGACATAGGCGGCGCTCGCACGCCTGTCCGCATTGGAGTCCCCCAACGAAGCGAGCAGTTCGGGAAGAGCGGCCTCCGCGAAGGGCTCCATGTCCTCTATGGTGGCAGGGGGGGCATCGCGCATCTTCGGGTCCGTCATGAGGTCGACGAGGTTACGAACTGCTTCGTGAGCTGGGGGCGCTATCCTCAAGAGCGCCAAGGCGGCCTCGCACCTCACATAGCCGCTGCGGTTGTTCCGCAAGACCTCCGCAAGGCGGGGGACGGCATCGTTCGCGGCCGCCCCGAAGAGGCCCAGTGCCTCGGCGGCCGCGATGGCCGTCATCGGGTCACCGCTGTCGAGCGCCCGGATCAAGGCGGCAACGGCTTGCTTCGTAGGCGCCCCGATCCTCCCCAACGCCTTCGCAGCTTCCCATTGAGGCTCGCGAGTGTTATCCTGCAGTGCCCCAGCCAGCGCGCTCACCGCATCCTTTGCCCGGGGGCCGAGCTCCCCCAAGGCAAAGGCGGAGGCTTTCCGCACGCCTGCATCTGGGTCGTCCGTCAGGACCCGGGCGAGTTCCTGTACGGCGGGGCCTGCCGCTTCCCCGATCGCCCCCAGAGCGCCTGCGGCCGAGCTTCTTACCGAAGGATGCGCGTCGCTGAGGCAGGCAACAAGGGGCCTTACGGCTTCCTTTGCGGCCGGCCCAAGTTGCCAGATACGCGTAGCAGCGTTCCAGCGCACCTGGGGGTTCGAGTGCTGCAGTAGCCCAACCAGTGCGGGGATCACCTGACGGTTGGGACAGACCCGTACGAAGGCATCATCGAGTTCCGTTTCGTTCCCAGGTTGTGCGAAGGCGGCAACAAGATCAGGCACGGCGTCCCCCACCGATCCGCGCTCTCGGTACATGACCAGCCCGAGTCCCTGAATCGCCTCGCGTCGGACCCCCTTGTTCCTATCGTGCACCGCGCGAGCCAGAGCCGCAACCACATCCTCCGGTGGGCGACGGATCTCCACGAGTGCCTCCACCGCGGCCCGGCGCACGGTCGCGCTCTCGTCCGTGGCCACCACGCGAGAGAGCACAGGCACCGCCCTCTCAGCGGCACCCCCCATTGCACCCAGAGCCTGGGCCGCAGCCGCACGGCTCTCTGGAGCAGGTGAGTTGAGGAGTTCCAAGTGCTTCGCCAGTGCCTTCTGTTCGGAGTCCTCACCTCCTGCGCACGCGAATGCGGCAATGCCGAAGGAAAGCGCGAAGGCATGCGCCAACCTGAAGCAAGCCGCTACCAGGGGAGGGCAGGCCTGTAGGCGTCTGCCGGAGACACACGCGGCCGGCGCCTTCCTGGACTCCCCTGGCGGCAGGGACGGATACGGCCTGGCCCGAGCAAGAGCGCTCACTTGCCCTTCTCCTATAGTCCCTTGGGTGGGCGCCATATCTTGACCCTCTGCTCTTTCTCCTCGGTCCCTTTGGCAGCGTGGTAATCAGACACCTTTTCGTACCGGAAGAGAGCCTCGCCACCTCGTTTACCTCGTTTAATCGCCGCCGCGGCAGAGTATGTCAGAGGGTTAACACCCGGGACAAGCACCGTCGCCCAGTGGTCCCCAAAGAACATGCCGCCCTCCTGCTGGCGGCCCACCTGTAAAATCCAGCCGCGCCCGAGGTGGTGCCCTTCAAAGGCCCCCATCGTCCAGACTTCTTCCCTTGTCCCTGGAACCAACACTGGTTCGAAGCGGTTGAGCTTCGGCCACTCAGCCGCGTCGCCGGTACCACCCTCCGCCGCGCCCCCCTGGAAGGCGTGGACCAGGGATGGGAAGCAGGTCAGGGCGGTACCGTTGCTCGTGCGTGGCTTCACGTCGATGGGGCAAGAACCGCGCAGCACATCAACCCCTGCCGCACCCTTCAGGTCATGGTAGGTTTTGACGTTCTTGGGGCGGAAGTTCTCGGCGTCCCTTTCCAGATGGTCTTGGTAGATCACGATCTTCCTATAGTCTCGGTAGAGCCAGCCACCGACCTTGGCGGAAAAAATGGCTTTCACCGGTTTCGACCATGGCTCATCTATGCTCTGTGGCGGAGCATAGTCGGTTACCAGTTCCCCTGGTTTGCTGAGGCTGCCGGACGGATTGCCTGACGGGTCCAACGTCCAGGTTACAGGTTGGACATCCGTCAACCTATCCGCCGGGTGGCAGACCGCCTTGAACTCAATGTCCCGTGCCTGTGGGCGCCAGGCGCGCGTTTGCTGGGGGACCGCCTGCCAGTCGTACCGGAAAGGTGGCGCGTTTCCAGGCCCTTTCGCGTTCGGCCTCTCCTCGAGGAATGACTTCGGTGTGCGGTACGCGTCGGGGTCGTCGGTATCGTCCTCCGAGCCGCGTGGGCTGGCGATCCCAATCAGAACCGGGTGGACCCGCACCTCATCTTGGTCAGTCACGTGCTTTGGCTTGTTCTTCGGATCGGGCACATGGACCAGTTTGATGGTCACTGCCTCCGCGACGATGGTGATGTTCTTCTCGTCGTCGCGTTTGCCAAGTGCTTCGATCCAGATGCCCTTGAGATCAAAGACGGCCTTGTCAGCCGAGGCGAAGTCGTACCGCTTCTCATCCTCCTTCCGATGGATCGCCAGGGCCTCGATATCTTTGCGATCGTCTGCATCCTCAAGATCCCACTCGTCTCCTGCGCGGAACCAGTCCCTCTCCCTGGGTCTCTTGTCCGCTCCAGCCTTGAGGCCTTTGCGTCCTGTGCGCCACAGGCACACGGCCGCTTGTGCTTCTGGCGGCTCGATCACAATACGAATCTTGCCTGGCAGTTTGGGATCGCTCAGCATCCTGAGCTTCAGCCCTGACGGACGTAGATCCTCCTCGTTGTCAATCCTCTCCTCAACCCGGTAGTCTGGCACAAAGGCGTGCTCGTCTTCGCCTTCCTTCACGTTCGGGTGGTAGAGCTTGTTCGCGTTCGTGAAACGCTTGCCAGCGTCATGGTTCGCATTGACCGGGACACATAGCGAACCGGTCTCTTCGTCATCCTCCCATGGTTCCCCTACGACCCCGTTGTTGTTGGCGTCGGTATCGAGGTCGAGGTTGACGAGGCACAGTTTCCACATTCTGCCCCAGGGGACGGCGCTTTCCAGGGCCTTCTGGCCCCAGATCTGGACGTCCTCGAAGGGTTCGGGGTTCTGGTCGGGGAGGGCCGTGGGGAGGGAGGCCTGGTCCACGCTCCCGGGGTCGTCGGGGTTCTGGCGGCCCTTGAGCTCGGGCCAGTAGCCCTCCTCCTTGCGGCTGGGCATGTCGTCGGGCCGGGGGCCGGGGCCGCCCGGCTTGGCCTTGTGGCCATCGAGGAGGTTCGCCTGGGCCTCGAGGTAGGCCACGATGTACGTCACCCCCGCCGGCAGTTCCACCGTGAGAGGGTTCTGCTTGGGGTAGTGCTTGATCTGGGGCTTCTCGCCCGGGAACTTGAGCCACCAGCTCACGTCCTTCTCGAGGTCCGAGGTTGTGCCGAACCGGGTCTTTGCCTGGAGCGTGACGGACGTTGGCCGCCCCTCGGGATGGGCCTGGGCGAAGACGACCGGCATGTCCTTCGGCATCTCGCTGTCGTCCTCGGTGTGGTGGGTGGCCACCACCTTGTTGCCGTTGAAGTCGGTGAGTTCTATGCGGACGTAGAGGATCTCGTCGGCGAGGACGTTCATGTTGTTCGAGCGGATCCAGCGCTCGTTGCCCTGGGGGTCCTTGAAGAGGAGTTCGGCGTAGACGGGGGCGGGGCTGACATCGTCGCGGCCGGTGGCCGGGGAGCGGCCCTGGCCGACGCGCGTCTGATAGGCCCACGTGGCGTCCACGTCCCAGTGGGCAGCCTTCGCGGTCGTGATAACCACCGGCGACTTGATCTCATCCGAGTTGTTGTAGACGCAGAGGGGGCCGCAGGAGGGATAGGGCTCGGGCGTCGACTCGTTTTTCGACTCCTGGGGCATGACCGTCACGTCGTAGAGGACCGCCAGGAGGGGCCCCTCCCATCCGCACGGCAGCCGGTAAGTGGTCCAGAACCTCAGGTCGCTGGCCACCGGGCAGACGACCTCGTGCTGGTTGCCCAGCACCTCCAGCCACGACTCTCCGCCGTCTTCCTGCTCGGCGAGCTGGGCGAAGGTGGTGAACGTGCCGCCGCCGTAGGCAGCCGCGCCTCCACCTCCTTCCCCGGCGCCGCCACCGCTTGGCGCTCCGCCGGCTTCCCAGGGGCAGCCGCCGAGTGCGCCATCCAGGCCTACCCCGGGGAGCATCTCGTCTCCTTCGGAGGCGCCTTCCTCCTCGGTGCTCGGTTCGCTGCTAGCCTGGGTCTGCCCGGGCTGGGCATAGGCTCCAGGAATGCGGTCCGGGCTCTGCGCGGGCGGGAGTGGCCTCGGCGGGGATGGCGTCTCCGTCTGGCTTGGAGGAGCTGCCCCGGCCTCGGCGGGCGGGACGCCCTCTTCTGCTGGAGGGTTGGCCGGCCCACCGGTTGCTGGCACGCCTCCGGGAGGGGCCTGTCCGGGCGGCAGGGGCGTTTCGGCGGCGGGACCCGCACCCCCGGCCGGGGTGGGCGGCTGGCCCTGCGGGCCTCCACCCCCGCTGCCCTGCTGTGGTGCGGCCGGCGTGGCGGAAGCAGTCGCCGGCCCCTGCACGCTTGTCCCGCCTCCTCCAGTGGCGGTATCGCCGGGGTGGATGTAGATCGCCACGTCGTCTTTCCCCTCCTGGCCGTCGAGGTCCGTGGCGATCACCTCGATCCAGTTCCCACCTCCCTGCGCGTCGACTTCGATGGTGAACCACCCGCCCGCACCGCCGTAGGCCGTGGCCCCGGTCGTGTGGTTGACCGCCTCCGTGGTCGCGTACTTATCGTCGATCGTCCCCGCCAATGTCACCTTGTAGCTGTTGGTCAGCGGGTCCGCAGAGCTCAGCCAGACGTACAGGATGTCCACGATGGGTGGCAGATTCCGCTTGACGTGGAGTGCGATCTGGTAGGTGTTGCCCGCCTTGTCGACGGCCACGACGGTCACGATATTCGTCGTCCCCTCCGGGTCGTCCAGGTCGTATTCCTTCTCCAGCGGGATGCTCGGTGACTTGAACGTGTTGTCCGTGTAGACGGTCGCCTCCACCTCCCGGACGCCGAGGGCGAACAGGGCCTCCTCCTCCTCGGTCGCCTCGCCCGGCCGGACGTAGACGGCCTGCAGGTTCGGCTCCTCGCTCGTCACCCTGCCTTCGACCCTCACCCAGTGGCTGTGCCAGGTGCTGACGTGCTCCTCGTCGTACTGGGTCTCGTCCTCGGGCACCGTGATCTCCGTGATCTCCGGCTCCTCCGTGTCGCGGACCACGGTGACGCTCGCCTCTCCCTCGTTCCCGCCCGCGTCGGTGGCGACCACCGTGAGCGTGTTCTCGCCTTCCTCCTCCAACGGCACACCGTAGGCGATGAAGTAGCCCCCGTAGAGCTCCGCCTCCACGCCGTTGACCTTCACCGACGCCAGCGTGTCGTCCTCCACGTAGCCCTCGACATCCACAGTGTCGTCGGCGATGTAGTCGCCCTCCCACGGCAGGACAATGGTGACCACGGGGTCGGTCGTATCGCAGAAGACCCACACGGCGTCCTCAATATAGTCGTAGGCCGCCATGGCGCGGGCAGTGACGGCATTCCAGCCCTCGCTGAGCGGGACGCCGGAGGCCGAGAAGCTCCCCAAGCCGCCACTGGCCGGCGTCCCATTGACGAAGACGGACACCCCCTGCGGACCGCTAAGGGTGCCACTGACATCGGTCGCCGTGTCCCCCACCACCTCCTCATCCTCCGGCGTGGTGATCCGGATCTCGAGGGGCACGACTTCCACGGAGGAACTGACCGTGGTGACATTGCGGTGCTCGTCCTCCGCGGAGACGTATACCGTCGTCCCCCAGGAACCCTGGCTCGTGGTCACGCATTGCTGGAAGGTACCGTTCGTCAGTGGCGTCTCCGCGCCGTTGATCGTGAAGCTCTTGATGTCAGAGTCGGGGCAGGAGCCGGCGACCATTACGTACGGCAGTTCGACGCAGCTGCCGTTCTCCGGACTATTGAGAGTGATCGTGGGTGGCGTCGCATCCTTGACGGCGGGGATGCCTGTGAGGGTGGAGGAGGAGCCGGCGGCGTTATAGGCGCGGACGCTGAGGGCGAGTTCGCCATCGTGGAGAGCCGTGCAGTCCACAATGACGTAGACGGTGGTCTCGCCGCCCGGGGCCGTGCCGATGGCGTGGGTGTCGTACTGGTCCGTGAGCGTGACCTCGATGGTGTCGTAGCTCTTGGTGGAGGCGGGGAGGGCAACCTCGACGACCGCGTAGTCCACGTTGGAGCAGTTGACGACGTTCGTGTCGTTGCCCCAGCCGGCGGTGACGAAGGCGCCGGTGGGGGCGTCGGGGATGACGTTGTCAATGATCAGGCAGGGGCGGGTCTCATAGGCCACCTCGCCGCCCTGGGTGTAGGCCGCCTGGATGTACACAAGGCCGGTGTCGCCGGCGGTCATGAAGGTGCTCGTATTGTCCGGGTCGTCAATCGTGGCGGAGCCGCCGGAGGGGATGATCGTCCAGGCGAGGGAGCCGCCCTCGGGGCTGACGGAGCAGGTGAGGGGTGCGGTGGTGCCACTGACGATCTGGGAGGGTGCCTGGAGGATGTCCACGTCGCAGCCGACGATGGTGAAGGTGAGCGTGTCCTTGGCGGTCTTGCCCTCATAGGTGTCGGCGATCTGGAGGGTCACCTGGCCTGTGGTGGAGGGGGTGAAGACCGTGCTGGCCGCCGAGGCGTCGGCGAAGGAGCCGTTGCCCGGGCCGGAGAGGACCGACCACTCGAGGGAGCCCCCGAGCCAGGGCGTCTCGGCGGCGCTGACGGGCAGCGTGTCGCCCAGGGAGAGCACCGGGGGCACGGGGTCGGCCTTGATGCCGAGGATCGTGAAGACGGCGGTGTCGTAGGCAGTGGCCCCGTCCTTGGAGTAGGCCACGCGCATCCGCGCGTAGCCTGGGGTCGTGGCGGTGAAGACGGGCGTGGCGGAGGCGGGGTCGGAGAAGGAGCCGTTGCCCGTGTTGTCGGCGTCGGGCATCATCGCCCAGGCGAGGGTCCCGCCCGCGGGCGTCCCGGCGGCCTGGACCGTCGCCGTCTCATCCTTTACCATGAGGCTGGGCGGAGAGACGGTGATGTCCACGTCGCAGGCGAGGATGGTGACGGGGTAGGTGTCCATGGCGGTCGCGCCGCCGGTCGAGTAGGTCACCGTGAGGACCGCGGCGCCGGGGGTGGTGGGGGTGAAGACCGTGGAGGATTCGTTCGAGGGGCTGAACGAGCCGCCGCCGTCGCCCGTGACGGACCATGCGAGGACGGCTTCGCCCCAGGGCGTCTCCCAGCAGGTCAGCGGCAGCGTGTCGCCGACCGAGAGGACCGCTGCGGCGGGGGTGTCCATCTCCACGGAGAGGATCGGCAGGTAGCGCTCGTCCGTGACCGTGATCCCGCCGCTCGTGTAGGAGATGACGAGCCGGGCGCCGCCGGCCTGGGTGGCCGTGAAGGTCGTGGAGGCCTGGGTCGTGTCGGAGAACGTCCCGTCACCACTCCAGTCGGGCATGACCGACCAGGCGAGGGTGCCGCCGCTGGGGCTGGCCGAGGCTGCGACTGTCGCCTGGCCCCCGACCACCAGGGCCGCGGGGGCCGTCGTGATATCCACGTCCTGGAGGACGATCGGGAACTGGCAGGTATCGGTGAGGACCACGGAGCCGACCTTGTAGGTCACCCCAAGGGTCACGGAGCCGGCGGTGGTGGGGGTGAACTCGATGCTTGCGGAGGCCGTGTCGCTGATCGTCCCGCCGCCCGGCCCGCCGAGGATGCTCCACTCGAAGAGCCCGACGGGGACGGGGAGCGCGTGGGCCTCGATGGTGATGGGATGGCCCACGCCGGCCCCCGCCGGCTTCGTCTCGATGTGCATGTCGACCACCGCGATGCCCACCTCGTCGCGGGCCGTCTGGGTGCCCGAGGTCCATTCGACCGCGATGGCGATGAGGCCGGGCGTCTCGCCAGTCAGGATGACCGTGCCGCCCTGTGTGGTGTTGAGCTGCCCGCCGCCCGTGGATGGCATCAGGCTCCAGGCCAGGATGCCCTCGTTCCCCGGCGGGTCGGTCGTGGCCTGGAGCGTGTCGCTCTTCGTCGTGGCGATGAAGACGGGGTAGGTCGTGATGTCCACGTCGAAGGGGAGGATCGTGATCGTCTTGGAGGCGGAGGCCGTCTTCCCGCCGAGCGTGTACTGGACGCTCACCACCGCCGTGCCGGGCTGAGTAGGCAACAGCTTCGTGACGGCCGCATGGGCGTCGGTGAACGAGCCTGTGCCCGTCCCCTCCAGCGACCAGGTCAGGGTCCCGACGCTCTCGGGGAGCGCGCGGGCGCGCACGTTCACCGTGTCGCCCACCGAGACCGTCGCGGGCAGCATCGTGATGTCCGCACTGAGCACCGTGATGCAGGCGGCGTCCGTCGCCACGAGCGAGCGGTTCGAGGGCGCCGAATAGCCCGCCTGGAACTCAACCACCCCGCCCGCCGTGGCGGTGAGCGTCGTGGACTTCGTCCCGCCGGTGGTGAGGTTGGCCTGCTGCGCCGGGTCGAACGAGCCGCTGCCCGAGCCGCCGATGAGGGACCACTCGAGGAGGTCGCCGTTGCCGTCCACCCAGGCGCTCACCGTGGCCGTCTCGCCCCGGACCATGTAGGCCGGCCAGGAGCTCAGGTCCACGTCGAGGCCCAGGATCGTCACGGCACAGGTGTCCGAGGCCGTCACGCCCCCCGTCGAGTAGGTCACCGTCACCACCGCGGCACCCGGCGTCGTCGGCGTGAAGACCGTCGAGACCGTGGCGGTGTCGGAGAACGTCCCGCCGCCATCCCCCGCGATGGACCAGGCGAGGAGCGCGACGCCCGGCGGCACTGGGGCCGCCGTGAAGGCCGCGGTGTCGCCCACCGAGACCTGGCTCGGGGCCTCCGTGATGTCCACCCCGAGGACCGTCAGCTCGCGCTGGTCCGTGACGTAGACGCCTGCCGTCTCGTAATACTGCCAGACCATCACGGTCGTCGTCCCGCCCGCCGTGCCCGTCATCGTCGCCGTCGCGGCGTTGGCCGGGTCGAACTCGACCAAAGCGTCCCCGTCGTAGAGGAGCGACCAGAGGAGAGCGGTCCCGTCCGCTCCCGCCGGCGGGGAGACGTTCGCCGTCACCTGGGCCTGGCCGCCGACCGCGATCACCGACGGCATCGAGGTGATCTCGGCCCGCAGCACGCGGACGACCAGGGTGTCGAAGGCCGTCTTCCCGCCCGTCGTGTAGCCGACCTGGAGGCTCATCGTCCCTGCCGCCGTGGGCGTCAGGTCGCTCCAGAGGCCCGTCGTCGGCTCCAGTTCCCCATTCCCTGAGCCGGCCATGAGGCTCCAAGCGAGCGTCCCGCCCGCGTCCCGCGGCTGCGGGTCGCAGGCAACCGTCATCGTCTCGCCCCAGGCCAGCGCCTCCGCCCCCTGGACGATGTCCACGGCGATGATCGTGAGCGCCCGCTCGTCGGTCACCGTCTGCTCGTCCTTCGTGTAGGAGGCCCGCACCACGGCACGGCCCGCCCCCGTCGCCGTGAAGACCGTCGAGAGCGAGGAGGCGTTCTCGAAGGTGCCCTGGGCGTCCCCAACGACGCTCCAGCTGAACGTCCCGCCCTCCGGCGAGATGGAAGCCGTGACCTGGCAGGTCTCCCCGGCCACCATCACGGCGGGGGGACCGGTCTCGATGTCCACGTCGTGGCCCACGATGACGACCGGGCTCGTCGCCTCGCAGGTCACCCCTGCGGTCCCATACGTCACCTTGACCGTCGCAGCACCCACCTTCGTCGGCGTGAAGAGCGTCGAAGCAGTTGTCGTGTCCGAGAACGTCCCGTCCCCATCCCCGCTGATGGACCACGCCAGTGCCGCCGCACCCGCAGGCTGCGGGTCAGAGACCATCGTGACCGCGTCCGAGAGCGACACTACCTCCGGCACCGCCACGAGACGCAGGCCCAGGATCGTCAGGCCCACGCGGTCCACCGCCGTGACCCCCGCCGTCCCATACGCCGCCTCGAGCGTCGCCGCACCCGCCTTCGTCGCCGTGAACGTCGTCGAGGGCGCACCCGCATCCTCGAACTCCCCATCCCCCGGCCCGAAGATCACTGACCACTCGAGGGTCCCTTCGCCCGCCGGAGCCCCCTCCGCCGTCACGGGGAACGTGTCACCCACCCGCGTCACGGCAGGGATCGCGGGCTTGTTCGTGATCCGGCACGTCAGCACCGTGAACGTGTCGCTGTCCGTCCGCGAGACGTGCGCCGCGCTGTACCGCACCTGCACCTGGACCGACCCCGCCGTCGCCGCCTCGAAGAGCGCCGTCGCCGTCGTGGTCGCATACAGCGTCCCGCCCCCCGTGCCTCCGAGGATCGACCACTCGAGGTTCCCCACTCCCTCCGGCGTCGGCTCGCTCTGGAGCAGCGCCGCGTGGGCCACATACCGCGGGAAGCCCACGAGCTTCACGTCCAGGATCGCCAGCGGCCGCTTCTCCGTGATCGTGTAGCCCCCCGACGTGTACGAGAGCACGATCATCGCGGAGCCGGGGGTTGTGGCCGTCAGGCGAGATTCCAGCGCGTCGGCCGGGCTGAACGTCCCGCCCCCGTCCCCCTCCAGCGACCAGGCCAGGGTCCCGCCCGCAGGGTTCACCGTGGCCGTCACCGTCTCCGAATCCCCCAGCCCCATCACCACTGGGGCCGAGGTGATGTCCGCGTCGAAGGCCACGATCGTGACCTGGTGCGTGTCCGCCGTCAGGGCCGGGGGGTTGTTGTAGTTCACCACCACCGTCGCCGAGCCAAGCGTCGTCGGGCTGAACGTCGTCGTGGGCGAGGAGGGGTCCCCGAACGTCCCCCCGCCTTCCCCCATGATTGTCCACGCCAACGTCCCCTCGCCCGACGCTCGCGCGTCCGCCCTCACCTCGATCGTGTCATAGAGCGACACCGCCTCCGGGAACTCGGTGATGTCCACCCCGATGCACGAGACCTTCAACTCCACCAGGCACTCCAGGTTCCCGTCCACCCAGCCCTGCCCCTCGTCCACGAACGTCGCCGCACGAACCGTGAACTTCGACCGCTGGGCCTGGCTTCGCGTGTACGCCGTCAGTGTGTCCGCGTCCGAGTACGTCGGCGGGCACTTCCCGCCGTAGCTGTAGATGTCCAAACCACCATATGAGATGTGCACAGGCTTCGTCGTCCCCTCCCGCTCGAACGTGAGCTTCACACGCCCCCAGCGCGGGACCTCGATCTTCGGCGGCGTCCCGTCGCTGCTCTTCGCCACGACGTTCGTCTCACCTGCCGACGACTTCCCGATGTCCCCCGCAACCGCCACGACGTCCGTGTCGTTCACCACGCCGTCCTGCACCACGTCCGCCGCGTCCGCGTTCGCCTGGTAGACCCCGCCCGAGTCCACGCTCGTCCCACGCTGCGCCGAGACGAAGCTCGAATCGCTCTCCGTCACCGCCAGGCTGAAGTCCGCATCCGTCAGCTTCGTCGTCCACGCCGCCGTGATCCGAAGCTCCGGACCGCAGCTGAACCGGAAGTACGTCCGACCCCCACTCCCCGTCCCGCTCACGTCCCCAAAATACTCGAACGCATACTCCCCGCCCCCAAGCTCGCTGAGGTTGTAGTCCGTCCCAGAGGCCAGCGTCGCATACGTGCCGCCGTCCCCGCTCTTCTTCTGGACCGTCCATGTCTTCCCCGTCGAAGCCCCGCGAATCTTCAGCCGCAAACCCTTGAACGTGTACGAGGTCGCCCCGCCCCGCTTGTCGTCGAACCGGGCCTCCACCTGGTCACCGCTCGCCGTGACGTCGTAGCAGCCCCACGCCTCATCAAAACCGTCCCCGTACTTCGTCCCCACCAGCACCTTCCCCGCATTCGCCCCGTCGTTCAGCGGGTCCGGGTTGCAGTAGTCGTTCTTCTCCGCGTCTCGCGTCGTCGCTGTCGCTCGGTAATCCGCACATGATACGAGAACGTGACCGTGGATGCCGTCCATGCCGCCCATCGAGTAGACCATGTCCGCGTAGGGCCAAGTGTACGGCCCCCACAACTGCGGATAGTCCCCACTCGCGAACCGGGCGGACGACAGGCCCGGGTAGTTGTTGTTCGTCGTGTCGGAGATCACGACCGCGGACCCGTCCCCGTTCGCACTCATCACCTGAGGGTCCACCGTGTTGTAGTGCTGCAAGACCATGCCCGTCACCGCTCCTCCCGGCGACGTCCAATCGCACCTCGAGTAGCAGCGCCCGCTCGCCCACACAGCCTGACGCGTCTCCACGTCCCACATGCCCGAGCACTTCCGATGCACTCGTGCCACCGCCCCACTCGATGCCTCCAGCGAGAACACGTCGCTCGATGACAGATACCACGCCGAGTAGTACGGCAGCACCCCGAAACCTGGCATATAGTAGTACGTGCATGCACAGTTGTCCGTCCCACCCCCCACGTTGTCGTGGTAGAACTCCGCAACCGTCGGCTTCCCCGCCTCGTCCTTCCACACCCACTTCCGAGTCCCGTCGTCCACCGTGATCGTCGAAGAACTCGTCTCGATCGACAGCGTCGGGTCAATCTCCACCGCCTCCGCCGTCCCCTCCTCCCCAAACCACACCGACACCGTCCGTGCCTCCCGGTCCACCCCCACCCGAGGCAGCCAAGAGTTCGGCTCCTTCGACGCCTCCTCCCCCTCCGGACGCTTCACCGCCTCCGCCCAACCCAACTCCATGTCCCCCACCCGCAGCCGCACAGGGCGCACCTTGGCCGTCTCCACGCCCTTCTCCCCAGGCCGCGATACCTCCAGGCAGTAGTCTCCCTCCGTCTCCGGGAGCTTCTCCCCATACGCCTTCGAAACCCGCACCTTCCACACCACCCGACGCTTCTGCCCATCCTTCGACGCCGGCAGCCCGAAGCTGAACTTGTGGCGATACTGACGCCCGTCGAATCCCACCTCCCCCGTCGCCGTGAAGCTCTCTTCCAGACCCTCCAGCAGGCCCTCCGCCCGCAAGTGCACGACCCCTCCGCTCTCCAGCTTCTCCTCCTTCTGGCTCAAAGCCACCTTCTCCTCCACGCTCTTCGCCACCGCCCACGCCTTCCCGTCCCAGACCTCCACCTCGAACCACGCACGCTCCACCACGCTCCCATACCCCTTCCCCGCGTCCGACCACAACTCCACGCCGCCACGCGTCCAGTCGTGCCTCTGACGACCCGACGCCGTCTTCGTCACCACCCCGATGGAATCCGCAGCCCCCGGCACACCACCCCCCTCCGCCGCCGCCGCACCATCGAGCAGATACGCACGGCTCGGCGTCCCCGTCACCGGGTCCGCAAGATAGAACTTCCCCGGATCATTCCGCGGAGCGCTCTCCAACGTAGCGAGACCACCCGACCAGGCAAGCCCCGTCCACCAACTGACCCATACAGCCAGGGAAATCACCAACAGGAGGGAACCCCGCCCACACACGCCCCGCACGCCGCCCATCAGGCACCTCCTCCAGGCACCTGCCCCTTCGTCGCGCAGGAAGCGGCCCCTCGCCCAGCCGCCCCCTTCGTGCCCAACGCCGCCCCCATCATAGGCAACCACTGTCCCTCTTGTCAAGACAACAACCACCAAAACCTTACATCATTATAGCCACAACACCCCACAAGAAAATATTCGTCGAAGCCGTTGCGGCGTGGAGGAGAGGTCAGGAGCAGAGATGGGAGCGGAAGTCGTGGGCAAGGGGGTAGAGCCAGATGCCTTTGCGGGGGAGCCGTGCGGTGTGGTTGCGGTCGAGCTTGCCGCGGCCCTGGGTGGTGCCGACGTGAACCCAGTTGGCGGCTCGGTAGCAGTGCCCAGAGTACCGGTCGGCGTCGACGAAGGTCTCGAGGAGGAGGGGTCGGTAGCCGTAGCGTGCGGCCCAGTCGTGGCGGAGGCGGCGGGCGGTGAAGGCGAGGAGCTTGGAGGCGAGGTTCTTGGACTCGATCCAGGGGAGGATGAGGAACCGTGCATTGTTGACGACGAGGGGGAGGTGGCGTGCTCGCTGCGAGTCGGTCCAGCCGATCCATCGGTCGCGTGGGGCGAGCTTCCAGGCGGCGGCGCCGAAGCCGAGGAGGGCGAGTGTTCGGCCCTCGCAGCGGGCGAAGTAGCGCAGTTGGGCTCCCGGGAGGGGGCGGTAGCCGAGGTAGTGGTAGCGGGCGATGTATTCGTTCCAGAGGTGGGACTCGGCCTGGTCAGCAATGAGGTGGAGGTCGAGGGGGCCGAGTTGGTGGACTGGGAGGGTGAGCGGGGGGCCGGGGTCGGTGGCGGGTGTGCGGCGGAGGTAGGGGCGGCGGTTGCCATTGCCGTTGCGCGGGGGCGGGAGTGTGAGGAGGCCGTCGGCCTCCATGCGGAGCATGGCGAGGCGGCAGCTCATCGCTTTGGGAGCGCCATCGGGCTTGTGCCATCCGAGGCTCTGGCAGGCCTGGCGCGAGAGTTCGGCGCGGGTGGCCTGCGGGGAGGCGGCGATGAGGGCTCGGAGCGCGTCGAGGTCGGCGGGCGTCCAGTCGCGTCCGCAGTAGCGCATGGGTGTGCCTCAGGTGTCGGGCGGGGGTTGAGCAGCGAACCCGCGGCGCCGGGCCTCCGGGAGGTTCCAGGGGAGGAAACTCGCCGCATCGGGGGGCGGCTTGCCGCCGTGGGCGGCGCAGGCCTCGAGGTAGGCGGTGAGCCACCGGCGCGGGTTGAGCTTCCAGCGCTTGAGCGTGGCGAAGAGCGAGAAGAGGGCGGCGGCCAACTCCCCCGCCCACAGGGCACCCGACCCGTAGAAGGTCTTGCGGCCCACCACGGGGCCGCGGAGTTGGCGCTCGGCCTCGTTGTTGTCCATCGCGACCTCGGGCCGGCCGACGAAGAGCGTGAGGCCCTTCCAGTGGTTCCGCAGGCTCTCCATGACCCGGCGCCGTGCGGGATGGAGGTCAGCCTGGCCGAGTTCCGCTTCGCGCCGCTCGGCCACGCGCTCGACGGCCTTCCGCAGGGCCTCGTCGCGCGAGGCGAAGGCCGCAGGGTCTGCGAGGACCTCCCGCCGCAGGGCGTTGAGGTGGAAGAGCTCGCCGATGGCATCGAGCCACTCGTTGCCCCAGGCCGCCTGGCCCGGCCAGTCTCTGGCCACGCGCAGGAAGTCCCTGCGGACATGCCCCCAGCAGAACCCCAGCAGAATCTTCCCCGCCTTGACCTTGGCGAGCGACTGGTAGGACGGCCAGCGGTCCACAACGAGAACCCCTTCCTCGGCTCCCGCCAAGTGGGTCTCAGGGACCTGGCGGCCCCGCGAACGGTCCAGCACGAACACCACCGACGAGCGGGCCGCGAACACCCACAACCACCACCCCAGGCCCGCCTTCCCCTCCAGCCGCACGAAGACCCGCCACCCCGTCTCGTCCGCGTGCCAGTGCTTCTCGGCGACATTGCGTGCCACAATCCCGGCCACCAGCGGCTCGAACAGCGGTGCCAGGCGCTGCAGCCCGTCGGTCACCGTGCCGACCGAGAGCTCCAGCCCATGTGTCCTGAGGTCCTCCACCAGCCGGTACGTGGGGCGCAGGGATGCGTACTTGTCGAGCAGCACCGTCACCCACACCGATACGCCATAGCGCCCCTTCGGAATCAGCTTCGGCGGCCGCGGCGCTGCGATCACCGCAGGCAGACCCGCACAACGACACGTCGACCGATACCGCCGCCGACGCAGCCGCCGACGATAGGCCCGCACCTCCACCTCCACCAGCTCGGAGTCCTCGCTCCCTCCCACCGCCTCGAATGGCAGCCCACAGGTCGGACAGCGCCGGTTCCCCTCGGCAAGCTCCACCCACTCCTCCCTGACCGGCAAGTGCGCATAGTCCTTGCGGCCGTGCCCGGGCGCCCCGCGCTGGTGCCCGCGGCGGCGCCGACGCGTCCTCGACGTCGCATCCGACTCCCCCGGCTGGCGTGCCCCCCTCCTTCGCTCCGACTTCGCCGCGAACAACTCCCGTTCCCGCTGCCGCAACCTCGCTTCGAGGTCTTGCACCTTCTCCTTGAGTGCCTTCTCCCGCTCGCAGGCCTGCCTGTGCAGCCGCTTGTAGTTGCCCCACTGAGCGCGCAGCCCGAACAGCTCCACCTTTACCGGACAGTCTTCACACACTCGACCCGGCGCACGGACCGGGGGCGGCGGAACCCAAACCGCCGCTGTCCCACAACCCGGTTCACCTACTGGGGCGTCGCACGCAGACAGGTCCGAAAGCTCAGTGCCGACAACATCCATGGCCCCCTTATACCACATCCGGGAGCCTGTGTCCAGCGCAATTCACAACCCATTCTGCCGATGCCCCTGACCTCTCTCCACCCCACAACGCCTTCGACGAATATTTACCCCCACAACGACGCAAATCACGCAGGGATAACCACTTCCGACAACAGCAAACACCCCCCAACCCGACCAGAACACCCCGCTCTTCGCCTCTCACGCCGCCATCGCTCCCCCCAAGCTCTGCGCGCGCCCACGCGACCAGCCCCCTCCCGTCCCACTGCCAGCCGCCCACACCAGAGAGCCCAAACCCCGTCCAGGCCGCCACGCACCGGCTCGCTGACGAAGGGGCCGGGGCTCGACGCTCCTCGCTCGGAGCTTCCCCCTTGGCGGCCCCAATCAGAGAAGGACTTCACCTTCCATCCCTGACGTGGGCGGCAGGCGGAATGCCTTGAGCAACGTGGGCGCCACATCAGCCTGCCACGGCTCGGCTCGTGTGAGCGGCCGGTTCGCGAGCAGGATGCCTGGCACGCAGGACGGATCAACGATGTGGTCGCCGCCCCAGAGCTTCCGGTTGTCTTCGAACAGCCCTTCAGGTGCCCCGCCCACCGCCGTCTGCCAAGACGCCCGATAGCCGGGTCTGAACCCGACGACTAGGTCTGGGGCATCCCCGACGAACGGGCCGGCGTAGAGTTCCTCTCTCGTGTAGACGCGCTCAATCACCTGCTGCCCAGTGGCCGGGTCAATGAGCTTGCCGAGCATATTGGCGATCTGACGCTTCAAGGCTGCTGCCTCGTCGCCATCTGAAACGATGCCCTTCCCCTCCCGTCCGGCGAGATTGAGGTAGATGCTGGAGAAGCCGAGAGCGTAGGCTCGCGTTCTGGCCCAGTCCACGTTGCGCAATAGAGCCGGCTCCTCTGGCGCAGGCGGGCCCTTCAAGACCATAAGCCAGTTCTGGCCGAGCCACGTGTTCAGGTGGACGGCGCGGCGGAACGAAGTGAACCCATGGTCGGAGAGGACGATGGCAATCGCCTTCTCACCAACGGCTTCGAGCACATTGCCGAGGATGCTGTCCATGCGTCGGTAGTAGTCTTCAATGACAGTGCCGTACCGGCGGGCAAAGGCTTCGTCGTAGGCAGGATGCTCGGGGTCCCGCGCCTTCCAGAGGACGTGCTGGATACGGTCGGTGGTGTCAAAGACGAAGGCGAGGAGGCCACTTGAGAAGCGGCCAAGCTCGTACCAGAGCATCTTCTCCCGCTCGGCCATCACGGTGTCGCACTGGGCGAGAAAGGCGTCGGCATCGAAGCAGCCGTCCGTCAGAGCGTTGGTGCCCTCTGGCATGCCGAGCGTGTGGTAGTCGCCGATGGCTTCGGCAAGCTCCGTGGCGTAGCCATCAGGATGCGAGATGATGAACGCGGGGTCGCGCGGGTCCGCTTGAATGGGTGACAAGTAGATTTCGATGTGAGGTGCCACCGAATTCAGGTAGAAGCGGCACATGCCCTTGACGGTCCGCACGAAGTGCATGGTGAACTTCACCCGCACGCAGTCGCTCCACTGCTTCTCCCGTAGCGTCAGCTCCTGGTCGGCGAGCTTGATGACGGCCTGATGGGCGTCCCGATCAACCCGGAGCTGCATGGGCACGGTCGAGCGCTCCGGCCCGGAGATGCTGGTGTGGATGGTACCCGCGTTCGGCGGGAGGCGAATGATGTCCCCTCTGCTTCTCTGGGCTTCGGAGGGCGGGACGTCCTTGGTTGTATAGAAGACATAGCGCCCCAGGTTGGCCTTCAGGTCAGGCACGCCGAGGCCCGAGAGCATGTGGCCGGTCACCTTCTCGGGAGGCAGCGTGAGTGGCCAGCGGATGACCGAGGTGGGAATGCCGGCCTCGGAGGTAACGTTCCAGAAGGCCGTGCCTTGGCGAGCGGGAAGGAACATGGCGCTCCGCCAGCCGAGGACGTTGCGCGGATTGGGCCGGAGGATGGAAAGCTCCGGGAGATAGCGACGCGGGTCCCGGCGGATGAAGTCGAAGACGCCGTGGTGCCCGGAGTCGCATCCCGTGGCGATTGTGGACCAGGCGACGGGACTCTGGGGTGGGGTTGTCGTGGCCAGACGCCGGTAGCCGCCGTTGCTGCGGAGCCTAGCGAAGGCGGGCGCGTGGCCCTCGTCCATCAGGCGCTCGAGGATTCGGGGGTCGAGACCGTCCATGCCGAAGACGATGACCCTCTCTGCAACAGCCAGGCTCATTGTGCCCCCTGCTCCTCACTCGGGGTGATGCCAGTGACGACGCCGGCACCGACGATGTTCCCATCGCGCTCCAGCACCACCCGTCCCAGCGGCGGAATACGCGAGAATGGCTCGGCGACGGTAGGTGTGGATAGAGCGAGGTCAAGCTCGCCGACCTCTGCATTCCCCAACAGCGCGGCATCCTCCTCAAGCACATCCAGGGAGGCCGAATCAACGCGCCGGCGCACCCGTTCGATCCGGCACTCGGCTTCCTGGGTGGACAGCCTCAGAGGAAGGCAATCCCCTTTGCGGAGCGGCTGGGGGGCCATCCAGAGGAGTTCGACGCGAAGGCTTGAAGCAATGGACGGCAGGTCGCCTGTGTCGCACAACACCTGCCCTCGGCGGACCGAGACATCGTCGGGGAGCGTGAGGCCGATGCACTCCCCGGCCTCTGCGATGGTGCGAGCGCTGTGGAATCGCTCGACCGAAAGCACCTGGGCGGACCGCTTCTCTGGCAAGACCACAGCGTGGGTGCCGACAGCCAAGCTGCCGCTGAGGACGCGTCCCGCCACGACTCGGCGGCCATCGAAGCCATACACGTCCTGGACGCAGAACCGCAGAGGCAGGTCGGTGTCTCTGGTTGTCGGGACCACCGCGATGGCATCGAGCAACGCCTGCCCGCGGTACCACGGCATGTGCTCGGACCCTGCGACCACGTTGTCGCCAAGCTTGGCGCTGATCGGGATGCATGCGAGGCACGTCAGGCCGACCCTTCTTGCAAGGTCCTGCATGGCCCCGTGCGCGTCGAGGAACCGGGCTTCGGAATACCCCACGAGGTCCATCTTGTTGACCGCAACGACACAACGCCTGATCCCCAGAAGTGAAAGCAAGAAGGCGTGGCGGCGCGTCTGCTCGCCAATGCCCTGCGAGGCGTCCACGATGAGCACGGCAGCATCCGCCTGGCTCGCCCCCGTGAGCATGTTCTTCAGGAACTCCCGGTGGCCCGGGGCGTCAATGACCAAATACTCCCGCTCGACCGTCCGGAAGAAGAGCCGGGCCGTGTCAATGGTCATCGCCTGCTCCCGCTCCTCGCGGAGCTGGTCCGTCAGGTAGGCGAATTCCATGTCGCTGCCCTGCGACGCCGAAGCCAGCCGCAGCTGCTCCACGCGGTCGGGCGGGATCGAGCCGGTGTCGTAGAGGAGCCGGCCGATCAGCGTGGACTTCCCATGGTCCACATGCCCGACGAATGCGATCCGCAACCGGTCCGTCGCCATCAGGAGTCCCCAGAGCCAGCATCACATGTAGCCAAGCGCCCGAAGCTTCTGCATGGTGTAGGCATCCTCCTTGTCCTGGGCGCGACCTGAACGCTCCGAGACGGTGGACGCCGCGATCTCCTCGATGATCTCGTCAACATTGGCTGCATCCGAATCCACTGGGCTGCAGCAGGGCTCGCAGCCGATGCTGCGGTAGCGCTTCCCGCCCTTGGCGAAGTAGAGTTCCACCACGGGCAGACCCTCCCGCCGCACGTAGCGCCATATGTCAAGTTCGCTCATGTGCAGGAGGGGATGGATGCGGAGGTGATGGCCATCGGCGGAGAGCGACTTGTACTGGTCCCACAGCTCGGGGGGCTGGTTCGTGTAGTCCCACTGGAACCCCTCGTCGCGGGGGCTGAAGTAGCGCTCCTTGGCCCGGATGCCGTGCTCGTCGCGCCGGATGCCCAGGAGCACGGCCTCGAAGCCCCGCTCGCGGATGACCTGCTTGAGGGCCTCGGTCTTCAGCGCCGTGCAGCAGTCGAGCTTCGACCCCGTGTGCGGCCCCACGCCTGCGGCCCGCGCCGCTGCATTCGCCCCCACGACGAGGTCCAGGCCCCACTCCCGCGCCCACTTGTCGCGGAAGCGGTAGATCTCCGCGAACTTGTAGCCGGTGTCAATGTGAACGACGGGGAACGGCACGTGGCCGAAGAACGCCTTGCGGCAGAGCCGCAGGAGCGTCGTGGAATCCTTCCCGACCGACCAGAGCATGGCAATCCGCCGGAAGCGGTAGTATGCCTCGCGGATCACGTAGATGCTTTCGCTCTCAAGCTCGTCGAGATAGTCCATTACGAGAGCCTACAGGAAAGCCTCGCCGCTCATCGCTCGGCTCTTGGGGAGCGCAAAGGCGTTGAGTACCGTTGGGGCCACGTCTGTCTGGCCCAGGCCCGTCCTCTTCAGCGGCCGGTTCGCAAGCAGAATCCCCGGCACGCAGGAGGGATCAACGATGTGGTCTCCGCTCCAGAGCTTGCGGTTGTCCTCGAAGATGCCCTGCGGCGCGCCGCCGAGCGCCGTCTGCCACGAGGCCCGGTAGCCGGGCTCAAAGCCCACCACGAGGTCGGGACCTTGGGCTGCCTCCGGCCCGTGGTAAAGCTTATCACGCATGTAGACGCGCCGTATGGGGCATTGGCCCGTCTTCGGGTCGCGCAGCGCCTGCAGCCCCGAGGCGAGCCGGTCGCAGACCGTGCGGTACTCGCTCCCTTCTGCCACGGCGCCGCGGCCTTCCCGCCCCTTGAGGTTGACATAGATGCCGCTGAAGCCGAGCGCGTATGCGCTGGTCTCCTCCCACACGACGTTCTGGAATAGCGCGCCGCCTTCGGGATCGGACGGAGTCGTCTTGAGGAACATGAAGCCGTTGGCCGCGAGCCAGGAGTCGAGATGGACCGCCCGGCGGAACGGTGCGAACCCGTGGTCGGACACGACCATCACGGTTGCCTTGCCATCGGCGCTCTCAAGGACGTGCCCCAACAGCTTGTCCGCGTGGCGGTAGACGTCAGGAATCACTTCCGCGTGCCTCTTTGCGAGCGCAGGATCATAGAGCGGGTGCCCCGGGTCGCGTGTGACCCAGAACATGTGCTGGAGCCGGTCTGACGTATCAGCCACGAAGGCCAGCAAGCCGTCGTCTAGGCGCCCCAGTTCGTGAAGGAGCATGCGCTCCCGTTCCGCGTTGATCTGATGGCAGAGGTGAAGGAACGCATCGGCGTCCAGCCGCCCCTCCGTAACCGCGTTCGTGTCCTCGGGTATCCCCAGGGTGTGGAACGGGCCGATGGCCTGCGCAAGCTCGCGTGCGTAGTCGCTTGGCGAGCTGATCGGGAATGCTGGATCGAGCGGGTGAACCTCGATGGGGGACAAGTAGAGTTCGAGGTGGGGGCGGACTGCTTTCAGATAGAACGCCGCCATGCCCGTGATGCTGCCGCTCAGGCCTGCGTCAAAGCGAAGGCGACAATGACCACTCCATTGGCCCACGTCCACATCGAAGGCATCTCGGCCAACCAGAAGGGACACGCCACGGCCATCGGGGCGGAGCATGATCTTCAGTGGTATGCTTGCCTGCGCGGTTCCCGACAGGCCCGCCACGGCAGGCCCCTGGATGGCCGCCTCGATGATATTGGTGGCCTGTTTGACGGCAACCACCCTCTCGCGCCCCTCCTCGCTCACCGACGGCTGGCGCGTCGTGTAGAACGTGTAGGCGCCGAGACCTCCCTTGATGTCCGGCACGCCAAGGCCGGACAACGAGCATCCCGTGACAGCGTCGGGCGGAAACGTCACCGGCCAGCGCACGACTGTCGCCGGAACGCCGGCTTCCGAGAGCAATTCCCAGAAAGCGGGACACCGGCGGACCGGGAGGAACATGCTGTCACGCTGGCCGAGCGGATTGCTGGGGTTGCGCCGGAGGACCGCGAGGTCGAGCCGATACGTCTCCGGGTCGCGCAGGATGAAGTCGAACACCCCGTGCTGGCCGGCATCGCAGCCCGTGGCGATGCACGTCCAGGCGTTTGGGCTGTGAGCGGGGTTGCTCGTTGCGAGCCGCGCGAAGCCGCCCTGGTCGCGGAGCCGGCGGAAGTTCGCCAGCTCCCCGCGCGACATCATCCCCTCGACGATGCTCGGGTCCAGGCCGTCAACGCCGAGGAGAATGACGCGCGGATGGCTCCCGCCCGCTCTGATTCGCGGCCGATGCTTCCCGCGTAGGGCGAAGTGCCAGACCCCCAGGGCCAGCCCACCAAGACCTGTGACGCTGTCCATAATGATGGTCAGTATAGCAGGCTAAAGGGCTGGATCAAAT